>Ga0307377_10007231_pt1 | contig 11493 bp, 11 predicted proteins | sample TR3MG_FD_202535 | JGI IMG/M metagenome (GOLD analysis project Ga0307377, IMG submission 202535) | Soil microbial communities from Risofladan, Vaasa, Finland - TR-3 | ecosystem: Environmental > Terrestrial > Soil > Coastal area > Acid sulfate soil | place: Finland: Risofladan, Vaasa | collected...
TCGTTTCCTCGATGCCATCACGCAGGGGTCGATTCGACACGACGCCGATGACGGCGTCGAGCGCCGAGTCCGCCAGAAGGGCCGCCACGGCCAGCGGCTTCGGTGACCACGTGATCTTGCCCGCCGCACCGGGTATGACTTCGTCGATCAGCGCCACGAACTCCGCCACGCCCACGCGTCGCCCGGGGACGTTGAGGCAGACGGCGTCGCCGGAACCGGCTGCGCTGCGCGCGGCGCGAATGAATCCGTCGGCGCAGTCCGCTGCGTAGGTCAGGAGCATATTGCCCCCGAACTTGATCTCGAAGGCCTCGCCACGCATCGCGGCGAGAATCGCCTTGGTCGGGTCCGAGGTCATGCCCTGGTCGCGACCCGGACCGTAGACGACGAAGGGGCGCAACCCCACGGATCCGATACCGTGCGACATCGAGTAGATCCGCGCCGTCCCTTCGTTGGCCACCTTGTAGACACCGTAGAAAGTGTCGGGGAACACGCCCGAGTCGTCTCCCACCACGCCACTGTTGTAGAACGCGCTCGCGCCGAAGACCGCGGCACTGCTCGCGTAGGCGAGTCCGATTGGGCGCCCCGACTGACGAACAGCCTCGAACATGTTCACGGTCCCGACCACGTTGACCATGGCGCCCATCGGGGGGTTCGCCGCGCAAAAGGGCATCTGCAGACCCGCGAGGTGCACGACGTGAGTGATGCCGCGCTCGCCGATGAGTCGGACCACGTCTTCGGTGGAGGTGACGTCGAGCACGGTGAAATCGAAACGATCATCGTCCTGGCCTCGTGAGATCAGGCGTAGGCGCCGCAGGTCCTCGCTGAGATCGGTCGCTATGACTGAGGCGCCCTGCTCCAAGAGCAGACGAATCGTCCACGCCCCGATGCAGCCCGCAGCCCCCGTCACCAAGAAGGTCTCCTTATGACTGGTCATCTCCCACCAACCCCTCTCTCCATCAATCAAACTATTCTTCGCGCCCAGGCCAGCACCCGTCTCATGAGGCGCTCTCCGCAGGTGCCGCCGCGGGCTGCGCCGACAGCGATCCGCCGTCGATGCGCAGGTCGGTCCCCGTCACGAAGGACGAGAGGGGGCACGCGAGGAAGAGGATGGCGTTCGCCACTTCGCGCGGTTGACCAACGCGTCCGATCGGGTGCGCCCGTCCCCATTCGGCGATGATGCCGTCGGGATCGTCGGGTCTCATCGCCCGCGCACTGGCTCGCAGCATCGGCGTGTCGATCGAACCCGGGCACACTGAATTGACACGGATGCCTTCGGGCGCGTAATCGACCGCCATGGCGCGGGTCATCGCCACGATGGCACCCTTGGACGCGGTGTAGGCCACCACGTTGCGCTGGCTGGCCAGTGCTTGACCCGAGGATACATTGACGATTGCTCCGCCCCCATTGGCGCGAATCAATGGCACGGTGTACTTCACCATCAAGAACAGGCTCTTGAGGTTCACGTCGAGGACCTCGGCCCAGGTGGCGTCGTCGGTGGTCTCGGCGTTCCCATAGCGCTGGATGCCGATCGAATTGACCAGGGCACTGACGCGGCCCCGGCGCTCGCCCACCGCCGCCAGGTACTTCTCCACGGCGGTCGACGACGACGCGTCGAGGGTGGTCCCCTTGACGTCGAAGCCTCGTTCGGCCATCTCTCTCTCCAGTGCATCATTGGCCACCGGGTCGACGGAGCAGAACTCGATCGCCGAACCACTCTCGGCGAAGACCTCGACGGTCGCGCGACCGATACCCGATCCCCCGCCCGCCACCACCGTCACCGCGCCCTTCATTAACTGGTTCTCCACAACTCCTCCCGTCATGTGAATTCCACTCGTGCAAAAACTAACGGGCCGAATTCGGCACCGACGACGTCGCCCCGCGCCGCGAACATGCGGACCGTGCAGGCGCCGGGGCGGACGCCCGTTAGTTCAATCGCGTGGGAATCTCGCACCTCGGCCCGCCGACGCTCGGGCATCCGCTCAGCGGCGAGCACTCTCATGGCTCGGGCTCCTAGCGTCGGGTGCATCACGTCAGCGCCTGGGGCGGCCGTACGTTCCAGCGCTCGATGACTCGCTTGCCCCGAACGTCCTCGATCACCGAGAGCGAAGCCGTGTCGAGAGTGAAGATCCTCCCCTCACGGGCGTCCAGGCCCACGCTGATCGCCGCCATGATACGGATCACGTGGGAATGGGCGAACACGATGGCCGTCTCCTGCGTCGCGGCCGCGTCCGCGAGGAAGGCGCTCAGGCGACGTCCGACATCGTCAACGTTCTCACCTCCGGGACACCCATCGAGCCAGATGTCCCAACCGGGACGCAGCGCGCGGACCTCCTCGGGCCGCAGCCCCTCGTACTGGCCGTAATCGAACTCGACCAGTCGCGGATCGAGCGTGATCTCTCGCCCCTCGCCCATGACGAGCCGAGCGGACACGAGAGCTCGTTGGAGCGGGCTCGAATAGATGGTCACTTCATTCCAGCGCTCACCGAGAGCGTCACGCGCGACTCGTTCGAGGGGAACCAGCTGTGCTCTCCCCGCGTCCGAGAGGCTGACATCGGTGCGCCCCGTGTGCTCACCGGTCACGCTCCACGCAGTTGCGCCGTGACGAATCAAGACGAGACGCATCCCTACTCTCCCTGCACGACGGCACCCACGACCGACGAACGCCTCACGCGGTCGCGCAGAGCGCCCGCGACCGACGCTGACACGGGCAGCACGGGAAGGAGGTGGCACTGCAGGATGTGATACAGGTCGGGCTTTCCGTACCACGGGCCCACCTTACGATGATTGTCCGAATCCAGTTCCGCGTACCAGCCTCCCCGGGTGAAGTCGATGAGGTGCTGCGCCGCGTAGTCCCAGAAGGTTCGGTACCACGTCTCGTATTTCTCGTCGCCCGTGATTTGGGCCAGTGCGGCCGCCGCGGCGATGGCCTCGGTGATCGGCCACCAGTACTTGTCCGGGTTCGCCCGCCCACCATCGAAGTCGACGGTGTAGGCCAGGCCTCCGCGCACGGCGTCCCATCCCTGGTCGATCGCCTTGTCGAACAGTGCGATGGATGCCTCCCTCGTCCATTCCTCGACGGGCGGTGAACACGACCACAGGGTGATCGTGAGGCGGGACCATTCGAGCAGGTGACCGATCGTCACGCCGTAGGGGCGAAACGGATCGTCCAGCTGTTCGCGGTTGTAGTCACGAAGGGCGCGCCACTGCCCGTCGTAGTGTTCGGGCAACATCCAGTCGTTCTCTCGCGCGCGCGACCCGATCACGAGTTCTGCGATGCGCAAGGCCCGCCGGGTGTACGTCGCGTCGCCCGTCGCATGACCCGCGGCCAGGTACGCCTCACAGAGATGCATGTTGCTATTGGCGCCGCGGTAATCCTCCACCTCGCGCCACTCAGCGCTGAAGGACTCACGCGACGCGCCGACCTCGTCATCCCAGAACCTCTCATCGAGGACTCCGAGGATATCGTGAAGGAGTTCATCGCAGTCGTGGCCCGCGATGGTCGCGCTCGACGCAGCGAGCAACACGTGCGCGTGAAGATAGGCCGCCTTGGTCACGTCGTGGGGGCGTCCACCGCTGACGCTCTGGAAATATCCTCCGCGGTCCGGGTCGCGGTGCTCGTTCCACATTGCCTCGAGTCCCCGTCCAACCACCGGAGCACACCCGGGTATCCCCAGCATCTCGCCCAAGGCGAAGGAGTGGGTCAGCCGGGTCACGGTGAGGAGCTCTTGGGAGTCGTCATTCGCCCGCAACGGACTCCCGTCCTCATCGAGTTCGATGAAGCGGCCGGTCTCGCTCAGGGACGGACGATAGAAGTCGATCAAACTCCTGACGTTGGCGCTGAGCCACGCCTGATGCGAGGGCAGCTCCCTCCAACTAGGCGATCGTGAATTGCTCATGCCCTCTCCTCCCACCGTTCGTCGGGTCCGCAACCACGCCGACTTCGCGCGCACCGCCCAGGTCAATCACCGTTCGGGTGCACAATCGAAGCCAGCTGCGCGATCAGCTCCGTTGCCTCTTCTATGGGGCGCTGCCATAGCCGCCGTCCGATAGTGATGCCGCGAGCTCCCGCGGCCATGGCTTCCGACACCAACTCGGTGAGCGGTTGGGTGCTCGCCCCGGCCGGCCCACCGAGGATGACCACGGGCACACCCAGTTCATCGCACCACTTCGCGAACAGGTCGGCGTCGCCGGGATAGGCGACCTTGATGATGTCCGCACCCATCTCGGCCGCGATGCGACAACCGTCACCCTCAATGGCGGCGGAATCGGCGCCGCGCGGCCACGCCAGGACGATGGGCTCCACCATGACCGGGAGTGCGTACGTCTCGGCCTCGGAGATGACGGCTCCGACGAACTTCACCGCGGCCGCTCGCTCCGTGGGGACCGCGTCCCACGGAAAGAGGATCTTCACGCCGTCGACACCCAATTGCGCGGCGCGGGCCATCGAGATGCCCAGGACGCTGGTCCCGATATCCTCTCCTCGCCAGTAGGAGTCAATCGTGAGAAGGCGCGCGGGTGCATCGCGGAAGGCGAACCAGGGCTGGGTGCGCTGGATGACCCCCGGCCCGAGGAGAAAGCCATCGCAACCCTGGGACAAGAACGTGCGGACGAGCTCGACCGGGTCCTCGAGGCCGGGCATACGCCCGAGCATCGTCCCGTGGTCGGCCGGCAGAACGAGGGTGTTGCCGTCTCGCCCGAAGATCCGACCCAATCGATACGCCTTGCCGCTCGACGCCGCCGTGGAACTGGCGGCCGCGTAGGGCGTCGCCGGTTCGGTCCAAGGTCGTGGTGTGGGGTTCATCCAGGGTCTCCGTTTCACATTGATGTTGTTGATCTCTTATGCCGTTCGTGTCGCCGAGGGCGACGGTACTTCGATCGTGTGGTCCTGCGCGTCGAGCGCGGGACCGGGCAATTCCAAAGGGCTGGCGTAGGCACCCGCCGCGAGCGCCGCCAACAACGCCGCACCGCGGATCCCCGATTCCTCGACGAGCGGATAGGACAACGGTGGGAAGATCTCGGACTTGAGCGCTCGCAGAACGAGGTTGCGCGACCAGCCGCCACTCACGCGAACTTCGCTCACTGGTCCGCCCAGTTCCACCAAGCCCATGAAGAGTCGGTGCGCCCCCGCGACGGCCGTTCGCGCGACGTTCAACCAAATCTGTTCGGGCGACTCGCCCTCGTGGGCACTGACCATCTCGGCCGCGTCGAGTCTCTCGCGTAGCGATGTGACTGCCCCCAACTCCTCGGCGACCTCCTGGCCCTGGCGGGCCTCTCCCAGCAGGGCCAGGGCGCCCGCATCGAGCGACGTCTGCCCGCCGCGACTCTCCACGCCGAGCTTCTCGAGTACGGGGAGGATGTTGAGTCCGAGGGAAAGTCCACCGATCAGTGCGTAGTGGTCGGGAATCACGTGCCAACCGATTTCGATGCCGTGGGGGTGTCCTTCGGAGACATCGGCGATCGCGGAGTGGGCCACCGGCCGCAGAAGGGCTTCGGCGGTGCCACAGGAGTCCAGCACCAACCCCGCGTGATTCACGCCCACGCCCACCGAGGCGCAGAGGTGGTCGTGCCCCGCACTCGTCGCAACCGCGCCGCGCAGCCGTTCGAGTCCGGGGTGATCAGACGTGACCACGCCGAAGGGAGTGCCCGCTTGGCGCAAGGGCAACTGATTCTCCGTGCGCAAACCGACCCACTCGACGGCGCTTCCCCACCACTGACGCCCCACGATGTCGAGTGCCCCGGTACGAGAGGCCTGGGACAATTCGCTGAAGAGTCCGCCGCACAGCTGGCTGACGATCCAGTCGGCGACAGCGACGAAGGACACGGCCGCTCGCGATTCGTCGACGTGGTGACGCAGCCACTGAATCGTCGCGACAGTGGGGATCTGCGATGTCGCCAAACCCGTGGTGCGGGCGACGACGTCGGCACCCAAATCGCGCTTCATCTGCGCGAATTCCTCGCGCGCGCGCACGTCGAACCACGCGATAGCCGGTCCGACGGGCCTCGACGATTCGTCGAGCAGCACGGTGGTCTCGGCCATACTCGTCACGCCGACCCCGATGAAGTCGGCCGGCGGCGCCTGGGCGACAGTGGCCGCGGCGCAGCGCAGCACCGTGTCCAGTAACGCCTGCGGGAAGAAGTACCCCCCGGTGGCATCACGTTGCCAGGGCGTCGGCTCCGCCGTGTGAACGATCTCGCTGCCGTCGATACCCACCACCCCGACTTTGATCAGGGTGGTGCCGATGTCGATGCCCAACAACAAGTCGCCCGAGCGATGCGCCCCTACTGGGCCGCGGGGGTGAAGTCGGTCCACGGACGAGCACGTCCTTCCATCGCCATCAACGACTGCTCCAGGCGCTCGCGCGCCTCACCACCGAGGAAGCCCTGACGAGCCTCGCCCTCCATACCAACCGCTTCCTTCCAGTACACGCGTCCCGCGATGAAGCCGGAGGCTCCACCTTCGTCGCACGCCGTACGGATGGCCGTCAGGAAGTCCTCGAGGGGCATCCCCGCCGACAGCATCGCCCACGGGCCGGTCATGACGTTGGCGACGCCGCGACACCCTTCGGCGTCGCTGGGGTACTCGAGCTTGAGGAGGTCTGAACCACACCCGTCCAGGATGCGCGCAGACTCGACGATCAGTTCGGCGCGACGGCGCTGGCTCAGCGGCTCCTCGCCGGGCAGCGAGTAGAGCAGGGTCTCGACGACCGAGGGGATGCCGACGGCGCGGCAATCATGGACCACCGCATTGACGACGTCAACCACCTCGGCGATCAGGTCGGGTTCGCCGGGACCCACCTTGCGGTCGGGTCGCATCTGCACCAGGAACTTGACGGCGTCGCCACCCATATCCTTGACCCACTGCGCGCTGCGCAAAGGATCTCGACCGGCTCGCGGCTCACCGTTCCAGGTCTCACGTTCCGGTGGCTCGGCGGCCACCAGGTAGGCGGACCCGCTGGCCATGGCATTCGCCTCCTTCACCGCCGGCACTCCGAACTCGGGATCAAGGAGGACCGCACTGGTCAAGGGGCTGAGCCCGGCGGTCACGTCGGCCTTGAATTGGCGCATCTCCTCAGTCGTCGTCGGCCGATTCACGGCCTCGAGCATCCGCCGCAGAGTGTTCCTCTGGTCCATCGCGACGATTGCCAATGTACCGTCGGGCCGCGCAATGGACCCCAGGCCCATCCGGCCCTGACTCACAATCCCTCTATCTGCCATTTTCTTCCTCCTTGTTCGATCTCATCCGCACTCCGCTCAATGTCGACGCTCGAATCTCGCCCGATCCGCGTTCGACGAAAGTTGTGTCGAGCACGATTCGTTGGGGAGGACTCTGGTCCCCACGGATACGTCGCAGCAGCAACTCGGCCGCGGTGCGGCCCATCAGCAGCGCATCCTGGCGCACGACGGTCACGGGCGGCACGAGCGACTCCGCTGTCACAAAATCGTCGAAGCCGACGAAAGCGATATCGGTGCGGCCCACTTCGTGCAACCGCCGAACGATGTCCATGGTGGTCACGGCATCGGACGAGAAGAGGGCCGTCACGGGGTCGGGACCGTTGACGAGCAGGTCGAACTGATGGTTGTCCATACGCCCCTTGTAGGACGACAGGGCCACCAGGGACTCGTCGAACACCAGGCCGGACTCCGCGAGGGCCCTCTTGTAGCCCTCCAAACGTTCGCGAACCGTGAAGCGGGCCACGGTGTTGCCCAAGAAACCGATCCGCCGGTGACCGTGGGCAATGAGGTGGGCCACGGCATCGTGGCTGGCCCCCGCGTTATCGACGATCACCGTGTCGACGTCGAGGTTCTCCAACGGGCGGTCCACCGCCACGACGGGCACGCCGCCGGGACCCAGAGGCTGCTTGCCGCTCCCGAAGTTCAACAGGGATGGCACGAGAATAAGCCCGCTGATCGATCGGTGCAGCAAGTTGTCGATGACCTCGCGTTCGCGCGCGGGCGAATCACCGGCGTGGGCCACGATGAGAAAGAAGCTCGCCTTCTGAGCCACCTGCTCGGCGCCCTCGGCCAGGGCGGCGAAGAACGGATCGCTGATCGAATCAACCACCAGCGCGATGGCCTGGTCCCGACCCGTTCGCAGCGACCGGGCGTGCGGATTAGGTGTGTAATTGAGGATCTCGATGGCCTTGCGCACTCGGGCGGCCGTCTTCTCGGTCACCGCAGGGTCGGCGTTGATGACCCGTGACGCGGTCTTCGAACTGACGCCCGCCAACTTGGCCACCTCCGCCAGCGTCACTGCTGACTTCATCGTCGGCTTCCCGTCAGCTCGTAGGACGAGAGTGTCGTCACCGGATCCAGGCCACGGAGCAGCGCGGCGATGCGCGCGGGTACGACCGAACCCGCACGACGCTCCTCGCACGACGCCGACGCCGTCGACAGCGCGAAGCGCACGGCGTCGGGCCACGAGTCGCCACGCTCCATGGCGTGGACCAGCCCTCCGATGAGAGAGTCACCGGCGCCAATGGGGTTCACGACGTTCACGGCCGGTGCGGGGCACCACGCGACGTGGCCGTCGAGATCGAATGCCGCTCCGTGGCTGCCAGCACTGACAATAACGTGACGCGCACCGAGTTCGATGAGACCCTGCGCCGCACGCGCCGCTCGTTCCACGACGTCGATTCCAGAGGGGTCGACGTTCTCGGGCCGCCTCTCGAAGAGGAGCGACTCGGCCTCGGCCAAGTTGGGGCTGACAACGTCCGCTCCCGCGAGAGCGGCTTCTCGCAACGCCTCGCCGGTCGAGTCGACCACGCAGCGTATGCCGAGATCATGCGACGCGTTGACGATGCGGGCGTAGGAATCACTCGGCGATCCTGGGGGCAGACTCCCCGAGCACACCATGGTCTGATGACGGCTCGACAGGACCCGTACCTCGTCGAGCAGGGCATCCCACAGCGTCGTGTCGACCTGGACGCCGGGCTCATTAAGGACCGTGACGCGACCCGAGTTCTCCAGGACAATCGTGGCGACGCGGGCGTGACCCTCCACGTCGGGTCCTCGCACGTCCGCATCCTCCAACCGGGCCAGGGTGATCAACTGTTCCTCGTCGCTCCGTGGAACGAACGTCAAGATCGTGGCGGAATCATCGAGGACTCGCGCCACTCGCGCCACGTTGACCCCCTTGCCGCCGAGGGTGACCACGCCCGAACGTGGTCGCTGCACGTGACCCGGCAACAACTCGTCGATTTCGATCGTGTGGTCGACGCAGATGTTGGGGTTGATGATCAGCACGTCAGGAGCCCGCCGGGCCTGCCGCGACCGACTCCAGGTCCAGCTCGGCCAACAGTCGTTCGACTTCATGTTCGGCGTCCGCCGTCCCGTCCACCGGATGGAAATTGACACGCGGAAACGGAGTGGACAGGTCCACCCCCGTCTTGATCTTCAGCAGATCCCGAGGTTCGCCCCGGTGCGCGAGTCGCTCGCGCAGCAAGGGCGCGGGACACTCCACAAAGACCAGTTCGGTTCTCACCCCATCTACCCGATCGTTGGCGAACGGGGGTGACCATCGCGCCACCATGTCCCGCCACGAGTCTTGCGAGCGGGTCTCTCGACTGAAGGGTGCGGCGATGACGACATCGCGACCAAGGACGACGTTCGCCGTCGCTGCCGACAGGAGGGACTCGTAGCGCGCGGGACGTAGCGCCTGTCCGAGATCCTCGTCGAGAGCATGGTCGGGCTGGCCGAGGAGGGCCAGGCACTGCTTCACGAGGGGACCAGTGACCTGATCCAGATCAAAGAGAGAGTACGACAGTCTCGACGCCAGTTGAGTCGCGAAGGTCGTCTTGCCACTCGCCGCGGGACCCGCCACGATCAGCACGTTGGAAAGGGTGACTGTTCTCAACTCGACTCTCGACTCATCATTCGATTTCTTCTTACGTACTGCGTGGAGTCCTTGCGTCATGTCCGGCAAGGGTTCTAAGAAGCAGGAAGGCCCCCCTCCGAGGGGAGGCGGAGGGGGGCCTTCCTGGCTACGACTACTTCGACAGAGTCGACTGGTAGAAGTACTTCGTGATCGACGGCGAGTGCGAGTTCGCTGTCGTCGCGATGACGTTGGGCACCAAGGTGGACTTGGGGACCAATGACTTGTGACCAGTCAAGACGTCGTAGGCGTACTGCACGGCATCCGCACCCTCAACGGCAGGCTGCTGCATCACGAGGACGTTGATGACACCGTCCTGGAGCAACTTCACCGTCGCGGGTTCGGGGTCGTAGGCGGCCACGAAGATCTTGCCCGCCTTGCCAGCATTCTTGATCGCCGTGCCGGCACCCTGAGCACCGTAGAGGTTGGTTCCGAAGATACCCACCAGATTTGGGTACTTCAAGACGATGTTCTTGGTCTGGGTCTCGGCCAACGTCGGCGTGTCGTTGTTGTACTGCACCGTCGCCACCGACATGTTCTTGTACTTCTTGATCTGAGCCAAGAAGCCAGCTTGACGCGCGTCGGTGGTCGAGACACCGGCCACGGTGTTGTCAACGGCAACTTGTCCCTTGTACCCCGCCAACTTCGCGATGGTCTCCGCCGCCAATTCTCCGCCCTGGAAATTGTTGGAGGTGATGCGCCCGGACAGGATCGAGGTGTCAGTCAAGGTGGTGTCCACGGTGATGACCGGAATGCCCGCTTTGATGAACTGCTCGATCGGAGCCTTCAGCGCAACCACGTCAGTCGGTGCGATGAGGAGAGCGTTCGGGTGCTCCGCCAACACCGTCTTGACCACGGGGATCTGTAGCGTCGTGCTCCACGTTGAAGCACCCTGCCAAATCAGATTCACTCCCAACTTCTTCGCCTCAGCGGCCGCTCCGTTGTGCATCGTGATGTAGAACGGGTCCGTTGTCAGACCCGGAATGTGAACGCTGGCCCAAAACAGCCACGCCCGCTGGTCGAAAACAGCCACACGTGATTGTCTCCTAAGTCTGCCTCAAGAACGTGGCTGACGCCACTTTTTCTCAGGACTTTCTGATTCTGGAACGCTTCGCGGCGTCCTGAAGTCGGTAACTCTCTCCCTTCGTCTCGATGATCTTGCAGCGATGCGTCAAGCGGTCGAGCGTGGCCCCGGTGAGCCGTTCTGAGCCCAGAACTTCGGTCCAGTTTTCGAAGGGGAGGTTGGTCGTGACCATGATGCTCGAGCGCTCGTAGGCCGTCGCGATCACGTCGAAGAGCAACTCCGCGCCGACCTTGGTCGCAGGGACGTAGCCCAGCTCGTCAAGGACCAACAGGTCCAGCTTCGAGAGTTGCGTCTTGAGTCGTGCGAGCACTCGTTGGTCCTTCGCTTCGATGAGCATCGTGACCAACTCGGTGACCCGAAAGAACCTGACGTTGTAACCCTTGGCGCAGGCCTCGGCGGCGATCGCCGTCGCGAGATGGGACTTGCCGGTGCCGGGGTTGCCAATGAAGAGCACGTTCTCACGTTCGTCGATGAACGAGCAACGCGCGAGCTCCAAGACCAACATCTTGTTGACGCTCGGTCTTGCCAGGAAGTCGAA
>Ga0307377_10007232_pt1 | contig 11492 bp, 10 predicted proteins | sample TR3MG_FD_202535 | JGI IMG/M metagenome (GOLD analysis project Ga0307377, IMG submission 202535) | Soil microbial communities from Risofladan, Vaasa, Finland - TR-3 | ecosystem: Environmental > Terrestrial > Soil > Coastal area > Acid sulfate soil | place: Finland: Risofladan, Vaasa | collected...
CGATCGACTATCTGCTGAAGCATGTGCCCAACAACAATGGCAAGGTGGGCATCTGGGGCATCTCGTATCCGGGCTTCTATACGTCGGCGTCGATCATTGACTCGCCGCCCGCGCTGGTGGCGGCCAGCCCGCAGGCGCCCATGACCAATCTGTTCGAAGGCGACGACTCGTACCACGGCGGGGCATTCATGCTGTCGGCGGGGTACGGGTTCTATGCGCCGTTCTTCCACCAGCAGCAGAATCCTGTGCTGCCCAAGTCTGAGGCGGAATTCGACTTTGGCACGCCGGACAGCTACAAGTTTTATCTGCAGGCGGGCAATGTCGCGAATCTCGACAAGGACATGACCAGTTCCCCGGCGCTGTGGGACGACCAGTGGAAGCACACGACCTACGACGAATACTGGCAGTCGCGCAACCTGGAGCCGCACCTGAAGAACATTCACTGCGCCGTGCTGGTTGTGGGCGGCTGGTATGACGCGGAAGACCTCAAAGGCCCCTACCGCGTGTTCAGCGCGATGCAAAAGTACAACCCGGAGACGCCGGTTACGCTGGTGGAAGGGCCGTGGGTGCACGGCGGCTGGGCACGCAGCGCGGGCGACCATCTGGGCGACATCAAGTTTGGCGCGAAAACCTCCGACTACTTCCGCAAGAATGTGCAGTTCCCGTTTTTCCAGCACTATCTGAAGGGCAAGGGCGAGGTGCCGCCCAAGGCAGTGGTGTTTGAGACCGGCAGCGATGTGTGGCATCACGAGACGGCCTGGCCGCCCAAGGCCGCCGCGCCTAGGATGCTCTACTTCCGCGCGGGCGGCAAGCTGAGCTTTGACCCGCCGACGGAGGCCAGCAGCAAGGACGAGTACCTGAGCGATCCCAACCATCCGGTGCCGTTTGTGGGCTACACCACAGACACCGTGCCGCAGCGCTATATGGTGGACGACCAGCGTTTCGCCAGCTACCGGCCCGACGTGGTGACCTATGAGACGGAACCGCTGAAAGAAGACGTGACCATCGCCGGACCCATCTCGCCCAAACTCGAGGTGGCCAGCTCTGGCACGGACTCTGACTTCGACGTGAAGCTTATCGACGTGTATCCCGACGACTACCAGGACTCCGGTGATGGCGGGGAGAACGGCAAGCACGTGCTGGGCGCGCCGCCACTGCTGATGGGCGGCTACCAGGAGATGCTGCGCGGCGAGCCGTTCCGCGCCAAGTTCCGCAACAGCATGGAGAAGCCCGAGCCGCTGGTTCCCGGCAAAATGACCGCGATCGACTTCACCATGCCCGACCTTTACCACACCTTCCGCCGCGGCCATCGCATCATGGTGCAGGTGCAGAGCTCGTGGTTCCCGTTGACGGATCGCAATCCGCAGACCTTCACCGACATTCCCTACGCCAGGCCGCAGGACTTCAAGCAGGCCACGGAGCAGATCTTCCACCAGAAGGACGCTGCCAGCGGGGTGGAGGTGCTGGTTCTGCCGCAACCGTAAAGTTGAGGTTTGCCGGGCAGCGCGCACTGCCGCGCTGTCCGGCTGATCTCGCTCTACAATGGTTTCTTGCTGACTCCATCCCAACGCGGTAGTCTCCAGGTGGTTCTTGTTTCGCCGCGCAACCCGCTGAACATTGGCGCGGCGGCGCGGGCCATGGCGAACTTCGGCTTTGAGCATCTGCATGTGGCCGCGCCCTTCGCGCCGAACTGGCGCGAGGCTCGCTCGGCCATCGGCGCTCCTGAATTGCTCCACGCCGCGCAGGAGTCCGCCACGCTGGCCGAGGCCGTTGCCGACTGCACGCTGGTGGTGGGCAGCGGAACCCTCACCTATCGCCGTCCGGAGCAGCCCGTCGTCGCGCTGCCCGCGCTCGGGGCGCTTGTGGAGCGGGAGATCGCCCGCGGTGGCCGCGTCGCCCTGGTCTTCGGCTCGGAAAAGCACGGGCTGACCCGCGAGGATCTGTCCCATTGCCACTGCCTTGTGGAGATTCCCACCGATTCCCGCCAGCCTTCGATGAACCTGGGCCAGGCCGTCGCCGTGTGCCTCTATGAGCTGGCCGCGCGCAGCGGCGCGGAGGAGCAGGGCAGGGAATCCGCCGCCTGCGCACAGCAGGGGGCCGCGCCCGGCAACGCCAGCGGTGGCGTGCTTGAGCGCCTTGCCGAAGTGGTGGAGACCGTTATGGCCGCCGCCGATTATTCGCCCAGCGCCATGCAGCAGGCCAACCGCCACGACCTGCGCTTGCTGCTGCGCCGCCTTGCCATCCGCGAGCGCGATGCCCGGCGCATGATGGGCCTGTTCCGCAGCATCCTCTTCCGCCTTCAGCATGGCTCCGGCGAAGAGAAATAGCGCAGGGTGCATGGCGAGACTTTTCGACGCGCGCAACAACTTCCTGTTACAGTGGCGGACAAGGCTGCTGAATGACCTTGCCCTCTATTCCTACTTTTTTCAGGACCCCTCTGCATGGCCAGGCCCGGCTGATCGCCGCGGCCTGCGCGGGCGTATTGGCATTGGCGCTGGGGCTCGCGGCGCAGGAGCCGCCGCCGCTTCCCGCCGCAGCACCCGCCGCTTCCGCACCCAGTGCACAGCCGGAGCAACCGGCAGTGCGGCAGCCGGCTGTTGCTCATCCGCAGCTCGCGGCGGAGAATCCACAGGCTGGGGGCATCACGGAAGACGAGTTGAAGCAGATGCTCGTCGGCAAGCCGCTCTACCTGCGCGGCGGCTACCTCGACAGCGCGCTGAGCTTCAACGAGCACGGCGCGCTCACCGGCCACTCGGAGCAGGGCTCTTACACGCTGTGCGCTGTCCAGATTGAAAAGGTGCACCTGACCAAGCACAAGGTGGAGTTGGAGGGTGTGCGCTATGGACTGCACTTTTTGGGTGCGCTGCCCTCGGAGGACCCGACCAAGGCCGTGGACCGGGTCCGCATCACGCCCAAGAAGAAAGTGCTTCGCATCACCATCGACCGCGAGGTTGTGGTGAAGCCCAAAAAGAAGAAAGAAGAAAAGAAGAAGCCAGCCGCAGCCCTCAAGCCCGGCGCAGCTCTGCCCGCAAAGGCAGAGGCCGGGGCTGAGATTGCCGCCACGCCTGCTGCCACGCCCGCTACCGACCGAGCTGCCGACCCGAAGAGCGTCACCAGCACCACCTCGCCGGCCCACGCTACGCAGGTGCTGCGGGAGGCCCTCGACCGCATCTTTGCTTCGGGCCTCGATGCGCGCATGATGGCTGCCATGCCCGACTTCTGGAAGCTCTATTACGAGGCGGCGGCGGCCAAAACCGACTACCATCCCAAAGACCCGGCGGTTCTTCGCCAGGGCGGCGTGGACCGGAAGGCCCGCCTGCTCTCCATCTCTGAGCCCGAGTCCAACCAGTATGCGCAGGATGCCGGGGTTGCGGGCATGGCGCTCTACCATGTTGTTGTCCGGCCTGACGGGACGGCGGGCGAGATCGCCGTAGCCCGGCCCATCGGCTTCGGCCTTGACGAGAACGCGGTCGCCGACCTCCGCAAGGCCAAGTTTGAGCCGGCGATGAAGGATGGTAAGCCGGTTTCCGTGCTGCTCGATCTGGTTGTCGAGTTTCGCATCTACTCTCATCGCACCGCCGCCGAACCAGAACCGGCGGCCAAGGCCGACGCGACAGGAGCAGGGAAGCCGCCCGCTCCGGTGCTGCCGGGGCCGTACAGTGTGCAGCACTGAGCGTCTGTCGGACGCCTGTCCAACAAGCGGAACGGATGCGTAAGACGCCGTAAGACACGCCCGCGCTTGCAGGGAGCGTGTCTTACGGTGTCTGGGCGGCTGTCTTACACGGCAAAAAAGCCACCCCTACTCCTCCAGCCGCACCATCTCTTCCAGTCTGGGCTTGTGTTTGGCCTGGCGGCCCGTCTTGGGCTCGGTCTCGACCACGCGCGCGGGTTTGGGCTGGCCGACGCGTTCGCGGGCGTTGGCTTTGACGGCCTTTGTGGCCGAAAACGGAACTGGCTTGCGTTTCGCCATGGCAAGCATGAGTATGGAATAGATTCTTCTGGAACGGAAGTGCCCAGGGCTCGTATTGCCCCGGCGGCACCCGCTGGAAGATGTGCCGGAGGGCCGGAGAACCATGGAAGAACGCGATTTTTTCAACGAGACCACCGAGCAGCGCACCCACACGCTCACCTGTCCCAAGTGCGGGCAGCCGGGCGAATACAAAGTGACATGGGTGGTTCGCCGCAAGCGCGCCCAACTGCCCCGCGGCGCCGATGAGCGTGACCGCGCCCGCTTCGCCAAGGCGCAGTCTTACATGGTGCGCCGCGACGACAAGCTGTCTTGCGCTAACGTCCGTTGCCGCAAGCCTTTTGATATCGCAGGTTTGCAGACGCTGGCGTTCCTCTCCGATTAAGCAGGTCCGCCAGGGAGGCCGATCATCCATGCGTCCTCGCGCGCTTGTCTTACGGCTTTGTCTTACAACGCTCGCCTGTCTTACGGCGCTTTGCGGGCTTTCCCATGCCCAGACGCTTCCTGTCTTGCACCTCGAACGGGAGATTCCCCTGCCCGGCGTCCAGGGTCGCATCGATCACCTCTCTGTTGACCTTGTTGGACAGCGCGTTTTTCTCTCCGCTCTCGGCAACGGCACCGTGGAGGAAATTGACCTGGCCCAGGGCCGCCGCGCGGCAGAGATCAAAGGCCTTGAAGAGCCGCAGGGCATCCTCTACCTGCCCTCCAACAGCGTGCTCTATGTGGCCAGCGGCGGCGACGGGACGGTCCGGAGCTATGACGGGCGCACCTTGCAGCCGCTCAAAAGCGTTTCTTTAGGCGACGATGCCGACAACCTGCGCTTCAATCCCGTCCGCAACACCGTTCTGGTGGGTTACGGCAGCGGAGCCATCGCCGAGTTGGGCCTCGACCTGAGCCGCCGTGGGGAGGTTCGCCTGCCTGCTCACCCGGAGTCGTTCCAGGTAGCCGCCGATGGCGGCCGCCTCTTCGTCAACCTGCCCCGCAACCTGAGCCTCGCCCAGGTCGATCTGGAGAAGGGAACGGCCAACGCCGGGTGGGCGCATCCGGGCGAACTGGCCAACTTTCCCATGGCCTGGGATGAGCAGCATGCCCGCCTCTACATCGCCTGCCGCACGCCCGCGCGTCTGATCACCATCGATGCCGCTACGGGGAAGGTCTTGCAGCGCATCCCCACCGTGGGCGACGCAGATGATCTCTTCTACGACCCGGCCCGCCATCTTCTCTATGTGATTGGCGGCGAGGGCTATATCGATGTGGTCCGCGCCGACGCCGGTGGCCAGCTTGCCTCAGTGGCGCATGTGCCCACGGCGCCGGGCGCCCGCACTGGCCTGTTTGTGCCGCAGCGGAACGAACTGCTGGTGGCTGCTCCGCGCCGCGGCGAGCAGCCGGCACGGGTGTTGATTTACTCCGCCAATGGCTCAGGGAAGGGCGGCGGGAATTAACCCCCGCAACCCACTGGCGCATCCGGCCCACGGTGTGATTCAATCGTCTGTGTAAAATGCGGCGGGGCGCGGAGGTCACGCCAGCGGCCCGCAGGAGATATTTATGGCAAACACTCTGCTTCCCCTCGAAGAGCGCAACCTGACCCCTGACCAGGTGGAGGCGCTGGACAAGCGGCGCGAACTGGGGCACACGTTTCTGGTCATCGCCGGACAGTTCTCTGTCGTCGCCATGGTGCTTTCACTGTGGGTCGGCCAGGATCTGACCTATTCGCCGGGCTGGGCGCATCCCATGGCCTACTACTTCTTCCTCGCGCTCATCCTGATCGCCGGCTTCAGCATCACGGGCATTTCGCTGCGCCGCGGAACGCCCCGCATCGACTAAGCGCCCTGACGGCTGCAAAAAGTTGGGGGAACAGTATAGGCTGGTAATTGCCAATGGTTGCTGTTCCCCTCACCGTTGCTACCGCGGAGACCTATCAGCCCAGGCTCACTGACAGCCACGGGCGTGTCATCCACGACCTGCGCGTCTCCATCACGGATCGCTGCAACTACAAGTGTGTCTACTGCCGGACCGGCGAGGTTGGCGCGCAGTATCCCGAGCTTGGCATTGGCGAGTATCTTCGCATCATCCGCCTGTTTGTCAGCCTGGGCGTCACCAAGGTGCGCCTGACCGGCGGCGAACCGCTGTTGCGCCACGGCCTGCTCGATTTGCTTGGTGAGCTATCCAGCCTGCGCACGCTGTGGGACGAGCCGCTGGACCTGGCGCTCACCACCAACGGCCACCTGCTGGACTCGCTGGCCGGGCCGCTCAAGGCAGCCGGTTTGCAGCGCGTCACGGTCAGCATGGACGCGGTGGATGCACCCACCTTCGAGCGCATTACCCGCATTCCGGGCAGCTTCCAGGCGGTGCTTGGCGGCATTCGGGCGGCTCGCGCCGCTGGCCTCACCCCGCTCAAGGTCAACTGCGTTTTGCTGCGCGGCTTCAATGACAGCCAGGTTGAGGGCTTTGCCCGCTTCGCTCGCGAAGAAGACGTGGTCGTGCGCTTCATCGAGTTCATGCCGCTGGAAGAAGGCCGTCTGTGGTCGCCCCAGATTGTCGTGCCGCTGGCGGAGATTGTGGAGCGGATTGGCCGCGTGCTGCCGCTGGTGGAACTGCCCCCGCGCGAGGCCAGTGAGACCGCCCGCCGCTACACCTTTGCCGACGGAGTGGGCGAAATCGGCATCATCGCCCCGGTCAGCCAGCCCTTTTGCGGCGCGTGCAGCCGCGTCCGCCTCACCTCCGACGGCAAGATTCGCACCTGTCTCTTCTCTCAGGTGGAGCACGACCTGTATGGCCGGATGCGCGAGGGCGAGAACGACGAGGAACTGCGCGCCTACATCCACCGTACTGTACAGGGCAAGGAAGCTCGCCACCATATCGGCGAGCCGGGCTTCCTCAAGCCGTCGCGCTCCATGGTGCACATCGGCGGTTGAGATATCCGAACTTTTCCTGAACTGCGGGGGGCCTTTGCGCGCAGCCATCCGTCAGAAAGACAGTGTGACAGAATGAAGCTGGGATTCGCCCCAGGGCCCAACCATGAATAAAGCGAACGAAAGCCGTATTCCCCTCGATGATCTGCACGCGTTTCACCAGCTGGCGCACTCGCTGGCGTCCAGTTTCGATCTGGACACCATCCTGAGCACCATTCTGGGGCACATGGAGCGATTCATCGAGGCGGACTTATGGGCGCTGCTGATGCTCGACGATGCGCGCCAGGAGTTGTATTATGCTCTGGCCAAGGGCGGCGAGCAGGAGGCTCTGCGCGATCTTCGCGTGAAGGTGGGCGAGGGCGCGGCGGGCTGGGTCGCCGAGCACGGCGAGACCCTCATGGTGCCTGAGGCTGAGCACGATCCGTGCCTGGACAAGACGCTGGTTTCGGAGCCGCTCCGGGCGCGTTCCGTCATCGCCATGCCTCTGCGCGGGCGCAAGGGAACGTACGGCGTGATTGAGATTCTCAATCCGCGCGCCGATCAAATGACCGACTACACGATCGCCTTTCTTCACATTTTGGCCGATCATGCGGCCATTGCGATCGAGAATGCACGCGACGTGGCCCGCATTCAGCAGCTCACCATCACCGACGACGCCACCGGCCTCTACAACGTGCGCCATCTCTACCAGGTGCTGGGCCGGGAGCTGGAGCACAGCGCGCGCACCCAGCAGCCGGTGAGCCTGGCCTTCTTCGATCTGGACCGCTTCAAGCTGGTCAACGACGAGCACGGGCACCTGGTGGGCAGCGAGCTGCTGGCCCGCACCGGCCAGCGCCTGCAGGACCTGAGCCGCAAGCAGGACTGGTGCTTCCGCTATGGCGGCGATGAGTTTGTGATCCTGCTGCCGCAGACCGGCCGCCAGACCGCGCTGGCGCACATTGAGCTACTGCATCATGCGCTGATGGAAACGCCTTTCCGCATGAAGAACGGGCTCAACCTGCGCATCAGCGCCAGCGTGGGTGTGGCCACCGCGCCGGTGGACGGGGTTAGCGTGCATGGCATTGTGGGTGCGGCGGACGCGCGGATGTACCGGGTGAAGAACGATGGGCGGGGACAGGTGAGGGGAGTGTAAGGCGGGTTATGGCATCGGGACAGGCATCGGGGCAGGCTGACGCCAGCCCCGATGCCGATCCAGATGAGAGGCGGTCTTGATTACCGCTTCTCGGTGATTTGCACGTCATGGTCCAGGCGGAAGGTCAACAGGGTCTCCGCGGGCAGCACAATCTGCCTGTTACCGGTAAAGGCCGTACCGGCAGTGCCCGCGCCGGCGCCTGCCAGGCCGCCAATCAGCGCGCCCTTGCCACCGCCCGCCAGGCCGCCAATCAGCGCGCCAATGCCAGCGCCGCCGCCGATAAAGCCAGCGGTCCGCTTGCCCTTGCCTTTTTCTACGCGATCCACGGTTCTGGTGGACACCGGAGAGCTGCCCCACGGTGTCTTTACGCGCTCCAACTCGATGGCCAGAGCGGCACCGCCCTTGAAGCGGCCCAGCGGCTTGGCGTCGATCACGGTGCCGTCCGCGCGCGAACCCTTGGTGATCACGGTCTGTCCGTTCACCGTCACGTCATCCGCAACCGTGGCCGAAAAGGAGTCCCCGGCCTGGCTGATCTTCGAGCCCAGGTCCTGGTCCAGGCGCACACGAATTCTGGTGCCGCTGGGCAGTGTGACCACCGCGGGCGGCGGAGGCGTGCGCTGCGCGGCCGGTGCACGGTATTCCCTTGCGGAACTTGACGAAGCGCCTGCCGGTGCACCGGCCGATTGTGCGGCGGAAGAGGCCTGCGGTCCCTGTGTGGGTTGGGCATTTTGTTCGCTTGTCTGCTGGTCCTTCGATTTGCATCCGTTCAGCGAGAGCACAGACGCCAATACCAGCGCCACGAGGGGAATCGCCCTGCGAGTGAAGTTCATCCTGATGTCTCCTTCGAAAAAGGTTCAAAACTACGGATTGCGAAGCAGCGACGTGCACAGACGTCACTGCTTCGCACGTACTTAGAGGGTGAAGCTTGCCAATTGGAGGTTCTACCCCGATGCATTGTAGCGCGGATTGCGCTGGAAAGACTGTTCGATTCCGACCCATGTAGCTCTTTATGGAAAGCTACATGGCGCAGGCTCACGGCATTTATCTACTTCTTGTCAGTATCGCCGCCAATCTGCACCACCACATACTTTGCCGGCCCATCGCCCACGTCTTTCAGCGTGTGCAGGGTTCCGTAGGCCACGTAGATCACGCTTCCAGCTCCGGCGCGCTCTGCTTTGCCGTCGTGTTCAAACACTACTGTCCCCTGCTCCACCACGATGATCTCTGAGTGCTGAATGCGGTGCGGCGGATTGGGTTTGGCGCCGGCTGGCTGCATCGATTCGTGCACGCCCACCACCTCACCCGTGGCCAGCGTGCCGGTAAACGCTCTGCGCCCCTCGGCTCCGTTCGGTGCAATGTGTTCCTTCATTTGCTCGTAGGCAAACACGCGCGCGGTGACCAGCGGATTTGGAGCACCACTCTGCGCGCTGACGGCGGCTCCCGCCATCGTCAGCGCCAATAAGCCGACAAGCAAATTCTTCATCTTCGGATTCGACCTCTCTGTTAGCAAAGGATAAACTGACCTTCGTCGCTACAGGTAGGCACCACGCATTTCCTGTTTCTTCCGCGGATTGCAAAGCTTTGATGCCGAACCCCGGCGAACCCTGGCGAATCCCGGATTGACAGTCGAAATTGACACACGGATTGAGCATTCCCCAGGAGAAAATAACCATGCAACGGAGAGAGTTCTGCAAACTGGCGGCTTCGGCGGCGGCGGCCACTGCGCTGCCCGCCCTGGCGCAGGATACGGCGGCGGCTTCAGCGAGTGCCCTTAAAGATTTTGAGACCTACACCGAAGACTACGCGCAGTACTGCGCCACGCCCGCGGACAAGCGCATCTTTTATGTGCTGGAGAAGGGACGGCTTGAAGAGGTTCGGCTCAACAACAAGAGCTGGGAGGTAAGCCCGAACTCCGAGTCCGGTCCGCACATGCCGCCTGAGCTGCCCATTCCCGGCGGCTCGTGGAACGGCGCGCCGATGCTGTCGCCCATTCCCGGCCTGGGCGGCGATGGCCCCTACAAACCCAGGTGGGAGTCCTTTGAGCAGTACGAAGTGCCGGAGTGGTATCGCGACGCCAAGTTTGGCATATGGGCGCACTGGAGCCCGCAGTGCGTGCCCGAGGCCGGCGACTGGTACGCGCGCAACATGTATATGCAGGGCACTGACCAGTACCGCTATCACGTGCAGCACTACGGGCATCCCTCGCGCTTCGGATTCAAGGATCTGTGCCCGCAGTGGACGCTGCTCAACTGGGAGCCGGATGCGCTGATTGCGCGCTACAAAAAGGCCGGCGCGCGGCTGTTTCTGGCCCTGGCCAATCATCACGACAACTTCGATGCATGGGACTCGAAGCATCAGCCCTGGAACGCCACGAAGATTGGTCCGCATCGCGATGTGGTGGGCTTGTGGGCTGCCGCGGCGCGCAAACAGGGCCTGCGCTTTGGCGTCACTGTGCACCAGGCGCGCAACTGGTGGTGGATGCAGACTGCGCACGACGCCGACAAGACGGGTCCGCTGGCGGGCGTGCCCTACGACGGCCACCTCACCGAAGCCGATGGCAAGGGCCAGTGGTGGGAGGGCTTTAACCCGCAGCAGCTCTACGGCCCCAAGCATCCGCCCATGGCGTTGCCCGACATCTCCTATGTCAGGAATTTCTACGACCGCACCTGCGACCTGGTGGATCAGCACGATCCCGATCTGCTTTACCTCGACAATCGCCTGCTGCCGGTGGGCTGGGGCGGCATGTGCGCCAGCAGCTACTTCTATAACCACAACCTCAAGACGCACGGCGGCAGGATGGAAGGCGTCATCACGACCAAGGTGGTGCCGGAGCGGTTGGCCAAGTGCCTGGTGGCGGACATCGAGCGTGGCGTCAACCCGCGCATCATGCCCTATCCGTGGCAGTCTGAGACATGCATTGGCGGATGGCACTACGACCGCGCACTCTTTGAGCAGCCGGGTGAGTACGGCGGCTACTCGCATCCGGGTGAGGTCATCCACTGGCTCATTGACACGGTGAGCAAGAACGGCACCTTCATCCTCAACATCCCAGGAAAGCCCGACGGCTCCATCGACACGAAAGAGATTGCCGTGCTGGACGCGCTCACCGCATGGATGGAAGTGAACGGCGAGGCTATCTTCGCCACCCGCCCCTGGAAGGTCTACGGCGAAGGCCCCTCGACCAGTGCCACGCAGCAGAGCAGCAGCCCGATGAAGCTGGATGTCCGCGACATCCGCTTTACCTGCAACAAGCAGAACACCGTGGTGTATGCGTTCGCAATGGGCTGGCCGTCGGCGCCGCTGCGCATTGCGTCGCTGGGCACAGCCGCAGCGGCACGCCCCGGCAAAATCGCGCACGTGGAACTGTTTGGCACGGAAGAAAAGTTGCGCTGGAAGCAGGCAGAGGATGCATTAAGTGTGGAGCTGCCGCGCAGCCATCGCCCCAGCGCAGACTATGCCATCGCGTTGAAGATCTCGCTGG
>Ga0307377_10007237_pt1 | contig 11490 bp, 23 predicted proteins | sample TR3MG_FD_202535 | JGI IMG/M metagenome (GOLD analysis project Ga0307377, IMG submission 202535) | Soil microbial communities from Risofladan, Vaasa, Finland - TR-3 | ecosystem: Environmental > Terrestrial > Soil > Coastal area > Acid sulfate soil | place: Finland: Risofladan, Vaasa | collected...
AGAAACGATTCCCGTTCCATATCGTGTCTTAAATTCTTCTCCATTCAAGTTAGAAGTAAAGAGAGTTGAGTAACCCATAGAATCTCTCCATCGGAAAAGTTCGTCAAGTCTTGCAACAACAAAACCGGAATGAGTCATGTGTTCTCTTCCTATGTCATCTAAGACCAACACTTTAACGTGCTTAATATTTTGGAAGTGTAGGCGAGCAACATTGCCTTCTTCGTTAAATGATTCTCTAACGGTATTCAGAAGTCCTTCCATCAGAGAGAAGTATCCGCTGAACCCAAACCTAAGAGCAGTTTTCAAGAAATAGATTGTCAGAGTGGTCTTGCCCCTACCTCTTGCTCCAAAGAGAGAAAACCCAAGCCCTCGTTCAGCAACCTCTTTGACTTTGATACAGGCGTCTCTTACGAAATCAAGCGTCTCTCGATCGGTTATAAGAGTATCTTCCAGTTCCAAATCCCAATACCTCTGAGGGATGTTTGCCCTACCAAGGCGAACAAGCCATTCAAAGATCAATGAATGCTTGCTACACAGAGAACTCGGAGGATAACAGTCGCTACATGAACTACAGATCTCGCCCTTAATCGTGAATAAAACCTTCTTCCATTCTCCAGTAATCGCAGGAAAGTCTTCCTCCGGTATTGGTAAGAATGGATCGATCTCTTTAGGAATCCAATGAGTTCCAGCCATCTTTAGCCCAATCATTAGAATAAGAGTTTTCGTTGTTGTTTATGATATATTCGGCAACTGCATTGCGGTCCATCAACCTTTGAATGGTCACAATCTTTTCAGAGTTGTCGTTTGTTACGCTTGCTCTCGCCCTTTTCATTACCCATCTACAGTATTTATTGAAGTCCAAACCTCTGCCGTGAGACATCCAGAACATTGTCATTCTTGCTGCCGCGCTAGTCATTTGAACTTTTGAAAACAGCGGTTCGAAGCCGTAGACTTCTTCGAAAATCGTTGAGTATTCACTCACAACGCTTTGCACAGACATCCCTCTGATCATCTGCGTGGGTCTCTTTGCCAAGCGAACGACCGTCAATCCTTCGTCAACGCTCGGAACCGCTGATTTTGTCATTGCTATTACCACCTTTTTAATCTCGTTAGGGAAGAGCATCAACTGTCTGTAATCGTCGTTATTGTTTTCTCTGATTACAAATAGATAGTCAGGACTAACTCCTTTTAAACAGACGAGATCTAAATCCCAATCAAGAATTCGAACGTTTGGAATCGGGGTAAGCCCTTTAGAAATAGCCTTTGAGAACAGATGGCATCGGATGATTTCTTTAAACGAGAACGCGAGCGTCCTACCGTTCCCTTTAAAGATTTCCGATCTGTTCCTGTAAAGGGCAAGAACCCGAGCCAACTCATTTGACAGATCCCCTATCATTTCTGCTTACTTTCTTCGCTTTCGAAGCGAGAGCATCAATAACATCTTTGAATAAATTTGTTTTTCCAGTTAGAGATTCTAAGACGTTGACTTCAATTGAATCTCTGATCATAGGGGCTCTGACCCTAACGATTTTATCCTGCGTCAATCTATGAACTCGACCGATTCTTTGCTTCATAACCGCTGGGTTCCAGTGCATTTCATAGTTGATCAACCAGTTTGCATGTTGAAGATTCAATCCAACATTTGCACAGTCTGTTGCGATCAATGGCTGATCTTGCGTTTTCCATCTGGCAATAGTGGCATGACGTTCAGCGAACCCCATATCGCCATGCAACATTGGGCATCCACCAAGTTCCTTGCTGATTAACTTAACCATTCTTTTCCACTCGGAAAAGATAACCAACTGCTCTCCTCTCTCTTTTACGTCAGCAACAACTTCTTTTAACCAATTTAATTTGACTGAAGGGTAGTTGAATTCTGGCGAGACAAGAGTTGTGTGGTCACATGCTTGTCTTAGATAACCGACCTGTGTCATTCTCATAGAATGATTAAGTCTTTGCATTCTTTCTTCACTTAGCGTTTGAACCACTTGCTTATCAACGTCCTTATATATAACAGCTTCTTCTGGTAAGAAGTCTAGAGTTACAATCTTTGAATCTTTTTCAGTGAAATCGCTCAGACAATCGTCAACCTTTCGACGCAAGAAATATGGCTTCACCATTTCTCTTAGTTGATCAAGATTTCTATATCCACGAATTCCTCCAAAGACGTTACGATCGACAAATCGTCTTTCAAACTCATGCCATTGCCCGAGCACACCGGGATATACAAACTCAAAGATTGAATGTAATTCTGGTAAATTGTTTTCAAGTGGCGTTGCAGTCATCGCCCATTTGTATCTGCTAATTAATTGTCGGCATAGTTTCGCAGCTTGAGTTCTATAGTTCTTAATTTCTTGTGCCTCATCAAGGATGATGACACCCCATTCTTGAGCAAGATATTCTGGGTCACGGGACAGAAGTTCATAGTTTGTTATGAAAATATTCTTTCCATTCTTGAACTTCCATTCTCTCTGGTCCCGTGCCCCCTCAATAATCATTGATTCGTAGTAGGAGAACTTCTCTATTTCACTTGCCCACTGTCTCTTTAAGTGACCAGGACAGATGATTAGAGCGTTCTCAATCGTTTCCGTATCGAAGAGGTGACAGATCCCAGCTATTGCCTGGGCGGTTTTGCCTAGTCCGACATCGTCGCACAGAACAGCCCTCTTTCCCTCTACAAAGAAGTTTGCTCCGATGGCCTGGAATGGTAGCAATGTCCCGCGAAAACCTTCAGGAGCGAAGGTAGAGTCCATTGCTTGACGCAATTCCTTTGCGCTCTCGGCAGCGACCTTGTCTTCTACCATTCTTTGGCGTAGTTCGTCAGAAATTGTCGGAGTCTCAGGCAGTGTTGAAAGGATAGGAATCATACGTTTGAAATGGTTGATCGGAAAGACCCAAGCCTTTGCCTTTACATTGAATCTTGGGAAGTCAAAGGACTTCACTACGGCCTTATACTCATAGAAGTAAGAGCCCGAGTATCGGACCTGAACTTCATCGCCACACAATGTAAAGCTGATTGGCATTAGTCACTCCAAATAGCGAAGGATTATACGAAACGAATTTGGAAGAGTCGAAATGAACGTTCATTCAGAACGAATAGGTAGCTCTTTCATGAAAGATACACTACCCATGGTATGATTCGTTTCGTCCTCCGCAATCCCAGTCTTTAGATCGTTATGTTCGTTTCCTTCAATTCTTCTTCTGTTAGTTCCTCTCCGGTCCTTTCCCGATGTCTCATCAGGTGAGCCCGAACGAACTCATTCGCTTCGAACTCTTTCTTCACAACCATGTCCTCAATCTTTAGATATTGGAAGTCCTTTAGTCTTGACCTGTCGTAAGCCATCTCCCGTCTTGCGATTTCTACCGCTATGTTGCTTACAACTGCGTCGATGAAATTTGTAAGATCTTTCATTGCCAAGTCCCGCGCTTCGGTCCCACGCCTTCTGAAAGATTCTTTAACAATTGATAAAATAACAGATGCATCTTTCAAAGAGTGTCGTAAAAATTCAGATTCAATATCGTCTAATGTGTTTGCTTCAAGCCATGCCTGGATAACTTTTTGACTATTAGTCATTTAAGTTTTCCTCCTCCGCTACGATAGCATCGTCGAAAGACACCAAAACAGATGGCTCATCCGTTAAGACCAACTCCTCTTCTTCTTCCTCTTCATCAGAAACTTCATATTTCCCTAAAGGGTTTGTTGATTCTTCTGGAGGGGTCAACCCCTTCATTTGTAGTTCAGCAACTTTTACTGCTGCTTCTTTCATTGAGTCTGTCCACTTTCGTAGTTCACCTAAGAGCTTTGTTAGAGACCTTGGGTCTGATTCTGGATCCTTCATATATGTTTTTATCCATGTCCAAGTATTCCCGATCACGTCGTTAGCATCGTTAAGATCAGCCATCAGTGTGCCGAGAATTGTTGCAACCACAATCCCAGGTTCGTCTTCACACTGGGTTACAAATTCTCTAATTCTTGGATGCAGTTGTTCTTTAGACCCATGAATTAATTTTGCAAAAGCAAAGGCTTGTTTTGGTTCCGATACCGGTAACGTAGGTTTTTGGACCATTCCGTTTACTCCTCGACTTGGGCCTTCTCTCCGTGCTTTACGTGCCTTGATAAGCCCATCTCGCGATCCGGGATCCATACCCCTACGATTGCCGTTCTTATTTTTGACCGCCATTGAGATTACTCCATATATCGAAGATCAAAGGCTTCTCGCCATTTTCTTGTTCAACTTCTTCTAAGAACTTTAGCAACTCTACAAAGATTGTTGCCTTCTTATTCTCTGGTGCATTCACATTGTTGTCCACAAATCTTTGAACTGTCCCTGGCTGTGTTGACTTGAGTTTGTTCTGTAGAGCTAGAGTTGTCAGTATTCTCCAGTCATCTGAAAGTCTTATTAAACTCAATGCTAACTCCATTTATAAAGTGACAGGATGGACAGTGCCGAATTGAAAAACACTGTCCATCCTATCGGATACGCTCTGCGGAGGACGAGCCGCAAGTCGAGCGATGATTCAATTTATTATACGTGAAGGTTCGCGGTTTGCGTTTTGAACGTTCAAAATCCTGTGTCTGTTGTCTTCTTGTTATACAATATCTTGTGCCTTTAACCATTAAGAAATGGTTATTTAATACTTGATTCTCTCAGTTTTGCACGAGACATTGCACAGCATAGACCACAAGAGTGTCGTTCTTCCAGTAGATTTCCTTCATGCGGACATGGTCCTTGTATTCTCAGATCTTCTTGACTTTCGCATTCGTTATAGAATGGGCATGGCTTTCCAGCCGGTATCCATCCATCAACTAAACCGAAACTGTATAGCCAGTCTGCATTGTCCAAACCTAACATGTTAGCCTTCTTTCACTCAGTTTCTTTTGTCGGAAGCCCAAACAGTTCAGAAAGCATCTGAGTGTCTTCCTTATAGAGTCCTACCTTCAGCGTAGAAGAATAAGAATCTACAATGCGTAAGCAATCAGGATAGATCGCTAACATCCCTGCTGCTTCAGCCGTTTCTTTTGACCCAATGGCGATGTTATGAGAATGTTTTGTGTCAAAGAATCTCCACGCATGATCAACACGAACACACTTGAAGACAAAAGTCTTTTGCATTTCAGACATCGTTAACAGATGTCCGATCTTGATTTCTTCAAGATGTGAAGGTGAAGCAATTGTATAACCAAGTGCTTCGCACTTTTTGCACAAACACTGTTTCTTCGTTTTGAAATTTCTTACGTTCCATTCTGTATCGCATCGCCAGCAGTGCATCAGTCTCTTCATTGATTTTCTCCTTTGGTTAATTCTTTAATATAGACTTTCCATTCCTCGTCATTGTCGCCGTTGGCATTCCAAGTTACCTCCCCTTTTGAAGTTTGAACAGTAGCGATAACATTGTCAATTGCTACGATCTTTCCAGTCTTTACTGACTGATCCCACCCAACTGCAAAATTCACAATATCACCGACTTTAAAAGGTTGATCAGGATCATCACAAACCGGATCTGGTATTGGAGAATTGAAGGTCTCCCCTGCAAAATTTTCATAAACCTTTTGAACCTTTTCTCTGGACTCCAACAACATCTTTGTAAGTCCTTCTAAAGTCTTGGGGATCCACTCTCCGGTTGGGGTTCCTCTCCAATGAAGAACGCCCCCTATGATCTTCTCTGCGTAATACATGTGAAGCGTCCTTTCTTTTCCTTCATTGGACATTGATATTGTCTTTCATAGAACTTTTATCAAACGTCTCAATGTAGTTTATGAATTTGTCTATTAATTGTGAATCGAGCATCTTGTTCAAAAGGTCATCATTCTCGATGAATTTTCTTAGTTCTTCAATCCTAGACGGTTTTGTCACGGCTACTTTTCCTCCTCATCTTCAACAGGTTCTGGAACTGTTTTAAGAAGTTCTTTCTCTGACTGTTTCGCTATCCAGGTTTCGACCCAGTTTCGAATAGTAGCAATACTTATTTCAGAACATTCTTCAATTGTATTTCTGTCTTTGGAGTCTTCATAGAAAGCCAATTGAACATCAGCTAAAGCGTTATTAAAACCTTTTAGGTCTTCTATCTTCTCGATATTGTCTTTGACAGACAACGAGATAGGCACTGTCTTATCATATTTCTCTAAGGCTTTTGCTGTCCGAGTTAAATCAAGATCAATCACTTTCGGCTCCTCCATGATTGTTTTCGTTTAGTCCATTTCCTGTCGCGTTTCTTGCGGCATGTCGGACACAAGCTGTCTTTGACTCCTGGCACTTCATAAAGCCTTAGCGTTTCACACCAACAAAATGAATCTTCTTTCCATATTGGAACGCCACAACCACGGCATTGAACATTCATAGATTTTGGGTTGGTCATCTTGGCTCCACTTCAAAACTAACCCAATCTCGCGTCCTCTCCGGCCAACTGTCCGTGTCATTACTCTTATCGCCATCTTCTTCTTTCATCAATTCGTTGAGTTTTTCTGTAAGCCACTCCCCAAAGGCGTCCTGTATGTCGCGAGCCTCTTCTATAGACTTGACGATCTTTGGTGATGTTGTCAGTTTGCCCCATCCTCTAATATCAATGACTTTACGTGGCTCTGCATCCATGATGCAGCCGCCGTATTTGTCATACGTCCACGGTAGCGGAAAGAGTTTTAGGAACTTCTTCTTGTCAAACTTCATCGTCCCCCTCCTTTGCTTAGTCTTCTAACTTTATAAAAGGCTTTCTAACGTACTGATGCACTTTGATGCGCCAATCTTTTAAGGCTTGAATTTTGTTGCGTACATCAGCATCCCATTCTAGAAGCTCTTTTTCGTTAAATGGCATGGTGTTTTGAATAATATATCCAAGATCTTTAACGTTCTCGCCAATGCTTTTGACTTCGTTAAACAATTTTTCGTTAGACTCGATCAGCCCACTAGTTTTTTCCATGTAGTGTTTACAATCAACACAATGGCTACCCATCGGGTGCATGGCGCAGGTATCGTTGCAGTTGTTCATTTGCTGCTCCTTAATGATTTATGGACATTATTATAATCCCTATTTCTAAATCTCCATCTTCGTGTCGGCATCAAGAACAGATTCACAGAGCCCGCACACGAACACCCTACGCCTTCCCCACCACTTTGCAGGGATAGTTCGGTATGATCCGGTGTCGTGAGGGCAAGGCGTCTCCGGTTTGTATGTGGTGGCCACGGTGCATCCCTTGTCCATGGACTTCTTTTTATCGTCGCCTAAGTTAGTTAGATACGTGCGTAGGTCTTGATTCATTTCTCACCAACCAGGTCGCGCAGGGCGAGGTCAATGATGGACTGTAGAAGGTCAAAGTCGTTCTTGGTGAAGCAATTGCCACGCTTCTCCTTGATCATTCTCGCTGCGGCCTTGAGTCCTGCATAAGCCGCAGCATTGGCTACTACCACTTCTGTGAATTTGCCTTCTGGAATAAGTTCATAAATACCTGGCCCTTGGTCGTTTGGATCATTATCAAGAAAAAGGCAATACTCGCGATTGCCTAGATCGTCAATTCCTAGTATCTCAATCTTCATTCCGCTCCATCCTCTTCTATCGTTTCCAATGCCGCTTGTGCTCGACACGACCAACACCACGAATCTTTATCATTTGGTTTTAAATTCCGACACCACAACCATATCTTTGGTCCTTCTTCATTACGTGATACGGTAGCATAACCACAACCGTCATTAGCAATGGTCTTGAGAACGTTCCTTGTGTTGCTCGATTTCCTTCTTAGATCGCATACTATTTTAATTGCATCTTTGCAAGAGTTGGGGATGCCTACTTCTCTAGTGTGATGTCCTCCATCCCTATGCACAATTGCAAGTAAATTTCTGATGGCATTTGATTCCTCTCGCGCATCAAACATCTTTAACAACTCTTCTTCGAGAGTATCAATATTTCCAGTTCGCAAGGCTAACTGCTCAAGTTTTTCGATGAACTTAATTCTTGGCATAATCTTTTCACTCCTGTTTTGTGTTGTTATCTGTGCTACTTACCACATCTTTCCTTCTATTACATCTTGAGATGCAAATCTCTTTTTGCGATTGAGCAATCTGTTTATGAAATCTACTTCCGCATTCTCGGCTGCTCGCTCCTTTTTGCGCTTGGCTTTCCTCTGTCTTTTTAAACGCCTCTTCTCTCTGAGTTTTTCGGTTCTTAGATCTTCGGGGTCCATTGTTATTGCCCTTTCTTTCATGAACTAAACTTTGTGCCTTCATCGCCAAACACCCAAGGTGGAACATCAACCTTGTGGCATTCACACCAGTCCCAAATTTTGTCTTTTTGTTTTTGAGTGAGTCGTCTCCCTACAAATTGAAGAGGGGAGCGATAACCAGACAGCATGTTTGTTGAAATACGAACATGAGTTCGTTCAATCGTTGCTGTGTCAGAACCCATCTTTTCAGCAAGAGCGTCATGCTGGATCATTCCACAAGTAAAGAAGTCTCCGTTGGGAGCGATCCATCCGTTATCTGAAAATACATCTTTTGCTGGAGTTGGAAATCCAGTGTTCTCTTCCATCTCCCGTTGTTCTCTACAAAACCTATCAACGACACTTTCGTTTGTAAAACCAACTCGCGCTAAAGTTGTGACGTAATCTTTTGCGTCTTCGTCAGCAGTCCTTGCTGCTTTCATCCTGTCCATTTCAAGGCGTTCCTCTTCAGTTTCTAATTCTTCTTCGCTATCAGCGACTCTTCTATTTAAGTCATGTATGTCTTGTGGAAATGATCCGTCAATGATGTAAGGTCGCAAGGACTCCCATCCCCATGCTCCGCTTACGATCTTCTCCCAGGCACAACGAGGAACATAAACCGGTCCCCATGGACTTGCCATGAATCTAACGGTTCCTGAAGCAACCTGATTCCGGGCTGTTATTTCAAACGAAGACTCCTGTCCCTTGAAATTAAGATGACGCATCCTTGCTTGCAGAGACAAGAGATTCCCATGTTTGGAAACGGTGGTGTTATCTTCTTTCAACTCGATACCATCTGAACTATTGCCGACTAACTTCCCTTTGCCAGTGAGAATCCGCAACGCAATCTCTTCAGAGACTTCTTGTCCATCAGGCCCGACGAGAGTGTTTAATATGTTTAACGCCTTCTGCGGCTCATCATCATCAGCCCATAGCGTTCTGGCGATATCAGTCAGCCATTCGCCATCAATTCTGAAACATATCTTTTTCATTTCTTTGCATCCTCATTTTGTTTCCTAATATCTTCCAGAATTTGTCTGCGTTCTTTCTCAACCTTGGCGAGATCGATCTCAAAGTAATTCGCCAGAAGACTTTCTATCGGTTTGCGTATGGGGAATAGTTGATTGCCACTTGTTGGGGCATAATCCTCGCAATCCTTCCCACACGCCCATGATCCTATCTCATGGTCCATATCGCATCTCTCTCCAGCGCATCGACTTTCGATATGGTCACAGTGTTCCTGGTAATCTGCGAGAACAATGTGCTGTTCATTTAGCCAGTCGAGGAAAGCCCCAATCTTATTACTCTCTCCGCTTACCGCGCTGAGTTTTTCACACTCTGGATACGTGTTCATTTGTTCCTCCTCTTCTATAACGGATACTTATTCTTCAATCTTTTTAATTCCGCTCGCTCTTGCGCCTCAAGTTTTTGGGCTGCACGTTTTCTTTTGATCTCACAAATGCTATGCAATTCCTCTACGAGATTAACAGTATAAACGTGACAAGACGGAACGAGAAGAAGTTCGGTCAACGCCTCATCGCCTTCTAACGCAGAGCGTTCATCCAGTCCATCTGGCCAGAGGATTTTCTCTAATGCGGATTGTAGTGAGTCTGCTTCAATGAAGTCGAAGCGCATTCCACAACCTATGGTATAGTCGCATCCTACTCCTTGTTGTTTCTTGCATACTAAGTATTTCATTTATTCCTCCAAGTAGTCGATTTCTTTTGTGACTTTGGACAACTTATAAAGTTGCCCTTTGTATTCAACAATAGAGTTGTGGCGGTCTTTGAATTCTGGACGTGGATAAATCATGGATAAAACCGCGACAGCAATTGCAAAGACTAACATTCCAACAATAAACCCAAAGGAAAAGTCAGACCCATGTTTGTCATCCATCTTGTGCTCCTATCTCCAGGTCTTTGGCTATATCTAAAAAGCCTCTGCAAGTTTGTTGGTCAATCTAAGGAATCGTTCAGCATACTGCGGTCTGGGAATCCACTTCTTTACATTCCTGTCAAAGTCCAAAAACCTGGCAGGAAAGAAGATCTGAATTGAGATCCCGGCTCTTACGACAAAGACTTTCATATACAACAGATCGTCGTCTCGAATATCTTTACTTTGTTTTGAAACCATCCTTGTCTTTATCATTAGATTACTCCTGAATAGATCCTTGATTTATTCTTCTTGGTGTAGAAGTTCTCCAGATTCCGTTTCCAAATATTTTCTGAGTTCTTTATTAGCGTCAAGAAAGTCTTGTCGCAATTGGTGAAACCTATCATCATCAATCTCTTCGAATCCCGAATAGTATTCGAAGGCATACAACATGCCTTCTTCTCTGGCAACAGCCAGAACTTTTTTTGCATCTTTCTTTTTCATTTTCATATCCCATCAATAGAGGTGAATGAATTGGGCATCAGCTTCCTTTGCGAGTTCTATGATCTCAAGAAGTTCTGGCCTTACATCCATATAAACATCGTCAGTATCGGTCAAGCGATCCTCAACGGTATCCATATCAATGAAGACATCATCTCCATCAATGCCAGACGCGACACAAACTTCAATGGCAGCATCCTTAACGCGGTTAGAAGCGTTGTGGTGATATAGTTTAGAGATGTTACTTATCATTTTTTATCTCCTTTCCACTTGTTCTCTCTGTTGAATTGCAGTCTCTTTTTGTGCCAGTCGCGAAACCTTTTCGCTTCAATTCTGGTGAAGGAGACTCCTGGTAGGCCAAGGATTTTCCCTTTGTTCATTTGTTTCCAAAGTGGTGCGTCTTCGCCTTTGATAAGGCTGAGTCTCTTCAGCATCTCTTCGTCCTGTTTCCTAGATGCAAGTAGAGCCTTACCATGAAACCACGCCCTGTTAGCATTGGCCTTAGCATGGGTTCTTCCCTTAGCCTTGCTCGGTGGATCATCCTTTGGATGACACGCTGCAATTCCACGCACACACTGAGATCCCGATCTGGGCAGTTTGACCATACAAACGGTAACAACAGGGATTCCGTTTTCTCTGATGTAGTAATAGCGGTATTCCGCTTTCCCCAATAGTTCTTTCCATCTCTTCCTGCTCATTTTTCTTTCCTTTCTTATGAACAAAATTGATTTGTTATTTCTGAGTCTCTTCCTTGGTGTGATCTTCGAGCCATGTTTCTAACTCTTTGATGTTATTAAACTCAAAGATCGGGGCATCTACCGAGAAGATCTGGTGTAGTAGGGCTTCTTCCCGGCACATGTCTTTCCGATACTTGCTCCAGTCGGCGACCACTTCGCCGCTGCCATCAGGGAAGAGCGACAGTCGGATCA
>Ga0307377_10007238_pt1 | contig 11489 bp, 8 predicted proteins | sample TR3MG_FD_202535 | JGI IMG/M metagenome (GOLD analysis project Ga0307377, IMG submission 202535) | Soil microbial communities from Risofladan, Vaasa, Finland - TR-3 | ecosystem: Environmental > Terrestrial > Soil > Coastal area > Acid sulfate soil | place: Finland: Risofladan, Vaasa | collected...
TGGACCGGCGTCGACGAGCACCGTCGGCCCCTGCGGGATCTGCAGCAGCGAGGCCGCCCCCTCGCCGACGTCGAGGAACGTGAGCGTCGGCCGCTCGGGCGGCCGCAGCGGTGGGGGTGCGAGCAGAAGCGAGGCGGCCACGAGCGCGGCCGTCGCGGTCGCCAGCGGCGCCCACCGGCGGCGGTCGCGCACGTAGGCGAGCAGACCGCTCTTGGCACGCGCCGCCAGGAGGCCGATCGCGGCGAGCTCGCCCAGGAGCCCGAGGGCGAGCATGAGGCGAAGCGTCACCCCCTGATACTCGTAGACGGCCCCCGGCAACCCCGCGAACAACCGGGACACGCCGAGCAGAAAGCCGATGAAGAGCCCGGCGGCCACGTTGAGAGGCGCCGACAGCCACTCGCTGACGAAACCGAGCAGCAGCGAGAGCATGCCGAGGAACATGATCGGCCCGAGGACGAAGCCGCCGGCGACGTTCGCCGGCACGCTCACGAGCGAGGCGGAACCGAAGGTGAGCATCGAGACAGGGGCGGTCGAGAGACTCGCCGCCGTGGTCACGCCGACCTGCTCCGGCAATGGCCCGGGGAGAAACGAGACCGCCTGCGTCAGAGGCCGGGCGAGCACCAGCAACCCTGCTACCGCCCCGAATGACAGCTGGAAGCTCACGTCGAACAGGTTGTTGGGGTTCATGGTCAGCAGCCAAGCCGCCGGCGCCAGCCACAACAGCCATCCGTCGCTGGGTCGCGACGCGAGGATCGCGAGCAGACCGACGATGCCGGCGACCCCGGCGCGCACAATGGACGGTGACGCGCCCGTGAGGAGCACGTAGCTCGCGACGACCGGCAGGAGCAGCGCGGTGCGCAGCAGCCGGTGCATCCCCAGGAGGGCAAAGGCGAACGACCACATCGTGCAGAGCAGCACCACGTTCTCGCCGGACACGGCCATGATGTGCAGGAGCCCGCTGCGGCGGAAGTCCTCGACGATGGTCTCATCGACGCCCTCATCGTCGCCGAGCACCATGCCCTGGAGCACGTCGCCGACCGGGGAGCGGACCCCAACGGCCAAGTGGGCGCGGGCCGCGAGACGCAGGCCGTCCACCGCGCCCTGCAGGCCTCCGCGACGACCGGCGACCGTGAGATCGGCAAACTCGGCCGCCAGCAGCACGTGCTCGCCTCGCCGCCGCAGGTACCTGCCGTAGTCGAATCTCCCCGGCTCCGGATCGGGCAGCGCCTCCACGTTCACCGAGGTCAGGCTGATCACGGCTCCCTCGGCGAGCGGACCCAGGGGGTCGAAGGCGAACGTCTGGCCGTCGTCCAGCCGCAGCCGCAGGTGCGCGGGTTCCCGGACGGCGATGCCTGAGGCGCTCGTGACGCGCACGGCCAGCGTCACCTGGGCGTCCTTGCTCGCGGGGAGATCCGTGACCTCCGCCGTGAGCGGGATGCGCTCGCCGACGCGGGCCGCGAGCGCAGACCTCCCGATCACGTCGAGCCGGGCGCCGCCAATGACGGCGCCCGCACAGACGAAGAGGACCGCCAGGCCGACGCCCGAGAAGGCGACTCCCCGCGGCCCCAGTGAGGCGATGCGCGGCGAGGCCATGAGGAGGGCCGCCGCGAGGCCCGCGGCGCCGGCCAACAGGCCGAGAGGCGGCCGCCAGGCCAGCATGAGGCACAGGCCGGAGCAGTACGCGGCAAGCAGAAGGTGAGGCGGCGCCGGCCAGCGCATGACGTCGCCTCAGACCGTGATCGAGTCTTTCATGGCGGCGAACTTGGCATCGCCGATTCCCGGCACGTTCTTGATCTCGTCGACGGTCTTGAAGCCGCCGTTCGTCGTGCGGTAGTCGACGATCTTCTGCGCCGTGGAGGGACCGACGCCGTCAAGGGCGTCGAGCTCCTCCACGGAAGCGCTGTTGATGTTGATGAGACCGCCGGCCGGGGTCGCCCCCAGGCCGCCGCCCGAGGTCGACGAGCCCGCGGTGCCGCCGGAGGCCGGCGCAGCAGCCACGGCCGCGCCCCGCTCGGGTACCACGATCTGCTGGCCGTCGGTGACCGGCGCGGCGAGGTTCACGGCGGCCAGCTCGGCCTTCGCCGTGGGGCCGCCGGCGACCTCGAGCGCATCGGTCACCCGGGCGCCGTGGGGCAGGCGCACGACGCCCGGCGAGCGCACGGCGCCACACACGTAGACCACGACGTCCGGCAGCTGCGAGGCCGTCGGGCTCGCGGCCGTCTCGCCGGCCGGCGCCGGCGGCGACGCTACCGGCGCCAGGATCACGGCTTGGGCGTCGGACGGCCCGGCCTGGCGTGGAAGCACGAGGTAGCGCACACCGACGGCGACGACCAGGACGGCGACGGCGATGTAGGCGATGATCTGGCGTCGCGAGAGCTGCACGGCCCACCTCCGGCGCCACATCGCGAGGAGAGTGACGGGCGCCGCGGGCGCGGGCGGCGCCCGTCGCGACCGAGGCTACGACAGCGAAGGGCGCCCCCGCATCGCCCCCCAGGGGCGATCTCACGGGTCGACGTTTCCCGGTGGACGGCGGCGCACGGGGCGCGGGGCGCCCGACGCCTCCTAGCGGACGACGAAGTTGACGAGCTTGCCGGGCACGAAGATCTCCTTGACGACCTGCTTGCCCTCCAGGAAGCGCGCGGCGTTCTCTGCCGCGCGCGCCTGCGTGAGCACGTCGTCCCTCTCCGCGTCCACCGGCACCTCGAGGCGGTCGCGCAGCTTGCCGTTGACCTGCACGACCACGGTGACGACTTCGTCGGCGGCCAGCTCTTCGTCCCAGGCGGGCCACGGAGCATCGAGCACCGTCTCGCCGTGGCCCAGCAGCTCCCAGACCTCTTCCGCGATGTGCGGCGCCATGGGCGCGATCAGCAGCGTCATGTCCGCGACCACGTCGCGCCACTGCGCCAGCGTGAGCGCCCCACGCGCCCCACCCCACGCGTCCAGCACCTCGTTCTGAAGCTCCATGAGCGCCGAGACGGCCGTGTTGAAGCGAAAGCCCTCCACGTCGCGCGTGACCTTGCGGATGGTCTTGTTGAGCGTGCGCAGGACCTGACGGCCCTTCTCGGCCTCGGCCTCGTCGGCGGCCACCCCGCTCCCCGGCGCCTCGACGACCTCGGCGACCAGGTTCCAGAAACGGCTGAGGAACCGCATGCAGCCCTGCACGCCGCGGTCGCTCCAGGCGACGCTCTGCTCGAACGGCGCGATGAACAGCTCGTACAGCCTCAGGGCGTCGGCCCCGTACTTCTCGACGACGCTGTCGGGCGTGATGACGTTGCCCTTGCTCTTGCTCATCTTCTGGCCGTCCTCGGCCTGGATCATGCCCTGATTGCGCAGGCTGGCGTAGGGCTCGCCGAAGCTCAGGTAGCCGGCGTCCTTCGCTACCTTGCAGAAGAAGCGCGCGTAGAGCAGGTGCATCACGGCGTGCTCGGCGCCGCCGACGTAGAGGTCGACCGGCGCCCAGTACTCGACCCTGTCGTGGTCGAAAGCCGCCGTCGCGTCGTGCGGCGAGGCGAAGCGGAAGTGGTACCAGCTCGAGCAGGCGAAGGTGTCCATGGTGTCGGTCTCGCGGTGCCCCGGGCCGCCGCACGAGGGGCACGTGGTGTGCACCCACTCCTCGGCGCGAGCCAGCGGCGAGCGCCCGTCGTCGGTCGGGTGGAAGTCCTCGAGGTCCGGCAGCAGTACAGGGAGCTGCTCCAGCGGCACGGGCACCGGACCGCACTTCTCGCAGTGCACGATCGGGATCGGCGTGCCCCAGTACCGCTGGCGGCTGATGAGCCAGTCCCTGAGCTTGAAGTTGATCTTCTTGCGCGCGGCGCCGCGCTCGCCGAGCCAGGCCACGACGGCCTCGAACGCTTCGCCCGGCGCGGCCATGCCGTCGAACCGCCCCGAGTTGACCATGATGCCGTCGCCCGTGTAGGCCTCGGCGAGTGTCCCCTGCGCCCCGCCCTGCGGCGCGATCACCTCGACGATCGGGATCTCGAACTGCGTGGCGAACTGGAAGTCGCGTTCGTCGTGCGCCGGCACGGCCATGATGGCGCCGGTGCCGTAGCCCATGAGCACGTAGTCGCTGATCCAGATGGGCACCGGCGCGTCGTTGACGGGGTTGACCGCGTACGCGCCGGTGAACACGCCGGTCTTCTCCTTCTCGGTGCTGAGGCGCTCGATCTCGCTCTGGCGCCGCGCCTGGTCCTGGTAGGCGGTCACGGCGGCGCGCTTCTCGGGCACGGTGAGCTCTTCCACCAGGGGGTGCTCCGGCGCCAGGACCATGTAGGTGGCGCCGAAGAGCGTATCCGGCCGCGTCGTGAACACGGTGAGCGTGTCGCCGCGTCCCTGCAGCCCGAAGTCGACCTCGGCGCCCTCGCTGCGGCCGATCCAGTTGGTCTGCATAAGCTTGATCTGCTCGGGCCAGTCGATGGTCCCCAGGTCGTCGAGCAGGCGCTGCGCGTAGTCGGTGATGCGCAGGAACCACTGCTCGAGGTCCTTCTTCGTGACCTCGCTGCCGCACCGCCAGCAGCGGCCCTGCTCGACCTGCTCGTTGGCGAGGATCGTCTTGCAGCTCGGGCACCACCACTGCTGGCCGGTGGAGCGGTAGGCCAGGCCGCGCTCGTAGAGCAGCAGGAAGAACCATTGCGTCCAGCGGTAGTAGTCGGGAAAGCAACTGGTGATCTCACGCGACCAGTCGAAGGAGAGGCCGATGAGGTCCATCTGGCGGTGGTAGTTGGTGATGTTGCGCTCGGTGGTGATGCGTGGGTGCACGCCCATCTTGATGGCGTAGTTCTCGGCCGGCAGGCCGAACGCGTCCCAGCCCATCGGGTGGAGGACGTTGAACCCCTGCATGCGCTTGAAACGCGAGACCGTGTCGGTCGGCACGTAGTTGCGGCAGTGGCCGACGCTGAGGCCGTCGCCCGACGGGTACGGGAAGAAGTCGAGGCAGTAGAACTTGGGCTTCTCGCTCTCGTCGGGAGTGCGGTTGGCGTCGCGCTCCTTCCAGAGACGCTGCCACTTCTCCTCGATGGCGTGCGGGTCGTAGCGTCGGTCCATGAAGTCCTCTCTCGCAGCGGTCGACCGCGCGTCCGGGAGCTGTCCCGAAGGCGGTCGCCGGCGAGGGCGACCGCGCAGACGCGCGGCTTCTGATTCTACATGAGCCGCGCGCCCGCCTCCGCTCGTGACTACGGCGTCACTGCCCGAAGGGCGTGTACGTGACCACCGTGCGCCCGCCGGCGGCGTAGTTCAGCGTGGTCACCGCGACCAGATACTGCGGGTCGGTCCTGGAGAAGTCGATGAGCTGAAAGGTGTAGATGGTCCGGGCGCCCGCCGGCGGCTCGACCCCCGGCAACGGCAACGGCGACGCCGCGCCGATCGCCTCGTACCCCGACGCCCCCGCGGTCCCGGCATCCACCATGACGACACCGTCTTCAGTGCTCACCCCGGCCACGTGATCGTTGCCGTAGGCGACCACCAGGTCCTCGCCCGCTTCCTTGGCCACCGCGATGGTGTCGGCCGCCTGACGCACGTCGTGGACGAGCAGCACCTGCGCGGGCGGCTGCATCATGCGCCACAGCGCGGCGAGGCGCACGCCGGTCGCGGTCAGCCCGGCCACGTCGGAGGACTTGCGGGGATCGTTCGCGACCGGGTCGGTCGCGCCCAGCACGGTCACGCCGTCCACCGTCGCGGTGGTGTCGTCCAGCACATCGAAGCCGGCGCGCCGGAACACCCGGAGCGCCGGCGCATCCTCGTGGTTGCCGCCCACGAACAGGACGGGCGCGGGCGGGCTCCCGAACGCACGCAGGAACAGCTGCGCCTCCTGCGCCGTCCCGGCATCCGTGATGTCGCCGGCGAGCAGCACGCCGTCCACCGGTTGTCCCCCGCCGGCCGCGAGACGGGCCGCGATGCGCGTCCCGAAGATGTTGTCGTGGATGTCGCTGGCCAGCAGCAGCCGTACGACACTGGCGCGCGCCGGGTAGCGCGGCTCGGTCGTCAGCTGCGTTGCGACGGTCTCGAGCCCATCGAGGAAGTCCTGGAGGCGGCTCAGCCTGTCCGCCTGGTCTCCGCCCGTGCTCAGAGTGCGAAGCAGGGGAAGCATCGCCGGGACCCGGGACGCGAGCCCGTCGTAGCGCACGGAGGGTGACCGGTCGAGCGTCGCGTAGCTCGCGAGGACGAAGGCGCCGCCGAGCAGCAGCGCTCCGGCGGCGCCTGCGGCCGCCCCCCAGAGGAGGCGCCGCCGATTCCAGCGCCCGACGATCAGCAGTCCGGCGGCGATCCCGATGGCGAGCAGCCAGGGCGCGCGGCCGACGAGGTACCGTGAGAAGGCGGCACGGGCGCCGCCCTCGAGGCGAGGCAGGTCGTCGACGGGCAGGTCTGCGGTCTCCGCTGGCAGCCGGTAATCCATCACGACGTCCACGGGGGTGCCATGCGTGCGCAGGGAGAGCTCGCCCGCCGGGCCGAGTGGCATGACGAGGCGCCCGCCAGGCCACGCCGGCCGCAGCTGGAAGCTCACCGATCCAGCGGAGACCCGATAGCTGGCGGCGGCCTGGAGCTCGAGCACGCCGCCGACCAGGACGAAGACGAGCGCCAGCCTGATCAGCACGATGGACAGCCCCGTCCCACGCCTGCGCCGGCCTGTCGCCGCTGCCGTGTCCGACGGATCCTCCACCACTGCGTACCCTCGTTCTCCGCTCGCTCGTTTGCTGCCCAAAGGAGGCATACCCACCGGGCCGCGTCAGGTTGCCCGGGCATGCGGGTATGCTATACTCCCGAGCCTGCCGGCTCGGTCGGCAGCCCTTCGGTGGGGGTATAGCTCAGTTGGGAGAGCGTTTGGCTGGCAGCCAAAAGGTCACCGGTTCGAGCCCGGTTACCTCCACCACTTCACCCTCTTTCTCCGCTCCGCCGATGACGTGAGGCGAACAGCGGTGCTCCGCCGGCCGCCGCGCTCGTCCAAGCGCCTCCCCGCGTCCTCGACCGCGCCGGCCTGCGGGCCGTTCAGGGTCGTCGTGCCGGTTCGCGACGACCGGCGCCTCGATGCAGGCGAAGAGCGCCTCGGGTAGACTCGCGCGGTGACCAGGCCAGCACAGCCGCGCTCGCTCTCCGTTCTCGTCTTCCTGGCCGGGATCGGCTCCATGGCCACCGAGATGTGCGCCTCACGGCTGCTCGCCCCCTACTACGGCTCGTCGACGGTCGTCTGGGCCAACATCATCGGGCTCATCCTCGCGTCGCTCTCCGTCGGCTACTGGCTGGGCGGTCGCCTGGCCGACCGCTACCCGTCGCCGACGTTCCTGGCCACGACCGTGCTCGCGGCGGCCGCGTGGGTGGCCGCGATCCCCTTTGTGGCGCCGCCCTTTCTCGAGCTCTCGATCAAGGGGATCGAGACGTTGTCCACCGGTGCCGTCGTCGGCTCCTTTGCCGCCTCGCTGGCGCTGTTCGCGCCCCCGGTGGTGCTGCTGGGGATGGTGACGCCGTTCGCCATCCGCCTCTCGGCGACCGGCGTCGCCGACGCGGGGAGAGTCGCCGGCCGGGTGTTCGCGTTGTCCACGGCCGGCAGCCTCATCGGCACGTTCGTGCCCGCGCTGATCACCATCCCGCTCATCGGCACCCAACGGACGCTCATCGGGGCGGCGCTGATCATCGCCCTGGCCGCCGTCCCGCTGCTCGCCGGTCGCCGCCTGGCCATCGGGCTCGTCGCGGCCGGCGTGCTCGCCGCTCTGCTCGCCATCCCCCCTGCTGTCGTCAAGGCGCAGGAGGGCCTGCTGCACGAGGAGGAGTCGCAGTACCAGTTCATCCAGGTCGTGCAGTCCGGCGAGGAGCGACTCCTGTACCTCAACGAGGGCTACGCGATCCACTCGGTGTGGCGCCCGGACGCCGTCCTCACCGGCGGCGAGTGGGACATGTTCCTGACGGCGCCGCCCCTGCTGGGCCGCCCGGCGGCGCGGGTCGCGACGCTGGGCAACGCCGCCGGCACGACGGCTCGCGCCTACGGCGTCTACTACCCCGAAGCGCGTATCGACGGCGTCGAGATCGACCCCGCCGTCACGGATGCGGGCCGTCGCTGGTTCGGCCTGGACGACAACCCGCGCCTCACCGTGCACACGGCGGACGCCCGGCCCTTCCTCGAGAGCACCGACGCGCGCTACGACCTCATTCTCATCGACGCGTACCGCCAGCCCTACGTGCCGTTCTACCTGGCGACGCGCGAGTTCTTCCGGCTCTGCCGGGAGCGCCTCGCGCCTGGCGGCATCGTCGCCCTCAACGTGTCCACGGTGCCCGGCGACAACCGCCTCGCCGAGGGCGTGGCCGGCACCCTGCGCGCGGAGTTCCCGCAGGTCGTGACCTGGCAGGCACTGCGCTTCAACCAGTTCGTCGTGGGCCTCACGACGCCGCTTCCGCGGTCGGTCATGACCGACCGCCTCGCGGCGGCGCCGCGCGACCTCCTTCCCATCACGCACCTCTTCGCTCGCGATCTGCGTGAGGCGGCGACGGCGGCAAGACCCTGGACCGACGACCGTGCACCCGTCGAATGGGTCACGGACCGGATGATCGCGGCCTACGCGCTGCGTGGCGCCGCGACCCCGGAGGACCTTCTGCCTACCGCGCCAGACTGAGTCGGGCGTCACCTTCCGCTCACCGGCGTCTCTCGGGTGGGTTTAGCGGCACTCCCTCGCGGAAAGTATCGGGGCACATGCAGCCAAGGCCATGACCGGCTGCGAGAGCCCGCATGTTGGCGGAGGAGGTGGGTATGGAGGACAAGCCGCAGTTCCACGTCGACTACGAGGCCGTCGCCGAAGATGTCGGCGTCGTGATTCTCGAGGGAGAGATCGACATCTACTCCGCGCCGGAGTTCAAAGAGGTACTGGTCAACGGCATCGAAAGCGGAGCGACGAGGGTCATCGTCGACCTGTCGCGAGTCACCTTCATCGACTCGACGGCCCTCGGGGTACTCGTGAGTGGCGCGAAACGTGTGCGGCCCCGCAACGGCAACCTCGACATCATCTGTACCGACGAGAACATCATCAGGATCTTCGAGATCACCGGTCTCGACCGCATCTTCGGGATCTTCCCGAGCCGCGGAGAGGCCCTCAAGTCGGCGTCTGCATGAGCGAGAGGGGACGCTGAAGGACGAGTCAGATGACGCCCGCCGGTGGGTCACGGGACGGGCGCCGGGAGCGACATCATGGAGCTCCGCAGCACCAGAGCACCACGCGGCAGAAGACTCCACGACGTGGCCAACGTCATGCTGAAGACGAAGACATATGGAGTCGGGCGTATCTGCATCATCGACGGATGTGGGACCCGTCTGTCCGCATACAACCCTTCGAGCGTGTGCGCACTACACGGGGGCGCGTGGCAGGACGACTACCACCGCAGCACCCGAAAGGCCAGCCGGCGCGAGGAGATCACCCGCCGCTGCGCCTTCCAGCCGTGCGCCCGGGAGTTCACGACCACCAATCCGGCGAAGAAGTACTGCAGTGACGCCTGCCGCATGAAGGCGTTCCAGGCCCGCGTGATGGCGGCGCGACGCATGGGCGACGTCGGCTCCGTGCGGCGCGCCAGCTGAAGGCCGACAGATCACACCGGGCCGAACCGCCCTCCCGGGGCCCTGACAGCCGACACGCCCGGGCCCTCAGGTTTCCGCTGCGCGAAACGCCGGCGGGATCACCGGCAGCTTGCCGGTGATCAGACTGTCGACCGCAGCCTCAACGGACTCGAACACCGGGACCACGTTCGGGAGCCCCACGAGGCCCAGGATGCGCCGCACCTGTCCACCGGGCCGCACCAGCAGCAGTTCTCTCCGCTTGGCCCGCTGGGCCGCTGAGAGCCGCACCAGGAACCCGACGAAGCTCGAGTCCACGAACGTGGTCCGCGCGAGGTCGACAACGAGGTGGTCCTGGTGGTAGAGCGGCCCCAGGTTACGCCGCAGGAAGCGATCGATCTCCGGCACCGTGTCGACGTCGAACTCCCCCTCGAGTTCCAGGACGCTCGGGCTGCCCTCTGCAGTCCCATTGGACACGCGGAGCCTGATTCCGCTCTGGCCGCGCTCTCGCAACTCCGTGACTCGACGAACCACGGCACTACCTCCCCTTGTCGCGCCCGTGCCGGCGCCCCTGCGGCTGCCGGCCTCTCATCCGGGTGAACGCTCCACCCGCCCTGCTGGGCGCGCCTTGGACGCTAGATCACCTGCGGAGCGAAGTACAGGGCTTCGGCGGGAGGATTGGCAGGTTGGCGCGTCAGGCTCTCAAGAAGGCTGAACGATGGCCGGCGACCTTCGACTGCGCCTCGAGATGAGTTGACCCTCAGGTCGAGAGTCACAGATGGAGCGGAGTCAGGCCTGGTCGGCCCGGGCCGCAGCCTTGAGCTTCTTGTACTGCGGCTCGCGTTCCTTGAGCAGCGTCAGGACCGGACTGGCGACGAAGATCGACGAGTAGGCGCCCGAGAGGATACCGACCAGCAGGGCGAAGGCGAAGTCCTCGAGCGTGCCGCCGCCGAAGAACAGCAGGCACAGCACCGGCAGCAGCGTCGTCAGCGTCGTATTGAGCGACCGCGTCAGCGTCTCCCAGATGGAGAGGTTGACCATATCCCCGTACGGTATGCGGTTGAAGCGTGGTTCGTTCTCGCGGATGCGGTCGTAGATGATGACCGTGTCGTAGAGCGAGTAGCCGAGGATGGTGAGAACCGCGGCGATCGTCGCCGTGGTCACCTCTCTCCCCGTGAGTGAGTAGACGCCGATGACGATGATCAGGTCGTGGATCTCCGCGCTGATCGCGCCGACCGCGAACCTCCACTGGAAGCGGAAGGTCACGTAGATCAGGATGAGCAGAAGCGCCAGGGCGACGGCCTTGAGCGAGGAGCTCACCACCTGGCGACCGAAGGTCGCTCCGACCGTCTCCAGCGCGAACACCTGCGTTCCCCCGGACGCCGCGATCGTGTACGCCTCGTCGAGGGTGGTCTTGAGCTCCTCTTGCTGCGGCGGCGTGAGCACAGGGGTCTGGATCTGGAATCCTTCGGCGCCGCTGCCGGCGACGTTCGGGGTCTCCTGGATCTGCGCGTTGTCGAAGCCGGCGCTCGCGACCGTCTCGCGTACTTCGGCGAGACTCGGAGACTGCTCGAAGGCGACGGCGATACGCGTGCCCTCCTTGAACTCCAGACCGTAGTGCAAGCCGTCGACGGGGTTGCCGCCGCCCTTGACGAAGAGGCTGATAAGGCCGGCCGCGATGACGATCGCGGAGATCGTGAACCACCATGACTTGTGGCCCATGTAGTCGAACGAGTAGATGCGGCGGAAGTACTTCACCGGCTACCTCCGCTTCTTGCGCTTGCGTGACGTCGATGTCCGGCGGCCGCCGGTCTTCTTCTGGCCGCCGCCGGTCCCCGCGGATGGACCGTCGGCCGGCGCCAGCTCAGCACTCGCGGCCGGCTTGCCTGCGGGGGCCGATCCCTGCGCCCCCGCGCTGCGGCGACGGCGGGAGGCGGACGCACGGCTGTCCCCCATCACGGCGGTC
>Ga0307377_10007240_pt1 | contig 11488 bp, 12 predicted proteins | sample TR3MG_FD_202535 | JGI IMG/M metagenome (GOLD analysis project Ga0307377, IMG submission 202535) | Soil microbial communities from Risofladan, Vaasa, Finland - TR-3 | ecosystem: Environmental > Terrestrial > Soil > Coastal area > Acid sulfate soil | place: Finland: Risofladan, Vaasa | collected...
ACAGACCGTGCAATTGCAACTGCAGCATGACGGCACCACCGACAGCCAGCCCGATCTCGGCCCGTTGCGCAATGATTTCGATGTGCTCGGCAGCAGCAGCGGCTCGAACGTGCAGATCATCAACGGACACATGTCCTCGCAGACCCAGGTCACCGTGCTGCTGTCACCCAAGCACGACGGCACAATCCGGATACCGCCGTTGCAATGGGACGGCCAGCAGACGGCGGCGCTGGAACTCACGGTGGGCGGCAGCGGCAACGCAGCATCGGGCCAGCCCGGCCCGACATCCGGTGATTCATCGCATATCTTTCTCACCGCAACGCTGGACCAGAAACAGCCCTATGTGCAGGCTGCCGACGTGCTTACCGTGCGGCTCTATGCGGACCAGCCGATCTTTCAGGCCAGTCTGGATATGCCGGCCAGCAGCGATGTGCTGGTCAAGCAGATCGGCAAGGACATACAGAGCAGCACAACACGCAATGGCCGAAACTACCAGGTCGTCGAACGCAAGTACCTGCTGTTCCCGCAGCGCAGCGGCACGCTCAGCCTGGACGGCCCGGTGCTCGACGCCCAGGTGCAGGCCACCGGCGGCAATAATCCTTTTGGCAATGATCCGGCGTTTGGCAACCTGTTCGGGCAAATGCCGATTGCGGGCATGAACTGGCTGCCCGCGCAGAATGTCACGCTGCAGGAAACCTGGCGCCCGGATTCGGGTGCGATCCATGTCGGCGATCCGGTCACGCGCCATCTGCAACTGACCGCGCTCGGGCTCACCGGCGCGCAACTGCCCGACCTCGGTTCGCTGATGCAGGTGCCGGACGGCATCAACACCTATCCCGACCAGTCCAGCGTGAAAGATGCGATACAGGGCGGCACGGTGCTCGGCACCCGCGACCAGGATATCGCGCTGATCGCCACCCGCCCAGGCCGCTTCGAATTGCCCGAAGTGAAGCTGAACTGGTGGGACACGGTGCACGACGTCCAGCATGTGATCACGCTGCCCGCGCGCACCCTCGATATCCTTCCCGCTGCGGGCGGCGGCACAGCGACGCTGCCGCCACCCACTGTTGCAGCACCGGCCCCGCCCAGCCAGGGCGCGGCGACAGGCACACCGATTCAGGTTCGCTTTGACCATAACACCGGTTCCGGGACATGGATCTGGCTCAGCGCCGCGCTCGCACTGCTCTGGGTGGGCACGCTGTTCGGATGGTGGTACACACGCCGACGCAAGCCGCCGGCGCAAGCCGAAAAGATCAAGGTCACCGGCCCGGCAGAAGCGCCCCGCTCCGCCGCTGCATTCAAGGCGTTCAAAAATGCCTGCCTGAATAACGACCCGCATGCCGCACGCAAGAATCTGCTGGCCTGGGCCGCGACCGCATGGCCGGGCAACCCGCCTGCCGGCCTTAATGAATTGTCACGCCGGATCGGCGGTGCCGAACTGATCGAGGCGCTCAGGCAACTGGACCGCGCCTGTTATATGGATGACACCTGGCACGGATCATTCCTTGCCAAACTGCTATCCGCACCGCCAAAACCGGCCAATCCCGGGCCAGGCAGCCAGGAGCTGCCGGCGCTGTATTCGTAGCGCCGCAGCCGGCATTAAATCCGGCAAGCGCCTGCAAGCGGCGTTAAGATGCCGGTTCGCGTTTCGCGCGGCAAAATTGTTTGACGCTCAAGTTCACGTATGTACCGGAGGCCAACATGGTTCATCAAAACAGATCGAAGCGTATTTTCAATATCGGTGCGACCGCCATTTTCTTGGTGGTTGTCGCGATGCACGCGGCGCACGCCGACACCACCGTGTACAAATATACCGGGCCGAACGGCGTGACTGTGTATTCGCAAACCCTGCCCGAGAACTACCGTCCCGCCGCCGTAACGACCATCACCATCAAGGCCTTGCCAGTCGAACAGCAGCGCGCGGCGATCAGGATGGTGGATGCGATGCAGAACCAGGCCGATACCAGGATAAAGAAACAGCGTTCAAAACTTGACGAGGCCGACCGAGAAATCAATGTCGCAATCACCAACCTGCAAAAAGCAGAATCCAATTTGCAAAGCGGTTCGGTTCCCACCGGTGGCGACCGGATCGGCAAGGTCGGCGGCGGAACCCGCTTGAGGGAATCCTATTTCAAGCGCGTGGAAAAACTGCAGCGCGCGGTGGACCATGCAAAAATCATCCTGGATCGGGCCTACCGGAAACGCGATAATCTGCGTTAGCTGCGTGAATTTACCGGTATCGTACAATCCGGTCAGGCAACCCGGCATGGCAATATGCTTTTTTATTCGACCCGTTAATTCAGGGTCTGTGCAATCTCACAAGGAAAAATAATGCCGATCGCTTTGACAGATACCTACCCCCGTCTCGTCGGCGACATCGGCGGCACCCATGCCCGCTTCGCGATGCAGGTATCCCATGGGAAGCCGATTTCCGAACCGCTGGCTTTGCCCAGCGGGGATTTTGCCGGCCCCGCCGAGGCGATACAACATTATCTCGAGTTGACCGGGCTGCCGCATCCGCGCTGGGCCGGATTGGCGATCGCCACGCCGATCTCGGGCGACATGCTGGCGATGACCAACAATGGCTGGAAGTTTTCCGTCAAAGCGCTGCGCGACAAGCTTGGGCTGACCCATCTGCGCATGCTCAACGATTTCACCGCGCTGGCGCTCGCCCTGCCAAAACTGAAGCCCGGTGATCTGGTACAGATCGGAACGGGCAAGGCCGAAGCCGAAAAACCCATCGGCTTGATCGGGCCCGGAACCGGGCTTGGCGTCTCCGGACTGATACCCTGCGCACAGGGTTATAGCGCCATCGAAGGCGAAGGCGGACATGCAACCTTGCCCGCGTTCAATGCACGCGAAGCGGAACTGATTGCCCTGGCCAGGAAAAAGTTTGCACACGTATCCGCCGAAAGACTGCTCTCCGGTTCGGGCCTGATGATGCTTTATCAGGTCATTGCGGAATCCGGCGGCATCCCCGATGAAAAACTGCAGGCGGACGAGATCAGCAAGCGCGGCATTGCCGGCAGTTGTCCTGTCTGCAGGGAAGCATTGGATACTTTTTGCGCGATGCTGGGAACGGTCGCAGCCGATGTCGCATTGGTGCTCGGCGCCCGGGGGGGCGTGTATATCGGCGGGGGCATCGTTCCGAAGCTGGGAGATTACTTCGCCACCTCGCCGTTCCGCGCCCGCTTCGAGGAGAAAGGAAGATTCAGTCCCTACCTTGCAAAGATCCCGACCTGGGTGATCCATGCCCCCTGGCCCGGATTGATCGGTGCAGCGGCATCGCTGGACAAGGACGCCGGGAGTCTGGTTGCCTGAACGTCGGACCCGGTGGCGGAGCGCGTGGATTAAATCTGTCAAATAATGCCAGCCACCGTTAATTGCGATCGTATATGGCAACTGTCGGCTGAATCCGTAGCCAGCAGCAGCGAAACGTCTACCCTACTGAATGAGTCCTTTATACAGGAACAAGGCATAGACACCGACTAGGCCTAGGCCGACCGCGCGCGGGATTCTACCGAGGAAAGTGATGCACAGGAAATGGACGACTCCCGCGCCCAGGATGACAAAGACGCCCATTTGGAAAAAATCGGGAATTTTGATGGGATTGAAGATCGCGAACAGGCCGATGCACATCGGGATGCAGATATGCCCGTCGCCGACCTGCGAAGTCATGACGATGTCCTGCCTGCCGATACGCGTGTAATACAGCGCGAGGAAAGCATTGGGCACGACCATCAACAGGCCGCTGAACCAGCCCAGCTTGGCAAAGCTCAGATAAGGGCTGGGGTTGGTCGTGACCCACTCCACCAGATGGTTGACCGAGAAATACACGCAATAGGCGCTGGCGCCGAGCAGCACGATGTCGATCAGCAGCGACCAGTGGAACGCCTTGTTCTTGCGGATGTTGTCCTTGAGCACTTCGAACACGTGTAAAAACTGCCAGAACAGGAACAGACCGACCAGCACCAGGCCGTCATAGAAGTCCAGTACCCCGTCCTTGGCCAGGGCCCAGAGCGTGCCGGTGAACAGGAACAATGCGATCAGGGTGAACAGCAGGTTCAGCCGGTTGATGCGGTGGAATTCCGCATGTTCCTTCGCTTTCCGCTTTGGAGCGCCTTTCTGGATCACGGCCCCCGAACCAAAGACGGCGGCCAGACCGAGAATCAACGTCAGATTGGTGGCATTGTTGACGAGAGAGTTCTCGACAACCAGGCCGCCATTACTGGCCGCACTGCTCATGACATAGGCGAACACGAGATTCGGAAATCCGGAGCAGTAAGGCATGATCAGCGTGCCGAGGACCGTGCCTTCAAAGCCCTTGCTCTCCATCGAATGCAGGCGCCAGATCATCATCAGACTGGCCGCCAAAAACACGACCAGCAGCATCAAAGGATGGGCCAGATATCCCTGGATATTTTCGATTGAGATATTCACGGTGTACACAAGGAATTGCGAAACGCGATTCTACCTTGCCTGGGGTAAAGTCTTGCAACCGGAGACCGACTCGCCGCGTCTACCGGCTGGGTGCGTTCCCTGTCTGCTTTAGGTAAACTGTGCACCTTCTTATAAAGTAGATCGCCATGAAAAACACTCCCACTCTTCAGGCTAATGAGGCAGCCGAGCGCATCGTTCAATATTTCCAGGCCAACGGGTTTGCCGGCATATCCGAGGCACTCGTCATCCGGATACGCCTGAAGGAGGGTGACAGGGCGGAGATCGACGCGGCATTCGAGGCGGCCCATGAACAGGAGATACCTCCCCCTGTGCAGCAGTATTTCGAGATACGCCCCTTCGGGCACTACTCGAATTTTCGCAGCTTCGCCGAAGCCAGATCAGCCATCCAATCCGATTTTACCGAAGCGCTGCGCATGGAGATTCCAAGGATTTTCTTCGATCCGGCTCCCGTCGTGATCGATGATGCGATGGCGAGTGGTGCCAAATACGACGTGCTGATGAAGATCACTGACAATGTCGAAGGGTACGCTATCGGTATTCTCCTGAATGATCCGGACGCCTCGTTCCTTGAATATATCGGCACTCACCACGGGGACGATTGGCAAAAAATTATGGGTAATTTTGAAATCACGACAGCTTCGCTGGCTTCCGAAATCGAGCTGTTCTGACAAATAGTCCACATCGATCCGCTGACTGCCGGGCAGGATTATGGCAAGAGCCACTGGATTGCCCGCTTGGGCGCTCGAATACCAGTTTTTACCGCATCATGAAGCCGTGGCCGGAAACGTGGCGATGATCAGCGTATGCAGGCCATTCCAGCAGATCTGGACGCCGATACACAAGAGGATAAATGCCGAGAGGCGCACCACCACACCCGTTCCGATCGGCCCCATTTTCTTGGTGATGCGATCGGCGTAGCGGTAGCAAAGGTAGACACACACAGCAACGATCAGGATTCCCAATGCCTGTCCAAGCGTGGTCTCGACCAATGGGCGAAGGCCCTTTGTCGGGTTGGCACCAAGCGTGAGAGCAACAGAAATCGCGCCAGGGCCCGCGGTAAGCGGCATCGTCAGAGGATAGAATGCACGTTGACCCAGATCATCCGCAGTTACCGTTGCTGTCCCTTGCTTGGCCAGAGCAGGCGTCGAATTGGGACTGTTCAGCAACGACCAGGCGATGGCACAGATGACCACGCCGCCGGCGATCTGGACTGCGGGAATGGATATGCCGAAAAAATCCAGCACATATGCCCCGATCAAAACCGAGGCGATAAGCAGAAGAAAGCTGTTTATTGCAACCGACTTTGCCATTCGGACCCGCTCTGCCGGCGAGAGACCGGCCGTCATGCCGATAAATATCGGCGCCCCGCCCAGCGGATCAACGATAGGCAGTAATGCGCCAACAGCCAACAGGACTGTTGATATGAAATGGCTAAAATCAATAATCATCGTGATGGATTAAAGCGCAAATGCGCCGCACTGTTTGGATTCAGGAGGCAACAATATACCCTGCGTTCAGGCCTTCAAGGATATCTGTTCGTCCTTATGCTGCGCTTCGATGTTGCCCAGTTTGAGACGGAATTTTGTCTCTCTCACTCATTCCCGCAGCTTGTCATAGTTTAGTCCTTAGTCCTGCCGATTGTTGCGATCCTGTGCCGACATAGCCGGCCCGGGTTCACCAAACATGCGCGGGACAAGCGGCATATTCTAACGCAACAGGTATGGCGAGAATTTTGTTCGCGGTTGGAAGTGCTTTTGTAATTTCCCCCGACCCGGCAATTAAACGCGGGGCTGGCGGAACAGCGATACGGAGTGCGGGGCCATAGCCCCGGTGTTGCAGCCAAGGTGATTGACGTGCCATTGTGTTTCCGCAGGTGGAGGCAGCTGTAGCACTCTCGTGCAGCAATCACCAAAACCCACAAAAAAAACATATTTTTACTGCCAATTCAACAGCTTGAAATAATTGGCGGAGAGGGTGGCAGCCATTCCGTTACCGCATACAAATGCAAGCCACCTCGCCAACGCCCTGTATTTAAGCCATCCATAGAAAACACTTGACGCACCATGTCGCATAAAATAGCATCCAATCGTACTTTTATTGATGGGTACGATGATGGGCAGGAAAATTCAGGAATTATCGCCATTAGTGGTTTCTCGCCTCAAAGAGCCAGGTCTGCACTTTGTTGGCGGCGTGGCAGGCCTTGCGCTGCAGGTCAGTAAGTCAGGTGCGAGAAGCTGGATATTGCGCGCTACGGTTGGAGCAAAGCGGCGAGACATTGGCCTGGGTGGTTTTCCTGACGTGCCGTTGGCCAGCGCCAAGGATCAGGCGCGAATAGCCCGTGAGAAGATTCGAAACGGCATCGATCCTGTGGCTGAAAAGCAGGCAATCAAGAGCGCCCTGATTGCTGCAGAGGGTCAGTCCATTACCTTCGAACGTTCGGCAGAAATGTTCATCAAGGCGAAAGAATCTGAATGGAGCAACATCAAGCACGCTGCTCAGTGGCGATCAACCTTGGAAACCTACGCTTACCCCAAGATCGGCAACCTGCTGGTGCGCGATGTGCTGCTGTTGCACGTCCTCGCGATTCTGGAGCCTATCTGGAAGACCAAAACCGAAACTGCATCAAGGCTCCGCGGCCGGCTTGAAAGCGTCCTCGATTGGGCGACCGTAAGAGGCTACCGTATTGGAGAAAACCCGGCGCGGTGGCGTGGGCATCTTGAACACCAATTGGCAAAGCCATCGAAAGTTGCGAAGGTTGAACATCACCCAGCGCTTCCTTATGTAGAGATCGGCGATTTCATGACTGCATTGCGCGGACATCAAGGAATGGGAGCCAAGGCATTGGAGTTCGCCATTCTCACGGCCACAAGATCAGGCGAGGTCCGTGGCGCGCGCTGGGCAGAGATCGACTTAAAAACTGCGTTATGGACCATCCCAGCAGAACGGATGAAGGCAAAGAAAGAACATCGTATCCCACTGTCGGCAGCTGCTGTCAGTCTGATTAAAAAACTCCCGCGCATCGATGCAGACTTTGTTTTTCCAGGCAGCAAAAATGGCAGCACCATTTCCGACATGACCATGTCCGCTGTTCTCAAGCGAATGAGCGTTGATGCGGTACCGCACGGCTTCAGGTCAACATTCAGGGATTGGGCGGCTGAGCGTACCAATTACCCGCGAGACGCGGCCGAAATGGCACTGGCGCATACTATCGGTGATAAGGTGGAGGCAGCATATCGACGCGGTGACTTGTTCGAGAAGCGCCGGCGGATGATGGCCGATTGGGCTGCATTCTGTGCCGCACCTTCCTTTAAGGCTGGCAAAGTTATATCGCTGCACAATGTTGCATAAATAATGCTTGACATTGTAATTGCACTAATTACAATGCATTCTAATTAATTACATGCCGCCATGATTCTAACATTCAAACACCGAGGACTTGAACGGTTCTTCAAGAAGGGCGACCACCGGGGCATCATCGCCAAGACTGAGGTGCGGACTGAGCGCATGCTTGATCGACTTGATACCATCGTGAGGCCAGAGGACATGAACATTCCCGGATACAAATATCATCCGCTATCGGGAGACCGCAAGGGAACCTATGCCGTGACGGTGACCGGTAACTGGCGCATCACATTTCGATTCGACGGCAAAGACGCCATCGATGTTAATTTGGAGGATTATCACTGATGAAGTCCCTACGAGACTCGAAACGCCGTCCGACGCATCCCGGTGCCATCCTGCGCGAGGACGTGCTGCCCGCCCTTGAAATGACTCAGACTGAGTTTGCGCAGAGGCTTGGTGTATCCCGCCTGACGGTTTCCGATCTGCTGCACGAAAAGCGTGTCATGACCCCAGAAATGGCGGCACGAGTCGCCAAGCTGCTCAACACCACGCCGGAAAGCTGGCTGCGCATGCAGCAGGCCGTAGACCTGTGGGAAGTCGAGCAACAGCCAGAGAAACTGGCAAGCATCAAGCCGATCAAGGTTGAATTGATGGCCGCATAAGGGTCAGCCAATGCTTTAGCGATTGTTAATGCCGTTCCATTTTAAAACTGACAGCTTTTCCAAATTGCGGCGCAATCTACGAGATCAGCGCATCTCCCGCGACCTGTAACAGTAACAGTATGAATGCCCCCGGGAATTGCCATTGCAACACGATCGACATAGCCAACTAAAACTCCAAGCAAATCTATTGGATCAGTTGCGCGGGAATAATGAAGCTGACCAATATACAAACTGCATTCGTCACCGGCCTTTAGCAAGAAATCGGTTTCGCCAGGGAACCGCTCGGTCATCGTGAGTTCAAAAGTTGTTGGGCATCGCTCGATGCCTCGCGTGAGGCTAATTGATTGCCATCCGAAAATTTGTTGGCCTCCACCTATAAGTAACAGCTCATCAAATTTAATTGTTTCCTTAGAGTTCATTTTTATTTCCTTTCTAGTCGTTTTGTTGGAGAGTTATCCAGTGTTTCCACAAGGGCACGAAAGGCGGCATCAGGAGCCATGACCGCATCGGCCAGACCCATTTCGACGCCAGTTGTACCCAGGTATGTTGATGCCTGGGTTGCCCGAACCTTTGCAGAGTCGAGCGATCTGTTGCGGGCGACGGTGCTTACAAAAAGCTCGCCCATGGTGTCCATGTCCATCTGAAAACGTGCCAACGCTTCGGGGGACAACGGAAGTTCTGCAGCGCCGTCTGCCTTGCGGTCACCAAAGGTGATAAAAGTGACTTTTAAACCAGTATCGGTCAGCGCTTTGGACCAATCGACGTGCATGGCGATTACTCCGATCGATCCGGTACCGCCGGTGCGAGGCACGGTGATGTGATCGGCAGCAGAAGCGATGGCATAGCCAGCGGAGAATGCCATCTCATCAACGACGGCCCAGATCGGCTTGCTGCCGCGTGCGCGGTAGATGGTGTCCACCAGGTCGAAACATCCGGCGACTTCCCCGCCAGGAGAGTCAATATCGAGCACGATGGCCTTGACGCGGGGGTTGGATACAGCCATCAAAAGGTTTTGGCGGATACCATCGTATCCAGTCATACCGCTATAAGGACGCAAGGTGCCAAGCTTCTGCACCAACGTGCCAGATACATGGATGATGGCAACGCCCATCACTATGTCGTAGCCAGCCCGAGGATTGTCTCCTGGCGAATTAAATCCTTCATCATCCCAACCGCCCGCCATCGGTTGAACTGAATGTCCATCCGCGCGAACGATACGGCTGATGCCGAGACGTTCCGACAAAGCTGCCATCACCACTTCCGCCTTGCCGGGATGAATGGCTAGTGGCACATTGAAAAGGCGCTGTGCTAGACGTGCAAATTGAGGCATTTTGTTTCCTTTCTCATCAATAAATAAAGAACCCATATCGTGGGCCCAGCGATTGCAATATTCTGTGGTCGTTATTCATGATCTCCACCCTCAAATAGTTTGTGTGTGATGCGGTACAGTCACCCCTGGGGATAGCGAGATAGGTTTGGGGAAGCCCATTTCCGGATTGGCAGACCACCGCCAAACGGTAGCGTCTGAAACGTCATAACGCTTAATAGCCAAACGCATTAGTGATGTATTGGCGGATGGCATTATTACTGCAGAAGAACTTGGATATCTAAAGCAGACGCTTACTGATTTACTGGGCGGCACATTACAAGAAACAGGATCGGCTCATCCCCATGCAACTCGGCTGCCGGTTAATGATGATCGTGCCATGCCGGTTCAGTTTGACGGCTCGTCTTTTTGCTTTACCGGAAATTTTCTCTACGGTACGCGGTCAGCTTGCGAAAGAGCGATAGAGCAACGTGGCGCACACGCCTTGTCAGGTATTCGAGTTGACCTCTCATACCTTGTTATTGGCACCATGGTGAGCAGTGAGTGGGCAAATACTACGCACGGGCGAAAGATCGAAAAGGCCATCGAGTACCAGAATAACGGAAGACCTTTGCTAATTATTAGCGAAGAGCACTGGATAAAGTACTTGTAAGCAATATGGCATGCGGAAATCTATCCGCATGAGACTACACGCAAAGTTAACCTACCGTTCTTTCATGCGTGTTTCAATCCACGCCTGCATCTCAGACTCGACCCAGCCGCTTGCACGGCCCAGCTTTACCGGCTTGGGGAAGTCGCCCATCTTGATCCGTTCGTAGATCGCCGTCCGTTTCAGCCCGACGAGCTCGATCACGGCAGGTAAACGGATGATGCGCTTTGGTGGGATTTGTTCTTTGGACATTATTCAATTCCAGAAAGGACTTCACGGCGCCATTGTATCTTGCTGCCTTACATTGATATCAACCATATGCAGGCGTAGGATGAGCCACTGATCGCTCATGCCACGAGTGCGCCGAATGATTACAGTGTTTTTATGAGGGGCTCAATGCGCTATTTAATCGTTATCGCCGTAATAATCCTGGCGGGCTGTTCAGGCGCTGCGTCCTCCAGTTCCATGCCAAAAGTCGGATTCATCTTCACTGAAAACAATCCTTATGCTGTCATGTGCCCGACTAGGGAAATGGAACTTCAGTTAACTCAGGCGGCAAACACTAAGGATGCATCGAAAGTTGGAGCTATGCTTCTCGGCCAGGGTGGTATCTGCGTGCCATCAAAATATTTTCACGGCGCGGCATTTGAAGTAGTTCAAATTGATGAAGTGAATGGGTTTGTAGGCATACGCCTTGCTGACTCGCCAAATGGTGGCACCATGTGGATAATTCCGCGTTTTGTCACATCCTCCTCATCCTCCACTCCGGCAGCCAATTAAATCAGTGGCCGAAAGGCAATCCATAATTGCCCCGCCAATTGATGGGTTGAATGATGGGTACAAAATAAAAATGCGCCGTAAGGCGCATGTTTACTTGAAACTTGGCGGAGAGGGTGGGATTCGAACCCACGGTACGGGGTTACCGTACGCCTGATTTCGAGTCAGGTACATTCGACCACTCTGCCACCTCTCCGGGAGGCGCGCATTCTACCAGCAACCTCGGATTTCGTGCAGAATGATCGCATGCAGAACCCGACTCGATATATT
>Ga0307377_10007241_pt1 | contig 11486 bp, 23 predicted proteins | sample TR3MG_FD_202535 | JGI IMG/M metagenome (GOLD analysis project Ga0307377, IMG submission 202535) | Soil microbial communities from Risofladan, Vaasa, Finland - TR-3 | ecosystem: Environmental > Terrestrial > Soil > Coastal area > Acid sulfate soil | place: Finland: Risofladan, Vaasa | collected...
CGAGGTTATACCCGTATCCGGGCGCAAGTCCGAGACCAAGTCCATGCCCAAGTCTGTGACCAAGTCTGTGACCAAGTCCGAGACCAAGTCCGAGACCAAGTCAGCTTCCAAGTCAACGACCAAGTCTGGGACCAAGTCCGAGGCCAAGTCAACGACCAAGTCCGAGACCAAGTCAGAGCTCAAGTCTTCGACCAAGTCTGGGACCAAGTCCGCGACCAAGTCTGGGATCAAGCTAGGAGAGGAACTAAATGACATCTGTAACAAGCCAAGTCTGGAACCAAGTCAACGACCAAGTCCAAGACCAAGTTGGGCGCCAAGTCCGAGACCAAGTCCATGCCCAAGTCTGGGACCAAGTCAGGGATCAAGTCGATGACCAAGTCTGGTACCAAGTCAGGAGAGAAATCTTATGACATCTGTAACAAGCCAAGTCTGGGACCAAGTCTGGCACCAAGTCAACGACCAAGTCCAAGACCAAGTCCGAGACCAAGTCTGGTATCAAGTTCAAGACCAAGTCCGAGACCAAGTCCGAGACCAAGTTGGGCGCCAAGTCCGAGACCAAGTCCATGCCCAAGTCTGGGACCAAGTCTGTGACCAAGTCCGAGACCAAGTCTGGAACCAAGTATGGGATCAAGTCTATTACTAAGTCCGAGACCGAGTCATAGACCAAATCCATGACCAAGTCCGACACCAAGTCCGAGACCAAGTCGGCAACCAAGTCTGGGACCAAGTCAGGGATCAAGTCGATGACCAAGTCCGCAATCAAGTCTGGAATCAAGTCGCAGAGCACGTCTGGAACCAAGTTCTGAAAGATAAGTCGTGAAAGTTGAAAAAAGGCTTGACTTGGCGAGCGAATAGCGATATATGGCATTGAACATGGAGGTAGTTGTGGCTGATACGAAAAAGATCAAGTTTTGGATTGGTAACCTGGATGGCAAATGCATTGGGTTAGTCTCAGCTACAAGCCAGAAGGAAGCAGTATCAGTCATCAACAGCATTACAGGGGTGTCCGTTCGTTGGAGTACGGCAGTGTTTCAGAAATACTGGAACGAGGTAGATGAAAGCAGTGTTCCGAAGGCAGTAAAGTCGAAGCCCCTTACTCTCTTCAAGAGGAGATATGATTCTTGCGGAGCCTGGCGTGAGTGTCAGAAGGTCTCCACTGAATGTGGGCGTGTATGTGGTAGCCTAGTGCAGGAAAAAGGCGTGAGAACGGAGAATAACAACAAGGAGGCAAAAGAAAATTTGAAAAATGCGAAATAGGTGTTGACATTTGCGTGGGATTTTGTATTATAGGGTCTATTGATAGTTGAGAAGGTTTGGAATGCTCGGTCAAACCGAGAAACAAAAGTGGGAGGCAACGATGAGTAAGGCAAAGGTAGGGTTGGTTCAGCAGGGCGACGTGTTGGCGTTCAGGGAAACTGCACTTCCGGAAGGCGTGAAGGTTCTCAAGCCGACACCGCGGGGTTACGTGCTGGCAGAGGGTGAAGTCACGGGGCATGCTCACGTCGTTGATGTGGACGCATCAAAGGTCCAGGCTTTCATCGACGATCTGAAGCAGGTGTGGCTCGTCGTCAAAGACAAGCCGATTACAGTGCGTCACGAAGAGCACGGTGCCATCACGCTCGACAAGGGCGTCTGGAAGATCGGGATAGTTCGCGAGGTCGACCCCTTCACGGATGAAATTCATGCGGTAAGGGACTAGCTACAGCACGTACCGGCTCGTGCCGGGGCGTTCCGTGGCATTCCGGGGCATCATCGAAACAATACATCGAGGTAATATCGAAATGAGTAAGGAAAAGACTCCAAAGACTCCGCAGAAGATCGAGAAGCTTACAGAAGCTCAGATCGCACAGTTTGACGAGTGGCGCGACAAGTGGTTGAAGGTCGGGCTGAGCACCGAGCGCATCACCGTCGAAATGGCAACACCCATCCTGGAGAGGTTCGGCAAAGAGGTTCTGGGCAAAACACCCAAGAAGATCATCGTCGAGCCTTCTCCTATCGCCGCCTGGAAGAGGGTGAGCGACATCGCCTGTAAGGAAGAGCTGGAGAAGCTCAAGAAGCAGGAAGGTGGGAAGGTGGAAATCGACCTGAAAGACATGAAGCCCTTGAGCTTCATCTGGTCGTACATCGACGGCAACTTCTCCGCAGGGTACTTCGGGTTCTATACCTTCATGATCGACGTCGTCGGCGTGGAGTTGGAACCAGAGACCAAGAAGAAGTTTGACGCCTACTTGGGCTTGTCGAAGCTCTCGCTCGTCTACCCGCTCGATTGCGGGACCTGGGTGATCTCTGATCATCCCCTCGAGATACACATGAAGGAAGGTCGTCTCCACAAGGACGGCGGCCCTGCCATCAAGTACTCGGACGGGTTCTGCATCTACTGCCTGAACGGCGTCGAAGTTCCGCAGTGGCTGGCAGAGACGACACATGGCAAGATCGATCCTGCAGAGTTTGCCAAACTGCAGAACGCCGAAGTCAGGCGGGAATTCATCCGCAAGGTCGGTGTCGAGCGCATCTGCCGCGAGCTGGGTACCGAGTGTCTGGACAAGATGGACTGCCGGGACGACAAGGTGTGGGTCAAGGCGAAGAAGGAATTCGGCCTTGAAGACCAGGATACAGTCTACGAACTGCACATGGTCAATCTCGGCGGACGGACCGGCAAGTGGCCTTATCTCAAGATGCTCAATCCGAGCCTTGGTATCTGGCACATGGAGGCGGTTGATCGCACCTGCAAGACGGTCGCCGAAGCCCTCAAGTTCAGGAATCAGTCCGAGCTTACGCCCGAACAGTTGACCTGAGCATACTGAATTACATCAAATGATTACGAAGCGGGCTTGGGGGGATCCCAAGCCCGCTTGTTTTAAGAATCTTTTCGCTTGCTTTTCTCATTAAGATGTGCTATAAAGGTGTCGTTCAACAATGAGGAATAAATAGGAGAAACATCATGAGCGCAATTGAAGGATTCATAGTGATGCGGATTGAGGGCAGTCAATCAGTCGAGTCCCATATTTTTGTGGGGTCCAACGACTTGACATTATCCTTTACGCAGGCCAAGCAGGATGCTGAGGCGATGTTCTGCGACCTGGTAGCTCATTATACATCGCACGATCACGCCAGTGCAATGATGTGCTTAGAGAAGAGCTCGGTCGAGTATACACCTGAAGACGACCCCCATAAGGATGGGTTGATCGTCATAACTCGTGTTGATACGGCGACAATGAAATGATCTCGGGATGATCGGGAAGGTGTTCGTGCGTCATGCAGCCTATGCGTGGGTGGGCCTTCCTCGGGACCGGTTCTCCACCTCCCCTCGTTCAGGGGTGTTCTCGGAAGCAAGCGGGAGAAGGCTTTCGTAAATAATAGGCTGCGCTTCCGTCGCCATGCCGGGCGTATACGGCAAGAGTAAGTTGAACCCCTCTTGGTTGTTGCTTTCCAGGAGGGGTTCTAATTTAAGAATGAGAAATACCTCTTGGGAGGATACACTATCATGGACCAACTTATACCGATTTGTGCTGAATGCCCTGATGCGATGATACAGCTCGATTTCTTCGATGAGTCCAAGAGTTATCCCATGGGATGCAAAAGGCTCCCACAAGAAACGTGGAGCGCTGGCTGGGGTTCCGATGCACCAGGCGAGCCTGCCCATCAGCATTTCTGCCCCAGGTTCACAGAGTAACAGTCCACTGAATGCGCACCTGCAGTGGGTATACTAACCTGTCGCCTATTCGAAGGTCCCGTCCGCATCCGGCGTAACTCCACCCAGAGCCCATCCACTGTATGCGCATGTGTTATAATGGTATCCTACAGCTGATCATATTATGATTGACAAGCAATTCAATATCTGATATTGTAACATCAGAAAATGAGATGGAGGAATGATCATGAATTCAACGATCATATATTTTCCAGCAGATGTACGAATCAAGGATGTGATGGCAGTCATCGGCATACTCTGTGGGTGCGAAAAAACGAAGGTTCACTTGGATGGTCGAGATGGTTGGTTTACTCGGGTAGGTGATTCGCCTAATGTCTCAGTAAGTAATACTCCAACACCTGATTACGTCACTATATGTACAGGACCTAGTATCAATGGTGAGCGCTTCAGAGGTGGATACTTCTTTGAATCTCGTAATTCCGGGAGAGAGCTGCATTGCGATAGGGATCCTTTCTGTCATATCGTTGGGATCAGGCTCATACAGTTCTTCGGAGGTCAAATAGATTTTGATGACTGTGATGGCTGTGACTGTGACTATGAATGCCCTAAACCCAGGAAGAAGAACAACCCGAGCGGGGGTGAGTCCTGGCAAGCCTTCCAAAAGGATTTGATGAACTTGCTGCCAATCCGTGAAGAGGATTTGGACAAAGATGTTGTACACTTGGTGAAGAACATGGTCAAAATAAGTGTAACATGAAAGAGACTGATGAGATAAGACCCGGACACACTGTCACGATACTCACTGGATCCCTGGCGGGACAAGCAGGTGATGTAGTCAAGACGGTGTTGTCGCAGTGGAACAGCGAACCTGCATACGACATTCTGGTGTCGGGCAGGATCATTCGGTATGCTCGTCAAGATCTGAAAAAAACATGAAGAGCCACATTGACAGAATTCGCCTCCAGGCATCTAATAACGTTGGCGGATACATTAAGCGTATTGACAGAAAGATCGAGAGAATCTTGAAGCCAATCGAGAAGATAGCTGACGGTCCCGGGGTTTATGTCACGAGGTATTTTGACCAGATGTCACCTAATTCCTCTGACGTTATGAACCAGTTTGGCAGTCTTGTATGGCGGGCTACAACCCGAGCGTTCCCTCGCCCAGACGACTTCGACTCACTGTAGATTTAATTCGATATTGCCAGTCACTTTTTGTTTGACTTTCATTTACACACCTGTTATGGTAGTGTCAGAAGATGAGGGAAGGAACTATAACAGGAGAGTAGGAACATGAAACAGATAGAACGATCCAAGGTAATCACATATCGCTGGTGGCGCTCCAATAAGCAGGAGATCAAACCCGAGCACGTTGAAGCTTTGGAAGAGACAGCAGACGACCGCATTGCAGAGATGCTGAATGAGGGTTGTACCAGCGGCGAATTGAACGACAACATCCACATGACGGATGATGATCCGGAAGATGGTGTCGAATACACCGGATGGTGGGAAGTGAAGACTCTGGGCAGTGGATTGTGACCAGAACGTCCCCGAAAAGACAAAAGAAGATTGACATTATCCTTTATATCTGATATTGTGATTGCATAAACAATGAGGAGGGGTTATGAGTTCAGGATATTCAGCAGCGGTTGCACAGATGGTGAGTCAGAAATTTGTGAAGAAAATGGTTCCGAAGGAATGGAAGGCATTCCTGGGGGCGATGAAGGAACAGTCCGACCCGTGGTCTATCGACAATGTGGCTGACGTAACGAACTATGAAGGTCAGGCACAGCGTGATTTGCCGAAGAGTATCTACGAGGCGTACCTGGCTCTGCAGAAGGCGTTTGAGGTAAAGACAGGACTCCATCTGGACCTGGCCTACCACAACTCCGCAGACGATGGCAGCAGGTACGATGATGTCACCGGGGCTTTCTGGTGTGTAGATGGCGTGTTCCAAAGGACTTGTGCCGGCCATAAATACAAAAAGGATATAAAGGAGGTGCGATACGTTACATACGGTTGATAAGTTCGCTGGGCGGGGGTCAAGGCTCCCGCCCAGTGGTGGTTTGAAATTTGAAGCAAACGGAGGTTCAACGTGGCACGGGAACAGAAAAACAAGAAGATAGTTGGCGAGGAAGTCATACCTGTCAATAATGAGGGTCAGTCAATGGTTGGTTGCATCTACTGTCACATGTTTGGCTTATGTGTGATCGAGCGGAAACTATCAGAGTTGGCAACTCTAGTCCGACTTCATGCCATCAAAGACATCGACTTGTACCGTGTGGTGGGCGGTAATTGTAAGAAATTCGCTAGGGAAACTGATGCCTTTTAGAATGAACCAAGTCTTAGACCAAGTCTGTGACCAAGTCTGGTGCCAAGTGCGAGACTAAGTCTGGAGAAACACCTTATGACATCTGTAACAAGCCAAATCCAGAAACAAGTCTACGACCAAGTCCATGACCAAGTCTGGTACCAAGTCTGGAACCAAGTCTGGGACCAAGTCTGGCAACAAGTTAGGCACCAAGTCCGAGACCAAGCCAGGAGAGAAACCTAATGATACCTGACATTCGCCAAGTTTGTGACCGAGTCAAAGATCAAGTCAGAACTCAAGTCAAAGTCCAAATCTACAACCAAGTCCGAGACCAAGTCATAGATCAAGTCCGAGACCAAGTCTGGAGTCAAGTCTGGGGTCAAGTCCGGGGCCAAGTCTGGTACCAAGTCTGGCGCCGAGTTGGGAATCAAGCTAAGAGAGAAACCTCATGAAATCTGTAACAAGCCAAGTCTGGAGCCAAGTCCAAGACTCAGTCTGGAACCAAGTCCGAGCCCAAGTCCGAGACCAAGTCGGCAACCAAGTCTGGTACCAAGTCAGCGACCAAGTCAGCGACCAAGTCTGGAATCAAGTCGACGACCAAGTCTACCGCCAAGTCAGCGATCAAGTTCGAAACCAAGTCCACAACCAAATCCGAAACCAAATCCGAAACCAAATCCTATGAACGATATACCACAGCACATGTATAGACAATTCTGGGCTTACGTGAATTTCCGTTGCAATAAACAGTTCAAGAACCAGTGTTATGATTCAGTCGTACATCAAGTCGCAGACCTAGTCTGGAATCAAGTCGCAGAGCACGTCTGGAAGCAAGTCGATCGCCAAGTCGGGAACCAAGTCTGCCGCCAAGTCTACAACCAAGTCTACAACCAAATACGAAACAAAACCCCATGAATGACACATGTCTATAACCCATCAAATTAGAAATCAAGTCCATGAACAAATTAGCTTTCCAATCTGGAATCAAGTTGACAGCAAGGTCCAAAGACAAATCTACATCCAAGTCGGGGATCCAGCCTACAGTCAAGCTTGGCGCTATTTTATGACTCATGTAAAAAGAATCCAAGACCAAGTGCGGGGGCAGGTCACGATCCAAATCCTGATTCAAATCGAGTCAAGCCCAGGGAGAACTGAATGAGATCAATTGAGGCTCACGTTTGGCTCCAAATCTCTAATCAAGTTTGGAGGCACGTCGACAATCAAGTCCGAGACCAAGTCAGGCACCAAGTCGGTGACCAAGTCTACAACCAAGTCCGAGACCAAGTCATGAATCAAGGGAGACAAGTCTGAGATCAAATCGTAAATAAGGAGATACAACATGAAATGCTGTATGAAAGATTGTTCGTCAAGACCCTCCAGGTTCAACGCCTGGATGAAGGGGTTGCTGATACTCGTTTGTGTAACTGGTGCGACCTTCGCTATCGTGGTTCTGTCATCACTCTACTACCTGTGGGCGTGCCAGCAAGACCCCAGCCCGAAGCCCATGGTCGTTCAGGTCGAGGTGAGCCATGAAGATTGACCAGTTGAGGGATCAGTTGCGACAAATCCGGTATAAACACGGGAATATCGAAGTAACATGTACGGGATCAACGTTGAAAGACGGATTCAACTCAGGGTCACTTGCCGTAATCAGCAGAACTGGGGCAGAGCAGAAGAACCTGCCTGCTGATGTGTTCGAGACAACAGTGGAAAATCTGATCGTCGACGAACACCACCCCAAGCACGGCAAGGCAGTTCGGTTGTGGCTGTGACGATAGCACCCACTGAATGTGCATATGCGTTATTGTCTTGACCTTATGATCTTTATCTGATATTGTGGCTTCGTTCAACAATGAGGACGGTGAGTTCATGAAGATTAAGGTCGAAGTTGAAATCACAGATCAGTGCGATGAAGAATGTCCATTCTGCTGTATCAGTAAGAGACTGACATTTGAACCAGACAAGTGTCTACTCTTCCAGCAAGAACTTGATCCTGAAACGCTTGTACCATGTGAAGCTTGTATACGTGCGCGAGAGGAAACACGATACAAGCCCGCCCAGGGGTTCCACAGGCATGTGATTCTCTACGCCAAGGGATGGTATGGCAAGAGCGGCGATACAATCGGCGATCTCAAGAAGCTCCTGGCTATGCGACGCCTTCGCCGAGAACGTACATAACACCATAAACATCGCCGAGAGTCTCAAAGAGATGTTAGGCAAGAAATGGATCGGGTTCATGGCCGACTACCAAAGGAAGGTAGAGTCCGTCATTATAGGGCAACTGTCAATCGTTGATGGTAGGGCTATTGGGGACACGTCCGATTTGCTTAATATCAGGTTTGAGGCACCCGTCGCCCCCGTCGAGCCTGCTAATCCTCCAGAGACATCTGCATAACTCGCCGAAGCATCTGCATAACTCGCCGAAGCATTCCTAAGCCCACCATTGTGTAGGCTATCACGCCACGACGTGAACAGTCACGCTACTGAGTAGCCCTTAGTCTTTAGAGAGCAATAACAAAGAAAGGATATCTTTATGGACGACGAGGCAAGATCAAGGGATAGTATTCACGAGGAAGTATCGGGAATGTTCAGGGAAATGGATCACACTAACGTCAGCTCACTCTATTATGTCAGCGGTTTGAGTGCGACGGCAATCTCCAGCGATGATGAGAAGCCACGGTGTGTGCTGCAAGATTGTGAAGCGTGCCCATATGAAGGGGGGTGTTACTAGGCGGAAGATCCGATCCAGGAGACCGGTCTTAGACGGGACGCCAGTTCACTGCAGCTACCAGTGGACTGGCGAACTGTTTTGTATCGCTGGCGCCGGCGCATCAACCGCGGTTGATGTGTCGTCAACTCAAGTTGATTAATGTTACTTTATAGCTTGACATCCACATAGACATCGGATATATAGGACGCATGAAAAATGAAGGAGGACAAATCATGAGCGAAAAAACATACTGTGCTTTCTGCGAGGCTGAGGCGACGAACATCATAGAGCGTTCTTCAACGCCCATCTGCTCATCATGCCGGGCTGTCTACGAGTCGGGGCAGGCCAACCCTCACGGCACATTCAAGGAGATCGAGACGGCAGGGATGTTGCCAGCGGAGACAGATGAGACACCTGCGGCAGCGAAGAAGGTGAAAGCTCCGGCTGCGTTGGCGAAGGAGGTGAAGGAGGTGTTGAAGAGGCGTCAAGTTGTATTCTGCGAGAATGGCTGCAATTCAACAAGTTCACGGTGAGGCCATCCCCGAATGCTGGATGGTCGCTTTTCGAGCCCGACGCAGAGTTGGACGAACCCACAGGAAAGAAAACATGAGTATAGCTAGACAGATCAAGACAGCAAACACGAACTACACGGACGCAATAACGAAGCTCGTAGGATCCCTAGAGGAGAAAATAGCGTCCTTGCCCGACAATCCTCGTATCACCAGACTTGGTAGCTCCCCCAGGTGTTTCACGATGTCGTCGAGGGATCTGGGCAACAACTGGTCGGTGGAGCATCACGATTTCAAGCTGCAGTACGGTCACATCATCGAGGCAATCCAGAAGAATAAGGATAACGCACTGAATGTAGTGTGTAATGCGATCGCTACAGGGAAGATTCGGATAGGCGTAGGCGAGACCAAGCACACGCTCGCCCTGCACGACGATGTAGTCAAACACCTCGTGGGACTGTGGAGAGAAATTTGGGCGGTTGAAAAATAGACTTGACTTCTAACTTTCGTTCCGATATGGTATCGATATGGTATCCCCATAACAAGAAAGAGGACAACATGAAACTGTCATATAAAACAGCGTTGCGGATTGCGGCTGAGCAGGCTTATCAAAATGAAATCGTAGACACCCAGATGGAGCAGAGTTTAATTGGCGAGGACAAAGAATACGCCGACAAGGAGGATTGGATCGGATCCAGGATGATGGAGTGGATTGCCGAATCACGCCTGATGAAGTAGTAATCAGCAGAGAACGGTGCTCGTAACTCTCAAGAAGAACTACTCAATGCAAGGAACACCCATAGGTATGCCAGTTGTCTTCCATAAGGATGACCCAAAGTTCGCCAGCGACTTGTCGTTCATGACAGAAGAAGACTGGGCCAGGTACATGGAGAATGATGCTCGGAAAAAGAAAGAGAGGAGCAAGCGAAATGAAGGCTAAGCTTATAATCGAAGTCGAGTATCTTGACCGACGAAGTGCTGCAGGACGTGACTCAGTCAATGGACCTCTCGCCCGACAGAGTCGGTGAGATCGTTTGGCGAGCCCAGCGGAAGTTCGAGGCTATGTTGTCCGAAATAGAGTAGAGTTTTCTTCCTAGAGGACCGGGAACACGGCGATTAGCCAAGTACCGGTCTTCGTGCTTTAAACGCCCCCGTGAGGCGTCGTCCAGTCAACCCTGCCCTTCACCCGCCCTTCTTCGTCCAACGCTCCCTAGACGTATCCAGGCTCATTAGACCCTAACGTGCTGGGTCTCCTCGACTAGCGGGTGGCACCAGGCAGATCGTTGTATCGATAGTCGACGTCGACTGCAGGTGGCTGCAGATCTCGAGGCTGCAGATCTCAGCCCAGTTCCTGCTCGCCCATCCACTGCTATGGGTGTTGCCCTGAACTTCCCCCTCGTTTTTGTTGGTGTTTTTCGATTGATGGTCTGCAGTGGGTGGAAACTGGCGTTCAGCAACCGGGCGGGCCACCCGGGCCTCCAGTTGATTGGGTAGCCGGTCGATGAGAGATCTCGAGTCGATAGATCGATAGTCGACGTCGACTGCAGGTGGCTGCAGTATCTCAGCCCAGTTCCTGCTCGCCAATCCACTGCTTGAGATAGCGAGGTCGTACTTTGATTCAAGATACAGCACTCATTTTTATACTTGACTTATTCTCGATAGTCTGATAATGTAGCGTCAGAAAATCAAACAAGGAGGAAACATGAAATCGGAGTGCGGGGAGTACGTCAACAGTTCTGAGGCGGGTGCGCACCGGTGTGCAAAATCCATCAAGAACAACAGCGAAGTGATGGACATGGGGAAGGCACTGGAAATTGTGCTGGAGATGGCCAAGTCCCTCTTCCATTCGCACGGCGAGCTGTGCAAGCCCGCCAAGTGCCCGGCGGATGCGACAACCGCGATAGATACGGTCGAAGACTTCATCGTGAACCACTTCAAGGAAGACGATGAAGAGGAAACGCCCCTTAGATAAGTCGGGCGTTTCACATGGATCGATTGATCATAGAGATGAACGATACGCAAGAAGGAGGATCGATATGCCATACAGGACAAGATATGTGAAACCAGCGGTGTTCTTGAGAATGGGTAATGTAACCGTGTACTACATCTACAGGGATGACAACATAGACAACGGTATCCGACGCTACCACTACACGACAGACCCCGTGAAAGGCAGCGACCAAGGCAGCGACCATGATGCAGGTTCCACATTTGACGTGCGAGAACTCTCGACATGGAAGCAGCCAGCTCAACCGCCGTTCCTTACGGGTAGAAACGACACCCCAAAGAACAAGGCAGCGTGGGACAA
>Ga0307377_10007242_pt1 | contig 11485 bp, 12 predicted proteins | sample TR3MG_FD_202535 | JGI IMG/M metagenome (GOLD analysis project Ga0307377, IMG submission 202535) | Soil microbial communities from Risofladan, Vaasa, Finland - TR-3 | ecosystem: Environmental > Terrestrial > Soil > Coastal area > Acid sulfate soil | place: Finland: Risofladan, Vaasa | collected...
ATGTTTGTTTCCACCGGAGCTGCTCGTAGCGTGTCAACAACTGCGGACACTGCCCGTGCAAGATGGGAACGCAATGTTCTCGCCATTGTCAATGCCATTGCTGCCGACACTGGAGCCATTACTATCAATGGCCCCGACATCGATGAATTGTTCACTGCGGGTGGTGCTGTTGAAGATGGAGTCGACCTAAAACGCGAAAGTTTCGTCATATTGCTTGCTGCCATTGTTGGCCGACTAGTGCGCGAGCCAGGCCAGGATCAAGTGGACGACCTCAGTAAGGCCCTCGATCAACAGTTCGGCAATCCACTCAGGATAAGCCGCGAGTCACGCACTCAGCTCCAAATGATCACTGAAGTAGTGCAGTTAATGATCGAGTTTGAGGACGCAAATGCCGGCACCTTTGAGCACACTACCAAGAAGACCCTTGTCGATACTTTCCGCAACATGGCGGATAAGTACGAGCGCGCCTGGAAAAACTACGAGTCCAGCACTGCCGCGTCTTCGTTTGAAGGAGACTCGAGCTACGCACGCACAACCATCCTTGCCTCGCCTGTCTATCTTGCCTCGCTCGCAGAAGCCAAGCAGGGCTCGGTGTTGCTGCCTGCCGACCCCGATTTCCCAGAGGTGTTGATGTCGGCGGCCCGCCTTGAAGCCGCCACACGCCACTCCGACGAGCGTAACGATATCACCGACATTGAGCGTGAAATTGCCCGAACTCTCGCTCATCAACTCAATCCCGCCTTCGTGGATATGGACATTTCCGAGCACTCGATTCGAGCATCCACACTGGTCAACCACGCCCTCGCCACACAGCTTGGACACAGTATCGATGTCTCAGAGAGCGTTGGCTTCCAAGCGGAGGACGACGAGCCGCTGGAACCCGTGGCAGTTGAGCTTCTCGAACTCGCCTCCGAGACTATCGGTGATGCTCGCAGTGGAGCACTCGATCAGGTGGCAGCAGTTGCGCACACTAAGCGCGCCCTTGGACCTGTGGAGAGGAAGATTCACGGAGTGCTGAGTCGCATGATGAGCGAAACCTTCGCCACCTCGTACAACGAAGTCAACCGCCAAGCCTCGTCACCGCTGCACCGCGCCATAGCACTGGCCTTTATGGGCACTCCGATTCACCGCAACGCATTCGATCGCTTTGTGCACCACAATCTCGTGCTCCCGATCTCTGCTGTGATCTGTCGACCTCACATGACCTACAGCATGCTGTGCATGATCAAGTGCCTCGCCGGACCCGAAATGGGAGTCACCCTCATCAAGGACGGTCGCTTCGAGATTCAAGACGACGCTGCAACACACGCGCATCTTGGCACCTACATCTACTACTCCAAGGCTATTGTCAAGAACCCCAAGCACGTGTTCGTTGCACAGGAGGTCTTTACCAACGGCTACCTCGGCGGCACTGGTGTGCGCCCCATCAACCCAGCCGTCTACCAGGCTGGCGAAGGCGACCCCAATGGCGAGAGTATCGTAGTGATCGCCAAGCCCTACAACAATCCTGTGCGCGGACTCTTCTCTCTCACGGGTCGTCTGACGCTCGGTGAGTTCGAGGACTACGACCTCGCAGAGGACGGTCGTCTGCTGTTCGACACCTGTCGTCGCTACAATGGCTATTACGGCTGGAACCAGGCGCGTCTTATGGATGACTTTGACAAGGGGCCGTTCGACGGCATCGCGGAACACGTCTACAACAATGTGCTCTGTCACCAGGGTCACACATTCTACGTGGATCCCGGTCCTGGAGGCAGCTTCCGCTGGCAGGTCGAGGTGGGCAAGGGTCACTTTGGCAAGTACACCTACATCAACTGCAACGAGGCACGCCAGGGACGTCTTGTCGAGTTCGAGGAGCCTCGTTGGGAGAATCAGGCTTAGACTTCGATATCCGTCAGACGACAACCGATACATACCCCCTCTACCTGAAAAAAAAACACCAATATAGCGCTGCGCCGTGATATGTCCCATGAACCTTTGTCAAAAAATTAAAAGAACCCACTTCTCAAAAAGCAATGTTTCTGATTTTTTTTATTTTACGATCTTCGGTGGCCATTCGACGTCGGCAGCCAGCACTGAGGCTTCGGGAGTGGGATGTACAGTGAAGCCGCGCTGTCGCAGGTAGTGCTCGCTCCGGCAAGACCTGCAGAACGCCTGCGGACAACAACTTCGACAAACAGGATCGCGGCACAGTGTACAGTAGAGCGTGGGTGGTGCGCGATGACAATCAATGCACCAGCTACGCCAGTGTTGGGGTGGTGGGTCTGGAGTTCCTCGAGGTGTGAACACTATGCCCGGAAGCTTCTCATTGGTGAGGTCGGGGAACTCATTGTTCAGTAGACACTCGAAGCAGAGATTCGCTCGCATAGCTAGTATCTCCGGGTCGCCGGGGTCCATCTCGGAGTGCACGTAGACATGAAAATGTTCGCAATAGGGTTCGTCGCAGTTGTCACACTCGGTAATCTGTGCACCGTTCGGATAACATTGTGTGCATCTGTCAAATATACGCTTGGCCTGCCGTGGTGCCACTTCAATATCGGGTATCTTACGGTTGTTGGCCATTATGTGGAGTTTGGTTATGCGAGGGTATTGCGATCGCATAGACATGTCAGTAGTGCGAGTCCAGGGAAAAAAATACATCCCTCATGAAAGCGCTCGCGTTCACTTTCGGGGTACGTACCTTAAACAAAAAAACCCACAGTTATAGAATTCAATATGCAGCAGCTGATTGGTATAACCTATGTGCGGCCTGGATAAACTACACACAAACACTCGTATAGTTGCCAACTGCTCTCGCGATGGGACGACGGAAGGAGCGTGAGCGTATTGAGCTGGATTTCTCGTGGATGCAGCCGCGATTCGAATTGCGCTGGCTATTGGGGGCGTTGCTGCTCTGCACCACTGCGCTGTACGAAGTCAGAACCTGGAAGAGCTGCTCGAACAACATTGAGTACAACTACTACAAAGACCACCGAGTGAGCAAGCACGCGGCCTGCACTCACGACGCAGAGATGTTCCGACACCGCCCCGAGTTTGCTGAGCAGTGCGAGTCCGCAGTGCGCTCGACCAACGCCGAGATACTGAACGACAACAAGTGGAAGTGCCTTTGGAGCGAGCAGCCCATCTCACTCGGCAAGTGGGAGCTGTTGGCAATGCTTGCAGTCAGCGGCTACGTCAGCCTTCGCTTCTACACAGACTATCGACGACGCATTGAGGAGAAGCGAATTTACTCACGAGAGAGTCGGCGAGCACTCGAGTACATGTATGATGCTACCGCGAATATGCCGCAATTTGAGTTTCCACGGCCGTTCAAAGGTGGGAAATCGAACCGGGTCCCATCTGGTGTGCACATAGAGCCGTACGATAGCGACTGATGCGGGCGGAGGTATGCCGTTGGCATTACGAGCTCCGTGTCTGGGAGAATTTAAAACCCCCCTCCCCAGGGTCGCTCGTTAATAAATTCTTTCGGCGCCCATATGTCATCCTCGCTGGGAACAATTTTGGCCTCGAGACCCAACTTTGACTAAATCCCTCTCTTTTATTGTTACACCGCGATGCGACGCAGTCAGTCAGATTGATCCAACAACTCGGATATGAGTGCACGTATTCCTGACGCTTGTTTCATGCCTCCAAATGTTGGGGACATTTTGGTATTGTTGGTTGCCGGCTTCCTGCTGAACTTGATAACGCCGTTCCTTGTCTCGGACTGGTGGATAAGCCTCGGTGTTCTGTATATTGCGTACGGTCTCTATCTCGCCTATGTGGTTGTTTCATATGGCATCGTAATGGTCAACTCCACGCTGGCGATCTATGTGAAAACAAGTCCCTATTATGCCCGCAGCTAGCGGTCAGTGCCTCTGTTTAACTATCCACGAATTAAATCCCATTCTGCAAAGACTGCGAAAACCCGTGATAAACACGCGTCGTCCAAAGTGTACATTTGCTACAAAAAGCGTTTTATGTGTTCTGTGTAGTTCCAAGATAGTGCTAAATCTCTCCTCACTTTTCCTTTACTCGGTCGTCACATCGAGTTCTGTATTGCGGAACTGACTTTTTGGCAAAAGCTCGTCACACTGCTCGTAGTCTTTCGCACTCCATTTGAGCAAATCCGGCTGGTCGGCGATCTTGAGTCCTAACAGTGCGTAGCGAGGCAGCAGGGTTGTTTTGCCTCCGCTTAGTGTCAGTGCACTGCCGAGTGTGGCTTTGCGAAGCATGATGTTCTCCATCGCTGTGGCGATGAGGTGAACGCTGTTCGCGGAAAACTGAATACCCTCGAGTTTCATCTCCTTGCGCACAATCTGTTTTACACGACGGAAGAGTGTTAGTCGTCGGTAGGCAGTGTCGGTATTCTTCTGCTGCCGACGAATTGCACCCACTGCACCACGGTACTTCCGAGGAATGGGCTTGCGACCAACTCGCTTGATGACTGGAGAGGACTCGGGCGTCCCTTCGACTTCATCTTCATCTGCAATGTCATCCAGGACCTCGTTGTCGCCATCGACCTCCATCGCCGTGTCCTCCTTGGGGGCCGACTCGGGGTCCGCTTCCTCGGTTGGGAGTGGATTGGGATTCTCTTCCACCTGTCCGTGCTCGCGATCGAACTTCTTGGCGAAAAGACTACTGGCCATTGAGTTGAGTTTTGGCACAGCAGACATGTCTGTGTTGGTGTTATGTGCGAATGCGCTCTGTGGTTGTTCGACTGCGACAGCTGACATGTTTTGGCTGTGTGTAGGGGAGTGTGGTTCAAGCTCTACACACTAAGACTTGTGTATCTCCTCGCTTGCTTATAGGTTACGGAACGCATCAGACGCCGATTTCAAGCCACGCGGTTGAGCGACGAGTGGGGTTGATTTGCAGCGAGATCACATACACTTCTCGGATAGCAAATTTGCTAAGGCTAATCAGTCTGAGTGTCTCTCCGTCTTGGGGAAACTCGACAGTGGGATTCTCGCGTCGTACTGCGATTGGAATTCGCACACCGAGTTGGCCCTCCTCAAGCTCACTGTATTGTCGACCCAGTCGATCGACATACTTGGGCTGAAAATCACGGTAGCGTGCCACTGGACCTGTGCGTCCCTCGAGGAAGTGGTAGGGTGGTTGTCCGAAGTTGTGCTGGAGTTTGGCATTTGTGTCGGCGCGTAGCAGCGCCTCCTCGAACACCTCGCGCAGCTCTGAGTTTGAGAAGCGCTTCAGTAGGGTCATAGTTGCAAATTTACACACGTCTGGACAGCTTCCTGTTATACGATGCGAGGGCCCGGTGCTGTTTATTAGTTCCAACTTCACAAATGAGCAAGCAGTCCGCATGCAAGCGGCGAAAGCCCACTAAAACCGACAAGGCGGTGTACATGAACTTCGGGATGCAGGGCAAGTTCAGTGTCGACGACCTTATGGTCGACTACCAGACGATCGATTTCAACAATCTCCCAGAGGCACAAGCTGAACAAGTCGACCCGGAAGCCGCTGCTCTCACGCTCGACCTACTGGTCAAGTACAAGGGCAATGTGCCGGCCGAGGAGTGGAACCGGGCGGTACGAGCGCGGGAAGAGGGAGCCATGCCGGAAGGCTCTGAGATGATGACGTTCACTGCGGACGAGATGAGAGAGCCAGAGCTGGAGCCATGCCTCAGCTCGGACAGCGACGAGGAGGTGCTACTCACTGCAACGCCACACGCGCCAGACTGGAAACGCTACAGCGCAGAGGAGCTTCGCACTTTTCCACCTCTAACTTTTGCCAGTGCCCTTAGATACGACACGGAGACCAACATGGTGATTGAAGACATGCTGGACTTACGAAAGTCGTCTGAACAGTGGCAGAAATACATGTCCTCTCAACTCAACGCCCGCTATCACAGTAGCATTGAAATGGGATCTGAGGGCACTGTGGCCTACTTCTACCTGCAGCGACACTTTGTGGCAATGTATTTTAGTTCAGACAATACGTTTCGGAATTACTTTTACTTGAAAACTGAAGCGGAGAAATGATTTTAAACCCTTTCTAAACACTCATTGGTCGGTGCGTAAATTCATTTTCTGCAGTTTTTTTCCAGGTTTCCATTGCTCGAATGGGTGTTATGTGTCAGTTACTTTGCCCGACACACGCTCAAGTCGATCGTCCGCTTCAGGTATTTTGAAGATTTTGCTAAACGACTGGTAATGCTTGAGAGCGTACTGGTCGCCGAGTACATCCATTAGGGTTGCTTTCGACACGGAGCCACGAAGCTTCTGCGCCTCGAGCAGCTCAATCACTGCGTCGGCGCACTCCTCGCTCTCAGTGAGTAGGAGATTGCTCAGCGCCCAGGATTTGCTACCCTCGCGAATTGGAGACGCATTCTGGAGTGTGTGTGGGTCATTGGTCTTGAGCGTCTTAGTGTGCTCGCCTCCGTTCTCGTTGCACAGCATTGCCACCCACCACTTCTTCTCGGAATGCCGTGCGGAACGGCTCTCCCGCCAGTAGGTAGCGTCAATAGTACTGTACGTGAAACGCCGCGGGACACTCTCATCCATTCTCCGCACTTGTGTCCGGCACCAACTTGCTCTTGCATGCATCCATGTACGCTTGTAGCGTTTCTCGTTTGTCTGCGCCGCTCATCAGACTCTTCACACAATCCATGCCCAACTCTCGGAAAACGGAGCGGTAGCACGCTTCGATCAACTTGTTGCCCTCGTTGACAATTTTCGAGTCTGGCTGGGCGTTGGTGAGTGCGTGCTTGCGCAGTTCGAGTAGGTGTGCGGAGTCAACGATGGCCGCGGACACGGCAGGGTCATACGATACGACGGGTAGCTGGAAATCGCGCAGCTCGGTGAAGAGATCCGGACACACAGTCGCAATACCGAAACGGTTCAGTAGTGCGACGGGTAGCGAGGCGTTGAAGTTGAAGCCGCCCTCCGCAATGCGATAGATGAGACCGAAAGCAATTTTCTCAAACTTGAGTGGCTTCTGCTTGGCTACTGGCTTCTCCGACTGGCTGGCTTCGCCTCGGGCGTAGGGCGAACGCGCCACTACGGTCCAGACGTGCATGATGGCGTTGGTGTAGCGACCAAAGTACAGCGACACATCGGATCTCGGCTGCTTGGGCAGAGCGCGAGCCATAAACCCGAAAAAGAGGTTATCACACTCTATGGTGGTGAGCGGGCGTTTGGCTTTGCCCACCTGCGAGTTGACGTGTTCAGTGGCTCGTTTGCCGAGACGGTACATCTGCTCGCGGTAGAGTCGCACCTGTGCGTCGAAGCTCAGCACCAGTTTCACCACCGAGAGTGCGAGCGATTTCTTCTTGGACATATCACGCATGTGCATCTCTATTCGCTCGTCACCCGTCATTTCGGCAATAATCTTCACTGTGCGTTGGCGCTTCGGAGGCACTGTGCTGCGCTTGGGTGGCGGGTGTCCCGACGGGTTGTCTTGCGCGTCAGTGAACGCCCGTGTGATTAGTCGCTCGACCGCAGTACTGTTGCTCTCCATCATGTGCTCCACTGCCACATCAGCGTTGCGCCGTGGCTTCGCATCGGAAAACTCAACGTCCAGCATTTCCGAGTTCAACTTCTGGTCGGTTCCTATCGTCGAACCACTGTCGACGATTAGTTCCCGGTCATCGTAGTAATCTCCATCAATGCCACCGTCCAAATCGTCGTCGATCATCATATCATCCATCTCCATGTCGAAACCATCGTTGAGGTGGGCGTCTTCGTCGCGCATCTGTTTCGCCAGTCGATCGATGCCAATGGGTCGATCCACGCTGTAGCCCTGTACGGTTGTCATTTTATGGTGCTTCTGACGATGGCTTATTGGACAGAAGAATCCGTCCTGCTGCGCGCGTGTGTCAAACTTGGTGCAGGCGCATGAAGCCGTAGTGGGACAATGGTGAAAAGCACCAGAGACGGCGCATACATACACGTTGCCAGACGCTGTAATTACCTCGCCGCTGAGTGCGTCACGCAGATGCTGGCCGGGGGTTGCACTGAACTGGTGGCATTCGCCAAGTTTGCAGTTGTGATCAGCTTCACGCAACAGGATAGCTCGATTCTCGAACAGCCAGAGCAGGTTGCCATCGTAGCGGTAGCCCTTGATCTGAGCCTGTTGGCTCAGCACCCAGAGCAGAATTATTTTGCGTTCTGTCTCAATCAGTTGCGCCCGGCGACCGTCGGCAAGACCGTCGATGAAACGACCGTGGAAGGCGTCGATCTCGCGCTCAATAGCATCCTGCTGCTGTTGTTCAGCATTGTAGTTGATTGCGGTGCCCACAGCAGCCATAGAGATTGAGAATGTGTGTATGTGTGTCACTTGGAGTTGCGTTGTACTGGCTGCCCTATTTGGGGAGGGGCGTTGAAACTCTTTCAGGCACCCCACACACAGTGCCTAAAATTGGCGTACATTTTTTTTCTCCCCGCCAAACACGCATAGACACGCCTCGGACAGCCTTGGAATCAGAATTCTATTAACACAAGCAAGCTGCGTTGCAAGAGTAGTGGCAGAAGTGACCAGTGCATCCATATTGGGAAAACCCCCAACAACAACTCCCTCTTTGTACACACACACACACACTAAACCCGTCTATTGCACATGGAGCGAAACGGTCCAATTGATCGTCGTGTGGACAGCATTATCAACAACAACACGTTCGACGTGCGTCAGGACTTCCGCACTACTGACTTTTCCGATCGCATACCAAACACCGACGACTGTCGTTTTGTAGAGAGTGTCGTGGAGGCAATATTCCACCTTGAACCGCGGAACAACAGTCTTGACGTGGACGTTTCTGCCAAGCTACGCGACCCCATCCTTGTCTGGGCTAGTGGGTTCCGCAACAACATAGATCTCACCTACTACGGCGCCGTGATGAAGCTACCCCATCCTATTCCGGGCTTTTCCGGCGTGAGCAAGGCCTACATAGCACCACCGAAAGCCGGCAACCCCCAGCGCTTTGTAGTGGAGATCAAATCGTGCGTAGGTGCGAGCCAGCGCAACTTCTCCAACCTCCTCGACGAGCCCCGAGACCGCAGACGTAGCCAAAGCAGACGACGCGACGACCACGCCCTAGTGCCATTGCGCCGACGCAGTCCGTCACCTATGCCCCGCTCGCGCTCTCGCTCACTCTCTCCGCCTCGTCGCTCAAGTCGATTGCGAGACCCTCGCGACAACAGTCCGTCAAGAGACAGGTCGCCACCGCGAAGACATCGCCGCCAGAGCTCCAGTGATAACTACGATGACAGTAGTTCGGACGAAGGTGTTATCTCTCGAGTTGCAACCAAGATATTCGCACCCTTTCTATCGTAGGCCGACCGAGAAGAGTCGGGAAAGATGCAAAATGTCGATTCGTAAAAAAATGATAGAAATAAAAACAGCCTTCGTTAAAAAATGTGCCACGTTGCAACTTCCTTTCCGCACTAACCACTCTCAACTATCCCTAAGCATGCCAGAGCTGACCGGTGAAGAATTTCGCGATATGCGTCTGGCCATGATGACCAACATAACTTTTGTGTTCGGAGCCCTTGTGGCACTCTGTATGTTACCTTGCCTGTACACAGGCTACCGCTTGGTCAAGGCTATCTTTAATTTTGCCGAAAGTAGCTCGCGGTCCGAGTGCTGCTGTCGCGTCCATTGTGTGCACAAGAAGCACTGCAGTAGCCACGTGTGTTCCGGAAAACTTACGCAGCCCATCAATCTCGAGGAGGCTATCCGAGTTCAAGAACGAACCGCTGGCGCAGAGAACCCCATCGAGACTACCGACTCTGAGCAGGAAAGCAGCGGCCGCGAAGAGGCCGAATCGACCATGAAAGCTGCTGTTCCGTCTGTGAAAAATAATGAAGCGTCCGTTGAAGAACGTCACCCGACTCTGTTAACACTAATTGATATGATATTCGTAGCTTCATGGATGAGCACCGTGATTACCGGTGATTCGGACGATAATCCCTCCGTACGGACGATTTTGATCGATTCATGGGTTCCTGTTGTATGCTCTAGAATTTTGGTCTATCGTCTAACCAGCGCAATACTCAGGCTGGAGAGGAAAACACGAAAACGCCTCAACGATCCGACATACAATCCTTGGTACCGAACTAGTGCTGGCATCGGGGTGGCGCAGTACCACAAACGTCTCTGTGCTATGATACATGAGCAAATCAAAATCGACCAAAAGCCATTGATTGATCGAGTGTGGGAATATTCCGGACTTTTACCAGAAAATCTACAGACTCTGCTACACTTAGGGTGGCTCTTGATGGGAGCTTTCATATTGCCGTTTCCCGTCATCATTATGGTGTCTATCGGTCTGGGGTTTTCGGACGTACCCACAATTCTACTGGACTACTACATCGTCTACCGACTACGATGTACTGAGAACACAAGCTCAGCGCCACACAGCTCACATACCAACTCTACGTATGCCGAGTTCCTCCGATACACCACAGCGCAGGCCAAGCCCGAAACCCCGGCAAAAGTACCCGTCGATGGAGCGAAATGTATCGATGCTGACGAAACACCCCAACCTGCGCAAGACGCCTGTGCAGAAGAACGAACGGACGGATGACTATTTGGAATACAGTGGAGTAAAAACCCCTCCCATTTTATGCGTTTCGAACAACCACGGAATTTTTAACTGTCTCTTTGCTGAGGAGTCCCCTTGCGTCGTCAATTTTGTTTTCACGCAGTCAAACTTTCTCCTTCGTTTCGCGAAGCTGTGTCTCCGCTCGCCCAAGTGCGTGCTTTGTAAAGAGCAACAGCGAGGGCAGCACCACCACATAGGTGGTAAAACTAGCCGCCTCCACTAGAGTGCTATAGTGTAGGTCGATCACATCAAACATCGGTATCAATGTGAACCACATGAAGAGGTAGAGCGGTCCGAGGGCGGCATAGAAGAGTGGCGCGTACGGCAGTGAGTAGACATAGACATTGGCAGCGAGCACTGTGGCGTTGATGCAGATGGCGCTCACAAACGGCACGAGATAGACAATGTCCGAGAAGGCATTGTGGCTCTGTAGGGCGCACAGCCACAGAGAGATGAGCACAGTGGTGGGAAATAGCAGAAGCCGCACGTGTTTGAACCGCTTCGCTGCTGTCCGATTGCGATCCATACGACCCGGTCGTGGAGTGAGGGTGATTTGCAGCTCGTAGTGCCCCAGCATCCAGAGCGAGCCAAGCACGCACAGCAGCATAGTGGCTGCCACCGCGTACAGTAGCGGTGTGCCAGACGTGCGAAGGAAGTTGGCCACCAGGCGCGACCACTGCATCCCGAACACTGCGTTGCACCAGCTCACAAAGCACACCAGGTAGCCGTAGAACTCGAGCATAAAAGTGAGGTTCAATGTCCACTCACTCGCGTAGTTGTCCACCACTACAATCGTCGTCCAACTCATCAGAATGAACGCCATTAGCACAGTACACGCGGCTGTGTACACCGATGGTGGGATTGAGAAGGCAGAGCGCACAAAGAACTGCCGCTGGGCCACACTGTCGTAGTACAAACTGTAGCTCTCCAGGAAGTGTCGTCCAA
>Ga0307377_10007243_pt1 | contig 11484 bp, 13 predicted proteins | sample TR3MG_FD_202535 | JGI IMG/M metagenome (GOLD analysis project Ga0307377, IMG submission 202535) | Soil microbial communities from Risofladan, Vaasa, Finland - TR-3 | ecosystem: Environmental > Terrestrial > Soil > Coastal area > Acid sulfate soil | place: Finland: Risofladan, Vaasa | collected...
TAACTGCATAAGACCACATCAGGCGCTTGGGTATAAAACACCCTTGCAGTTCTTAAGGGATAAGGGCATTATTGATAAATACCAAAAAACCCCCTATTTGTCTCATATGTAGTGAACCTATACAAGTGCTTTATTTTTTGCACAAATAAGCGTATAATATTAGTTAGGTAGGGGTGCCTGAGCTAGTTTTCCGCGACCATTGTAATTAACCCTTAGCAATACAAGGATGGGGATAGTCATCATTAAAGCACACTCTGTGTGAGGAGGCTTTATATGAGTGAAATCCAAGAATTATCAAAATGGATGTCTAGGGAAAGAAGGGATAATGACATAGAGGCTATGATGCCGAGACTTATTGCATCTAACATAAAAGCCAGCCGGGGTAGAATGCCTCAAATCATGTCGGAGCTAATGCCGAAATGCCTTGAGACTTTACTCCCTAAGTTATCCAAAGAAGACCGGGTCGGATTTGTCCTTCAGATGATCTCGATACTAGTAGATAAAGGTTCTGTTCGTATGTCGGAAGAAGAGAGAGAAGAATTTGTATTACAGCTCGTGGAACAAGTTAGATCCTAGAATCCGAATGACTCGGAGACTGTATTGCTCAAATCATTAACGAGCGCTTCTTAGCGTAATGTAAATTTTTATATCAAAAAAAACCTTACTTCTTAATACCCACCCTTTGTATTAATTCTATAATAATACTATACTCACTTGCTAAAAATCATTGCCTCTTAATATGTCCGACACTCAGCGAAAAACACTTCCTCACAAAAGAACTATCATCGCAAGTACACTTGCCATAATACTAGAATGGTACAGCTTTTCGATATTCGGGTTTTACGCAATAATCCTTTCAAAGCTCTTCTTCCCTTTTGCTGATGAGACAACAGCCGTACTGTCGACCTTAATGATATTTGCCCTAAGTTTTCTCTTCCGGCCTTTAGGATCAGTTGTGATAGGAAGCATTGGAGATAGGTTCGGGAGAAAGAATGCTTTTATTTTGACTGTGATCTTTATGACTTTTCCAACTGTGCTAATCGGACTATTGCCCACTTATAAAAGTGTCGGGATAACTGCGACAGTACTACTTATAGTTTTGCGGATTGGCCAAGCGCTATCTGTCGGAGGAGAACGCTCGGCAACACTTTCTCTTTTCACAGAGCTTGCTCCGACTAATTTGAAAGGCCTTTACGGGAGCATGTCGCTGTTCGGGACAACATCCGGAATACTGCTAGCATCCGCTGTATGCGGTTTGGTATCTAGCTCAATATCACCAGAAGAACTTTTCTCATGGGGATGGCGGATACCGTTTCTATTAGGAGCTGTATCGGGAATAGCGGCTATGTTTCTTAGAAAGATCGTAGAAGAATCAAAGATTTTCACAAACTTGGTTGATTCAGGAAATGTATCTAAGTCCCCTATCAAAGAATCATTAAAACAACACTGGAGACCCGTTCTTGTTGTACTTTGTGCTACCATAATGTTTGCAGTAAGTTTTTATCTCATTTTTATCTACATAATCACCTTCGGCATTAGATATGGAGATATGCCACTCTCACAAATACTAAATATAAACACAGTAAATCTTGCTATAATCACTGTGTTCCTGCCAATCTCTGCTTATCTCTCTGACCGTATAGGCAGAAAACCTTCACTCGTCTTTGGATGCGCGGGGATGATCATAATTGGCTTCTTTTTATTTACTACTTTCTCTGGTGACAGTCTGACGCATAAAATTATTGTTCAGCTGGCAGGTGGAGTATTTATGGTTATCTTTGCCGGAGCCTTTGCTCCGTTTATGGTTGAATCGTTTCCAACAAGGGTAAGAATGAGCGGAATATCTCTAGGCAATGTAATTGGTTTCTCTGTGTTTGGCGGATCGGCCCCACTTGTAGCCTCTTATTTAATTTCAAGCACAGGGAATGTAAATGCTCCAGGGATTTATTTGATAGTCTGTTCAGCAATATCCCTAATAGCAGTGCTTACAATTAAAGAGACCTACAAGAACAAACTCTAGTAAGTTTAAGAAATGGTCATATTCTCAAATTCTTGCTCATACTTTTTTTCCGCTATAACGGGAGAATCACTTCTTCCTCACTTTCTTATAATGAATTGCTGCTTTTGCCCTGTTACCGCACCTATTCATGCTGCACCACCTACGGGTATGATTCTTACTCTCATCATAAAACAAGAGTGTGCATAGTGGGTCATTGCAATTTTTAATCAAAGACAAATCTTTTTGTGTAAGTAGATCAACCACAGTTTCCGCTATTAATACTAATGGATCATGATTAGGGCTTGTTGGAATAGTCATAAGCTCAAAGCTGCCGTTATGATTATGCACTTGGGTATACACTTTGTTAGTTTTTAGAATCTGATTTATAGCTTTTATACCGGGATATCCTGAAGGTTTCCCCAAAGAAATCTCTTTGATCATTTTCTTTATATTTGAACGAAAGCCTCTTATATCTCTAAGAACTTTCTGTTTATTAACCTTTTTATCGATCAAAATCTCATTTGCAGTCTTTGAATCTATAAGACCGCTCACTTTGAGCCAGTCTACAATATCAGAAAAGTCCTCTAATAGTTCTATCCGCTGATCCCCCTCATACATTTCAGTGTTTAAGAAATCTAAACACCTGTCATTCCCATCAAGAACAAAGTCTTTCATTAATGCCTCCTATCGGTGATAGCCCCTAAATACTGTAACCATCTATACAATTTATTACAAGTTAGAATCCTTTTTGATATTATAACCATCTTAAGGAGTGTTCACAGGTTATGCGGTGAAAAATAAAAAATATTCAGGAGGTAATGGTCATGATTACATTATTAAGTAAAGAAGTTTGGATGAGGATTAAGAATTCAAGTTTATATTTTGTGCTTGTATTAGCACTAATTGCTATGTTTGGTTTCAATAATCAGGTGCTTGCCGATACGAGTAATGTTAATCCCCTTACTAAGACATTTGAAGCTCACGGAGGGCTTGATAAATGGGCAAGCAAAGGCGCTATGATTTATACGCTTGAGGGTTTCCCTCTTACACCCCAGGTGGCAAAGCCCAATAAATCCACAGTTGACCTAAAGAACCGCTACAATCTGATCGAAAGTGAGGAATTTACAGTTGGTTTTAACGGTGAGACAGCATGGTCTGTACCCGGACCTGATGCGGTTGGACTACCCCCACGCTTTTTCAGTCTGGGATCATTCTACTTTATTGGCATGCCTTTTGTTTTCGGCGATCAGGGTACAGTTATCACTGACGCAGGAACTACAAGCTTCAAAGGTAAAACCTACCGTGCAGTGAATATTGGATACAAAAAAGGTACAGGGTACACGTCTAAGGATGATTACGTTCTTTTGATTGATACTGATACCGACCGGCTAGCCCTTATACATCACAGCGTAACCGAAAATGCTGATGTAGACCGTGTAACATGGGTATTTGATGAATGGCAGGAAGTAGACGGTCTTTTGGTCCCGGCACAATTAACATTCTACCCCGGATGGAATCCTGAAAACCCCGGTGAAGGGTTTGTTACTGTAATAAAAAATGCAAGTTTCTCAGATGATTCCCCCGACCCCTCTATCTATAATCCTCCAAGTGGTGCCGTAATAGACAACTCTCCCGAGGTTCATTAATAAACAATAACAGCTGGCCCTGATTATTCAGGGCCAGTCTATCTTTTTATATTATAGTCAATTAATCTGTAACAACTATTTTCAACTTATATCTTGAATCATAACTATTTGTACAATGGCTGCAGGAGTAACTTCTTCTGACCTGCCTATAAAAATGAGTCTCTTTTCCGCAAATAGGGCACACTCCAATATAATTTCCCTTGGGCATATTTAGCCCCTCCCCTGTTGCGCAGCGTTTGGGTTCGCATCCGACTTGAAGGGCAAACTGCTTCCAACCGTTACTGTGATTAGTTTTTCCGGTTTCCAAAAAGTGCAAAGCGTGCGCAATTTCATGTAGCAGCGTATCCTTTATTACCGGAAAAAAATTTGTTTCCATGAAGGCTCGTGATATTGAAATAATCTTTTTGCGCGGACGGCAGTAACCCAAATGCCTCTTTTGGTTTGAGAACTTAAGCTCCCAGTCCGTAAGCTCCCATTTCTCTTTTTGAATCACCCATTCTCTTATTAATTCTTCATGCGTAGTCATTTTAAATCCCGTATCAGTTTGGTTATTTGTACTATATCTTACTGGATAAAGAAAAATTCTACAGATTGATTATAATGTTTCTTATATAATGATTGAGAACACCTACTTTTTTGCAATCTCTATCCCAAGAGATCAGATAATTGAATACACAACCAAGCTAAATTCTTATATCTCCAAACTTTTTAATAAGCAATACCCCTGTACACTGAAACCGCTTGAAGTTAGGGATAAGGATGTATTGGCAAAAATAATTATTCAGACTACAGAGGAAAATATAATTATTTTCGCCGATAGATTTTTTGGTAAAAAATATGAGCTCACCAAGCGTGAGGACGGCGAAATTGAAATCACTCAGAAAGACCCAGATCTTAAAATATATACCGAAGATCACGGCTTGAAACACTAACAAACTAAAAATACATTCTTTATTTTAACTTTATACGAACTTTAACCACCTGTAATTACTAATAACAAGCAAATCAATTTCACTTTTTTAAAAACTTTTTCATATTCTCTGAATCCTTTATAGTTGCAATTGCAACTAAACTTATGAAAACAAAAAAATCGGCGGTCACGAGACGCTAAAACAGGAGGCAGTAAAATGAAGAAGTTACTTTTAGCAGGAGCATTAGTAGTAGGACTTAGCTTTCCACTTACCTCACAAGCTGAGGTAAGCGCTTTCGGAGTTCAGCTCCCGGCAGAGAAAGCTGAAGTTAGTAACAATATTAATGGCGGTCACGTAGCCCAGAGCCTATCCGATACATTTGTAGTACAGAAGCTTCAGAATTCTAGTGAAGCAGCATCTGCTGAGTCAGTAGATAGCAACACCTACTATGTATTCGGAGTAAAACTGAGCAGCGACAATGCCTCATAAAAAAAAGATCATACAATCCTCCATCCAATCAGAAGTCCGGTGATTAATTTCACTGGGCTTCACCTTTTTAAAGCCATCCTGACTTTGTATCAGGATCTCTTTTTTTATGATAGTTATGAATAGCTATTCCCCTACAGCTTCTGCGCCTGGAAATGGCGGCAGCACACAGCAATAGAATACGCCATTTGAAGAATAGCATTGTTCATCTTTACTAGGACACGGAGTTGCCGGGCTGCACGGGTCTGAAGAACAAGCTCCTTGTGGCTCAGGGAGTTGAACCTCTTCCTCATCAATTGCAGAGGCTATCGAAATTGAGAAAGAAAATAGAACAGCTAATAACACAATACAAATGAACGAAGTATATTTTTCTATCTGATTCGTCATTTATTTTCTCCTAAGTTTAATGAAGGAGCTATTTAAAGTTTAAACCCTGCGATATCCAATATCAAACATTAAGATTTACTAAGTAGTAATAGAGATTTCATATCCCATAATTGTCTCTGCCCCAGTCCCACGGAAAGACCCTGTAACCGGGGCGGCCTGTAAGGGAGTAGCACCTGAAGCGAGAGCTACATGTCGGTCAGCGACTGCAAGGCCTATAGTAGGATCATACCCTCTCCACCCTCCTCCGGGCAAAAAGACCTCAGCCCATGCGTGAAGATAGTTGTGCATATTATTTAAATCACCCTCGGTGTAGCCACTTACGAATCTTGCGGCAAAACCCATGCTCCTGCATGCTTCAGCAAAAAGCACCACAAAATCTCTACACGTTCCTTTCATTGTGGACAGACTTTCCTCAGGTTCTTGTGCAGGGCCGTCCTCTCTCAACTTATATTCAAAATTCTCGTAAATATAAGAAGTTAATGATGATAGAAATTTTAGAGAACTATTTTCTGATTCCAATAAGATTTTTGCCACAAACCCTTCAAATTTATCACCGTATTCTGAAGAAGGCCTTCTGTAGGGCTCCAGCACTGATTCATCAGAGCCGTGATATTCCATGGGTAAGCGGTGCGCTCTGTCTGAAGCAAGTATGTAATCAAAGGGATTGGCACGAGATGTTTCAACTTCAGATCTTGTGATTATTTCCAGAGAATCCGTAAGTTCTCCAAACCAGAGAAAGATAGAGTCTCCTCCAATGTCGGTAATGTTTGTCCTTCCTGTTGGCGTGGGGGTAATGTCTATCTCAAAACTTTTAAGCGTCTGAGTAGAGTCTGATCTCGGGCGGAGTCTAACGATGTGAGGTTCCAAGAAAACCCCCTTACTAAAATAATACTTAGTTATGTGTTCAATCTTGTATAGCATTTTTAATAGGAATAGGATTATTTTCTAATTTCGAGAATGCCTCATCAATCCACTCTGACGGCAGATCATCAATAGCTTCCTTTAATCTTTCCTGCCACCAGTCTGAGACCTGAAGAAGCCTTTTGCCTTCATATCTATGCTCTACAATCTCATAGGTGTCCTTTCTATAAAGAACAACATCCATTGGAAAATCAACATCCACAGCGCTTTTCCTTGTAGCGTCAAAAGCTAGATAGCCAATTTTTAGCACGGTTTCCAGATCACGATCATAACTTAATGTTCGATCTAGAATAGGCTTTCCATAGGTAGACTCTCCTATAAGATAATAAGGGGTCCCCTGGCTGACCTCAACCCAGTTTCCTGCCGGATAGAGCATGTATAACTTGTGTTCCTTATCATTCTCTAACTGCCCCCCAATAATAGAGTATAGGTTAAATGGAAGCCCGCTGTCTTCAAGCGCTAATTTATCCTCTTCAGCTACTCTCCTGACCTGAGCGGCAAATGCGTTTACAGCCTTGTAAAGCTTATCAAAATCCTGATCACTCTCCTCTAAAACCTCATCAAAGTAAGTCAGAGCTTTATCTCTAATAGAGCGGAGCCCTGAGGTCATTAGAAACATCGAGTGCCTGCCGTACTGATGTATAGTCACCTTTCGGGCAGTTATCCCCTCAGACCCCGTTGTCACTCGAGTGTCCGCTATGCCTACAAGCCCGTCCTTTACTTTTATACCTGCGCAAAATGTCATTGTGATACCTCTTTATTGTGCATTTCATTGTTAGTAGGTCGGAGCAAGAAAAAGGTATTTGATATATCTTCTCCAACTCCGAAGAGCTTTGTTTGAAAATCATCCAGAAATTCGTGAAGCCCGACGACAAGCATCTCATCAATATTAGCGTAGTCAAGATCAGAGCGCAAACGCCCAAGCTGTCTTTCCGCTTTATTTTTAAACGTTCCTATGTAGTTGCCCGTAATTTCATGAAGCGAAATCTGAGCTTTTATGAGACAGTAGCGGATAGAGCGCGGAAACTCAAGGTCCTGGATTAGAAACACTGCGACTTCCGATGGGCTAATACGTCTGAATTTCTTTCTATACATCTCAAAAGCGCTCGCAGATTTAAGCAGCGCAGACCACCCGATATTGTCTATCGGGGTACCTACGTCCTCAACTCTGGGAAGCAGGATATAGTACTTGACGTCTAATATCCGTGAGGTCTTATCGGCCCTCTCTAACAAACGCCCCAGACGTCCAAAGTGCCACGCCTCATTGTGTGACATCGTGGTATCGGTAATTCCAATAAAAAGATGACTCTCCAATTTTACTTGATGGTACAAGTCGTGAGGAATATCTTTAGCGGCTCCCGACTTTTCAGCCTCGAGAAGAAAATAATAGAATTTATTTATCTGTTCCCACATTTCCGAGGAAATAATTTCACGAACGGAGCGCGCATTCTCTCTGGATTTCAATACTGTGGAAAGTATGGAATTCGGGTTTTCTCTATCAAAAGTGAGGAACTGCAGCACATTGTCTCTAGTCGGCTTTCCATACCTCTCCTTAAAAGCTTCGTGATCCTCAGTAATCTTGATCAAGGGCTCCCACTGCTCCTGACTCTCAATGGTAGTGTCCAGAATCAGATGTAGATTTACATCCACAAATCTAGCTATGTTCTCCGCCCGCTCTACGTATCGGGCCATCCAGTATATTGAATTTGCTACTCTACTCAGCATAGTTATCTTCCGTTATATTTCTTTATTCCGCCTACTTAATAGGGCAAACTGTTGAGAACCCAGGTGTCTTTACTGCCTCCGCCCTGAGAAGAATTAACCACAAGCGATCCTTTTTTAAGAGCGACTCTGGTCAGTCCACCCGGCATTACATATATGTCCTCACCGTACAGCACATAGGGACGCAGATCCACATGGCGTCCTTCAAAATGGTCATCATCCACTATTACTGGAACGCGGGAAAGAGATAGTGTCGGCTGGGCTATATAGTTTCTCGGGTTCTCTTTTATTTTCTTTGCAAATTCCTTTCTTTGTTTGTCTGTGGATTGGGTACCCATTAGCATCCCATAACCACCTGACTCGTTTGCAGGTTTGACAACTAGTTTTTTTAAATTATTGAGAACATATTCCCTATCCTTTTCATCCCAGCAAACATAAGTCGGCACATTGGGCAGTATAGGATCTTCATCCATATAGTATTTAATAATCGTTGGTACGTATGCGTAAACTACTTTATCATCTGCAACCCCGGTACCCGGAGCATTAGCCAGCGCCAATCCGCCTGAGCTGTAAACATCCATAAGCCCGGGCACACCAAGTAAGGAGTCCGGATTAAAAGCCAAAGGATCCAGGAAGTCGTCATCTATCCTGCGGTAGAGTACATCTACTTTTTGGAACCCGCTTGTCGTACGCATATAAACGTATCCGTCCATTACAGCGAGATCGTTACCCTCTACAAGCTCGATCCCCGTTTGCTGAGCCAAAAATGAGTGCTCAAAATACGCTGAGTTATGTATGCCTGGCGTTAGTAGCCCAATTGTAGGCGATTCAACATTTTCAGGTACAAGGTACTGAAGCATTCGCAGAAGCCTGTCCGGATAATCATCAACCGGGCGTACGTTCGACTGCTCAAACACCAGAGGAAATGTTCTCTTTAAAACCTGACGGTTCTCAAGCACATAGGAAACCCCGGAAGGACATCTCAAATTATCTTCCAGTACATAGAAACGGCCGTCGCGGTCTCTAACCAGGTCAGTACCTGTAATATGACACCAGATACCTTTGGGAGGATTTAGCCCTACACACTTAGGCTGGAAGCATTTACTCGAATACAGTATGTCTTTTGGAATTACTCCGTCTTTTATAATTTTCTGGTCATGATAAACATCATCAATAAAAAGATTTAGAGCGCAAATGCGCTGCTTAAGCCCTTTTTCTATCAAATCCCAATCCCCGGGCTCTACAATCCTGGGAAGAATATCAAAGGGGAATATTTTTTCTATCCCCGACTCATCGCTATATACAGTGAACGTAACGCCCATATTAAACAAGGCGGCCTCAGCGGCCTTTTGTCTCCTTAAGATTTCCCCCTTTGGAAACGACTTCAGACGGTTAATAAGGATCTTGGTTCCTGGGCGAGGCTTTCCCTTGCTTTTAAAAAGCTCATCATAGAAATCTTCGGGATCGTAATATTTAAAATCCATAATTATCTACTATCATACCTCTTTTTGTAAAAAGTGTCTTCTCTTTTACTTCTTCCTCGAGGTTGATTCTTTAAATTGAAAATTCTCAGTCAATTAATTATTTCTATCCTTACCCATAACAATTGCCCCGGATCTCTTAAGGCTCTTAGAGGATAGGATAAACATAATCCGGGGCTTGGTTAAAGGTGCATGAATGCGAAAAATCAAATAATAGATGGAGGCTGGAATGTTCCTTATTCCGGCCCCCATCTATAAAAGGAGATAAGTAGAGAAATGAGCTCACCATTTCTTTCTTATGCAATTTATTATAGTTGCAACTACCGTGCCAACTTGGGATATGCGGAAAAAATCGTTTGTTATATGGATATTACAGATTTTGGAGTATTCATCATAAACATGTGGAATCATCAAATGCTTATGAACCGTACACATAGCACTAAATTATAGGCATTCAGAAATTCATTTACGGGAAACATTATTAAGGGTATAGATATAGTAAAATATCTGCCAAGGTGATTTGGCAAATTACCCTAGCAACGTATGGAATTTTAACAATTGCTTTCTTAAGTACTGAAATTTAGTAAGCTCTACCCACTCTCATCTCTTCTGATGATCTGAGGAACGATGTTGCTCGTACGGCAGGTTTCAATATCTACTGCTTACAGCTGCACCTAAAACTACAGGTCATTAAATGTTGGTATAAAAGATATTAATATTTTTAGTTCTGCTAGATAATGGATTATGTAATTTTGTAATCCGCATATTACATGATTTTCGAATATGCGTATTACAAGAGTGTATGTAGTATGTTATATCAAAGAGTTAAAGCGTTACATTAAGCAGATAATTCTCATAATATTATGAGAATTGCAAATAGAGAGCGATTACACAAACAGATAAGGCACCTCTCCCCTACTCTTTATCCGACCCTATTACCCTAAGAGCGGGGAGAGGATTAGAAGGACTGGATAAGGGCATTTAGCCCCTTTTTATTTGTTCATTTCATCGCCTGTACTTATTTCTATTTCTGATCATTTCTTCATGTCCACTATTTTATTCCTTCTCTCTCATCTTATAGGTGGAGAGACTTGTTTACAAGAGAGAAGGAATGTGAAGGGACAAAATTTATTTTCTTTGCATCTCCTACCGCTATAAATTCTTTTGATACCTTCGGACACCCGCCGGAATCTCATTTGTCATTCTGAACTAGCTTCAGAGCCGTCACCCTGAACCATGTGCTGAACTCGTTTCAGTATTGTTTCAGGGTCTAATCTTATTAATTCCCCTCCGCATAATTAAGACCCTTCTCCCTCTGCACCTACCAGCAACAGAGGGAGAAGGGTCGAGAAGGGGACAAAAAATTTAAAAATTCTTCTTTTTGTACAAGAATTTTGTTAATAGTATTTTTGCTACTTAGAGGAAAGGACATAAAGGGGTATTGAGCAGGTATAACTCTACTCCGGTTGTTTAGGAAAGGTCTCTGAGTCTCACCGCCATAGAAACTCAAATACTTGAAAGAAAAACTTAAGCGGATTAGCAAACTGAGACCAAGATAATAAATCTTAGCTCCATGCATGTTACATCCCCTTCAACTTCCAGCACGCAATTTCCTGTATGCACACCCTGTCACTTCATTTGAAAACATCAGACAATGCATTATTCCCCTCGCCTAAAACCAGAATATTTGTAGGAGCGTCTTATAGACTCAAAAAGATGGGTAACATTCAATTAATACTATTTTCTCAAAGAATGCCACTTTCTCCTACCGCCATATTCTGATTCTAGTACAAACGAATATATTTGTAAAGTCTTAATAGAGTTTAATTTTAAAATATATTTAATGGACGTATATAGTTCTTTCGGGGAAAAATAAAGTGGAGCTATATTGGATAGCCCCACTTTATTTTTTTATTATTTTGGAGATTAAC
>Ga0307377_10007244_pt1 | contig 11484 bp, 10 predicted proteins | sample TR3MG_FD_202535 | JGI IMG/M metagenome (GOLD analysis project Ga0307377, IMG submission 202535) | Soil microbial communities from Risofladan, Vaasa, Finland - TR-3 | ecosystem: Environmental > Terrestrial > Soil > Coastal area > Acid sulfate soil | place: Finland: Risofladan, Vaasa | collected...
GATCATGGTCGTTTTCTCCTAATTCTTGACGAAATGATTCGGGAAATGCAACAACTACACCATCTAACTGAAATGGAAAACTATCTCTCTTTTTTTTATATTTTTTTATCATATCAATATATCCCCAAGAATTAAATTCTTCATTGTAATTATTTGAATAAATTCCTCCATGAAAAAATCCATGGTAAACTTGGACTCCATTTTTTAGAAAATGTAATGGAATAATTGTTAATTCCGAAACTTTTACTTTATCATAATCATCTTTTCCAATAACACCTGCAACATAATTTCTTGGATTCGCAAATTCTTGTGAATACTTTTCTTTAAAAAGATTTTTATCAATAACCACTTCACATCGAATTTCAACAGTATCTATTTCATTTAATTCAAAATCAGTATCTAATGTATTTGGAATGTGAGGTGTAAACCTTTTTGTAACATCTTTCCCTGAAAAACCATCTCCTCTTGTAAGAACTTGAAATAATTCATTTCCCTTATAAATTATATTAATAGCTGAACCATCAAATTTTGGAGAGGACATAAGAGAAATATGCGAAATGTCAAAAAGTTGTAAAATTCTTTTATCATACCAAGCGGTAAATTTATCTTCAACATAATTTATTGAACCATTTTTATTTTTTTCAGTTTGCAGTTTTGAAAGGGAAAGCATTTTAGTTGGATGAGTAAAATCAAAATCTTTTCTTTTTGATCCAACTTGTTCAATAACTTTAGAACCTTCTTTTTTTAATATGACTTCAAGTGAATCAAATTCACTATCAGTTAAAAAAGGTTCACCTTCATAATAAGCTATTTTTGCCTTAAGATACTTAGATTCAAGTCTTTGAATATTTTCCATGTATATTATTTTATATATAATGCTAATATAATAAAAAAATTTGAATAAAAAAATTATTTAGGGAATTTTATTTCAATTTTATGTTCTTCTAATAATTCACATAAACTATTTTCTAAAATTTCAAAACTAATTATAGGCTGTCCATAATCTATTTTTAATTCTATTTCAATTTTTATTTTACCTATTATTATATCAGTGATATAATAAATATGTTCTTTTACTCTTCCCGCAAAAATCATATCTTTATTTATAATTTCTTCAACTTCTGGTGCTCCTGGGGTTGTATATATAATTTTTATTCTAGATTTAAATTTAGAATTTGAATAAAATTTAAACATTACAGGAAAATCTACAAAAAAAGTATCTTTATTTCGAATTAGAACATCAAAATAGGCATATTTTTTATCGTTATAAGATTTAAACTTGGGTTTTGATATATGAAATTTACATATTTCTCTTGTATGTAAAGATTTATTTAATTTTTTAATATATTTTATTAACACAAATATTATAATAATTATTCCAAATAAAATTATAGTTTTTAATATCATTCATATTTATTATTTTTCTTGAAGTATTTTTATTTGAGTTTTTAAATATTCTATTTCTTGTTTTAAACTTATAGAAGAATCTAGTATTATATCTTTTGCCTTTAAAATACCATCAATTTCCATTTTATATATTCCCGGAAGTTTTCCTAATCCTACATTTCCGTTATAATTAATGAGGAATTTAAATTTATCATATTCACCAGAAGTTATTCCAAAAATAGGTCTATTTTTTAATGGAGAATTATCAATTTGTCTACCATCTATTATAATAAGAGGTATATTTGATTTAATAGGAGAACTTTGTTTACCTAAAAAATATAAACTTGGATTTTCATCAGAACCCATTCCAATAATTTCTGGAATAAATCCTTTATTTGTAGCATTTCCAAATGAAAATCCATATAAACCATCACCTATATGAATAGCAGTCATCTGTGTATTCTTAGAAACACCGATATCAATTTTATATGTATGTAAAGGTAATCTACCAATACCAATTCTTCCATCACGATAATACACCTCAGTGTCTTTTAATTTATTATTTTCTAATAAATTAAAAGAACTATTAATCACAATATTCCCAGAAGAATCTATATTAAGAGATAAATTATCTTTTACGTTTAATGATGACCATCTAATATTTTTATCTTTATCAAAAGATAATATTTTTAAATCATTAATATTATTAGAAAAAGGAGGGTTTAATTCTTTTAATGTTCCGTTTATTATTTGATTCAATAATATATTTTTATCGGAAGTTAACATTATTCTTTAATTTTTGGAGGTCTTCCTCTTCGTTTTTTACCAATAGAAGAATCTATAATTTGAGGAGTTATTGCTTCTCTCCATTTTTTTCTTATTTCAGTTATATTTGAACAAACTTCATAATCTTCTTTCTTTTTATAAATATTTATAATTTTATCTAATATTTCATCAACATGTTGATTTTCAACAATTACAATAGTTTTTGAATCAGCAAATATAACAAAAGGTATTCCACCATCTTCTTCAAAATTACTTGTTAAATATTCATATATTTTTATTGCAAATTTATTAAAATAATTTTCAGAATAAAAATCTTCTATTTGTTCTGTGGGATTAAAGGAAAATAAAACTCTTTTATCTTTTGTATGACCCATAGCACTTAAAAAAATCATACTTCCAGTATCACTATTTTCTTTAATTTTTTGATGAAGTTCATCAGCAATATAATCTATTAAATTTTTTACATCATATGTAAAATCATCATATTCTTTTTGGGGATTTTTATCTGATATATTCCAATTTAAATTTAATTCTGAATCATGAACAAATATAATATGAGAATCTATATGTGATTTAACTATATCTGAACCAATTTTATTATATTCATTATCTGGGGCATCATCCATCTCTCCCCATAAACACCATGTATTTGGTATTTCTGAAATACGTTTTGATTTTATTGTATGATAATTATCAAAAGATTGAACTAATTCATTTTCTGTAAAAACTTTATTCTGAGGTCTAAATTCTTCAACTATTCCGTTACTATAAACAATGATCATATGAATATTTTATATTATATAAAAAATTATTAAAAATGAAAAAAATAAATAAATCTAATTTATCTCGATATCATAATAATAATTGTATCACTTTTGAAATCTACGAAATGCATTATTTGATATATATATCCACTCTACTTCACCTATAAACTCTGTTAAATTCTTGGCTCCGCAGTAACTCATGTTTGATTTTAAATAATCTTCAAAATTATTAACCCATTGAGTTAAGTTATATTCTACTTTTTGGTATTTTGTAATTCCTTCTGATGTAACTAATTTTGTTTTGCCCCATTTTCGTTGAACAGCTTTTGTACTCATTCCTCTATATTTTTTCTTTACTGGAAAACCCCATTTCCAAAGTGTTTTTGCTAAATCATAAGAAATTTTCATTCCATATAAATGATTTGAGCCAGAACTTTGCATAGTTTTATTTAATAATGAACCTAACATAACAAAATCTGCTCCTAAAGCAAGTGCTTTAATAATATCATCATAACCTTGCATACCACCATCAGCAACAATAGATGTTTTTAAATTAAATTCATTTTTAATTTGTCTACATTCATGAATAAGAGAACCCATTGGATAATTTATAGCTACATTAGCAGCAGTTGTACATCCCATTCCTCCTCCAATTCCTATGCGAACATAATCAGCTCCAGCTATGGCAAGATTTTTATAAGTTAAAGGTTGACCAACATTACCAACCATTAAATTTATATTTGGATGATCTTTTTTTATTTTTTTAACTACATTTAATAATCTAGTCATATGTCCATTTGCGATATCAATTAGAATCCATTTATTTTTAAACATATTACTTTTTAAAAATGATAATAATTCAAATTCTATTTCATTTAATCCATAAGAATGAAATACTTGGTCTCCTTCAATATATTCTCCTCTTGGTAAACAAGGAATAATTCCATTATCATAAAATGTTTTTGCGTTATCTTTACAAATAACTGTATCCATTGGGGCTGCAATTAATGGTAATAAACCACCATAAGTAATATCACATTCACTTCTACTATTTATATCACTTTGAATAGTGGGAATTATTGAAATATCTCTTAAATCAAATTTTTCATTTTTCATATTATAATTTCTATATAGATTATAAAGAAAAAAGTTCTTAAAGTTTTAATTATTATAATTTTTCTTCCTCTTCCTCTTCTTCCTCTGGAGGAATTTCTATTGGAGGTTCTTCAATTTCTGGTTCTGGAGTTACTTCTGGTTCTTCTAATTCTATTCCCTTAAGTTCTTGTGGTCTTGAAACAACAATTTCATCATCTTCAACTTCATCTGCTGATCTTGAAGTATCTGTGATATCTAAAGGTTCTTCTGGTTCTTCAAATTCTTCTGGTTTTGGAATTGCTGAAGGACCAGGTTTAATATCTGGAGTAGTAATTGAAGGCCTAACAACTGGTTTAACAGGAGTTGGAGGTGTTACTGGTGGTTTTATTGGTGGTTTTTCAATTGGAGTATCAAAAGTTTTAACATCTAATTTATCTGGTTTAGAAATAGTTGGTTTTTCTTTAGGTATTTTATCAGTTACAACAACTATTGGTTTTTCCGTTTCTGGATCTTTTCTTAATACTATTTCTTTACTTCTATTTGATACACTTCTCCATGCTGTTTTATCTAAATCAAAAAAAGTAGCTACTTTTTCTGATGAAGGATGCAAGCCAGTTGGATGATCTTTTTTCGGTATGTATTGAATAAGCGTGGTACCTCGCGCAGGTCTTACTTCACCATCTAATTTAATAAACTCAAAATTAACTATTTTTTGTTTTAAAATTTTTCTAAGTTCAGAGACTGAAATTGGTTCTCCAAACAATAATTTTTCTAAAAGTAATTCTTTATACATAAAATTTAGAATAAGTTGCTGTTCAAGAGATTCACAAATTCTTGTATTAAATAATTCTTCTGATAATATATTTTTTATTAAACGTTCAGTCATTTTAAATTGATATATCTGTTACTCTTCCATTTTCAATATATTTTTTAAGTACATTAGATATTTTTTTTATATTAGTTCTATCTTCAATAACTATAATTCTCCATCCTCCTATACCTATTCCACCTGCATAAGAAACATTTTTAAAATTATTTTTTAAAAGATCTAATATATTTCTATCAGATCTTGGGGATGATTTAATAGAAACATATATTGTTTTTATTGGAAATAATTTATCTTTAAAATCTTCTTCAGATTCTGGTCTTTCAAAATTTATATGTTCTCTAACTAACTTCATTATAATTTATATATTTATAATAAAAGTGTTAAATTATAAAATTTATAAACATTTTGAAAAGGCGCACGAATTACAGTGAACGCATGCTTCTTCTCTTATCAAGTCGCCTCCACATTCTGGGCATTTTTCTTCTTCTAATTCAGCATCTATATATCTACTTAAATATCTTCTTACTACTGATGAGAATGAAGTAATATCTTCATCTATTTTTTTAATAACTTTAATTACGTGATTTATAGGAGCTCCGTGTCGTAAAAGCATAGAGGCTGTTAATGTTAATGTTCTTTCTTCTTTTCTTTCTGCAGCTAATTCTAAATTTGGAATTTCAAATTCTCCATTAATAAATTTATATTGTCCTTTTCCTACTCTAATTGTTTGACCTTTACAATTTTTCTTCATAGGAGGATTTTCAAATGCAAATATTTCATAAGGTTTATTTGTATCTTCCCATAATCCAATAATTACAGCAAATTCTCTTCCTTGAGCTTTAGCAACATAATAATCTGATTCTAAAACTTTTGGACGTTTTGGTGCATGATGTTCTTCAAATTTAACTTCTTTTTTAGATAATAAAATTCCAGTACGGGATCCTTCTCTATAAATAGTACATCCTTTACAGCCGGCTTTCCATGCTTGAAAATATATGTCATTAACTTCTTCTAAAGATATTTTTTCAGGTAAATTATGAGTTACAGAAATACTATGATCAATCCACTTTTGTATAATACCCTGCATTTTAACTTTTTCGATGTAATCTATATCATGTGATTCGGATTGCGCCCACGGAGATTTTTCAATTATTTTATTTAAATCTTCTTCATATAAAGAATTAAGATGTAACATTAATCCATCTTTAGCTTGAACTGATAAAAAAGAAGCTTCTTTAGTTGTTCTAAACCAATTTATAAATTCAGCGTGAAAAACATTATATTCTTCCCATGAATTTCCATTTTCATCAACAAAATCTATTTTAACATCAGGATCATTTGGATTAATTTTTTTTCGTCGTAAAGATCTTATTTTAAATACTGGTTCTATTCCAGAAGTTGTTTTTGCTAAAATAGCCAAACTCCCCGTAGGAGCGATTGAAAGATTAGCAATATTTCTTCTTCCATATTTTACATATTCATCATATTCTTTATTATTAAAATGATTTGAAATAATTCTACTTATAAAAGAATTATTAACTTCTTTTTCATAATTCCATATAGGAAAGGCTCCTCGTTCTTTTGCTAATTGAACTGATTCTTTATAAGAATTTACAGCAATAACTTCAAAAATTCTATCAACTAATTTTGTAGCTTTTTCAGATCCATATTGTATATTTAATTTAGCTAACATATCTCCTAATCCTAAAACACCAACACCAGTTCTTCTTCCTTTTTTAAGAATATCTAAAACTTTTGTCCAGGTTTTTAATTCAACTGCTTTTATTTCATCAGGCTCCGGATCGTTTTTTATTTTTTTGAGTATTACATTAACTTTTTCTTCTTCAAGAGTTACAATATCATCCATTACTCTTTGTGCAAATTTTACTGTTTTTTCTAATAGTTCCCAATTTATTTTAGCATTATTTTGATAGGAATTTATTATCATATTTGATAAATTAATAGATCCAAGCCTACAGGAATCATATGAAGAAAGTCCGACTTCACCACAATTTAACTGATTAATAATTAATTGTTTAGAATAGTTTATTTTATCTAAAGGTTTAAATACTGTGAAAAAGTTGTGCCATTTATCTACAGTTCCATTATATACATTTTCATATCCGCATAATTCAACACTTATAACTTTGTGATTATAATCTTCTGCGTGTTCTTTAACCTCATCCCAAGATTTAAAACCATATTTAGTTTCTAATCTATGGGGTATTTTTTCATTTTTACATTCAACAAACCATTCATTTATAGTAGGCTCTCTGTTTAAATTAAATTTAAGTTCAGAAAAAATTCTTAGTTGATTTTCTTTATTAATTTCTCCTTTTCTTTTATATGTTTTGTTTATTGTTATTGTTCTTCTGATATTAGTATCTGTTGTTTTATTAACATATTTATTTGAACACGAAATTGAACATGTTGCGTATTCTCTTCTATCATATCCCGTCCAAAAATTTTTATTACATTCTTCACAAGTTCTTTCTACTAATAAAATATTATTATCAGTAATTTTAGCATTATATCCATTTTTTAGGGCATCATGATATCGTTTAATTATTCTTGTATCTTTATCAATATATTCAAAATTTAATTTAGATGCTATATATTTAGAAAAATTAATAATTCCATCAAATCCTCTATAAGATTTAACATGTTTTGGTAAATTATTTTCTGTGGCATATTTTATCCATTCTATATCAGAAAATCTTCTACCTAATTTTTTTCCTAATTTTAATCCATGCTGCATTAATTCTTCATTAGATATTTGATAAGCTCTACTATTTGATAATCCTGGATGAGAAGCAAATTTTCTTTTCCATTCTTTAGTCATTTTATGATATGGATTATTTTTTCCTATCATATTTTTAGCATGTAAGATATCATGTTCATGTTTCGGTAGCATTTCAAGATTATTAATAGAATTATTTAAGGAATTATAATCTTTATGATGTATTACATGTCCTTTAGGAATTTTTTCTTTATAATATTCATATATTAATCTATGTTCAGATATACCTTTTCCTTTAGTTTTATCTTCTCCAGATTTAATCCACCTGTAATTTTGTCCTTTATTTATTATTGGGCTATAAGATATACTAGAAATGTGTAAACTATCTCCGTATTTTAAATCTTTAGCTTCTTTATATTTTCCATTTTTTAATCTAATTTTATGATTTCCTATACATTTTATACTATCTCCAGAATCAAATTTAACTTCATATATTGGTTGATTATATCCTGTTATTCTAGGGTTTCTCATTAATTGTATTTCTACATTTCCTTTATCATTTAAACAATAAACTGGAATATCTTTTCCTTCTTCTACTAATTGTTTAATACTAACAGCATTTCGACCATCAGCTGTACTAATTAATGCATCTCCAGAAATACAGGGGTTTGTTCCAAGAGTTTTAAATCCAACATCTTGATAACTATCTGCTGGCGAATTATTAATCATAGTATCCCAGAATAATATTCCAGGTTCAGCATTTTTATGTGCTTGTTTAATAATTTTATTCCATATTTCTTTAGCTCTTATTTTTTTAATATAAGATCCATCTTCTCTTTTATAAAGTTTATTATATGATATTTGTTCTAAAATTTTTGGTTGAATTTCTTTTATTGGCCATGAAAGAAAATAATCTTGATCTCCTTCTACAGCTTTCATAAATTCGTCTGTAACTTTAATTGAAATATTAGCTCCAGTTACTTTAGTTAAATCATCTTTTTTCATTATAAATTCTTCAATATCTGGATGATTTACATGCATACTAATCATAAGTGCTCCCCTTCTCCCATCTTGAGCAACTTCTCTTGTTGTATGAGAATATCTATCCATAAATGAAACTAATCCTGTTGAAGTTTGAGCACAATTATTTACAGGTGTATTATTAGGTCTTAAATGTTCTAATGTAATTCCAACTCCTCCTCGTCTTTTCATAAGTTGAACCATACTTTGATCTATATCTAAAATACCTCCATAAGAATCTGATCCATTATGTATAAAAAAACAATTTCCTAATGAAGATATTTGATGTTCATTTCCAAGTCCAAAAAGAATAGATCCTCCAAATATAAAATTTTTGAAGTGTTCTAAATTATTATGAATTTCTGATTTAGAAAGAGGATTTTTAAATTTTAATTCAGTTCGATATATTTCATCTACTATTCTTTCTATTGTATTTTCTGGAGATATTTCAGCGTATTCTCCATTTACTTTTAATGCATATTTAGATATCCAAACATTTTTTGCAAGGTTATCTCCATCAAAATAAGATATTGCAGTTTCTTTAAGCTGATCAATACTATAATTTCCATCCGGCATATAATAATATGTTTATTTTATTTTAATATTTATAAAAACTTAATTTTCTTTAATTTTGTTTTTTTATATCTATTTTAAAATCCCGGAAGTCCTTTCAGCCTTTATCTTTTGAAGAGTGTCCATTTCTTTTTCTGCAGTTCTATAAATGCTTTGAGCTTTTTTTCTTTGATTATAATAATTTTCAAGAATATCTGGAATTAATGGTTTAAAAGAGGCATCAAAAACAGCCCCACTTATACACTTTATTTCATTATTTGTTGTTTGATAATCTTTATTTTTAATTATAAAATTTTCAATCGAAATCATAAATTGTCTCATTATAGAAGGATAAAGAGAAGAAAAATCAAATGCAGCTACCCATGGATATAAATCTGGTACAGGTTCAAATACAAAGGCTCCCTCAAAATATTTTCTTTCTTGGCGATCTGGATTTTTTGGAAATACTTGTTTACGTTCATATCCATATCTTGATAATGTTGCTTCTAACATTGCTATTGGAGAAAAAGCTCTCATTGATTCAACTTTTGTAATAGTTCCTAAACCAAGAAAAGTATTCATAGTTTTTAAATTTTCATCTAAAAGTTCTACTAATATTCCATCTATTACATTATAAAAAATATACTGTTCATAATCTTTATTAAAAAGTTCTTGAAGAGTTCCAGGATATTTAACTTTTTTAATTCCTAATACTGATTCTGTTACAAAATCTAAAGTATTATTTTCTTTTACTTCAACAGTTCTATCCCATTTTTTATAAATTTCCATATAGTCAACAATAAGTTTATGTTGAGGTATCATAATTTTTCTTTTCTTATTTTTGACTACAATTGTATGTTCCCACCATTGACTTGTTGGAGACATCCATGAAATATCTATATTTAATCTATTACATCTATTATAAATATAATCCCAATCATATCCCCAGAAAAACCATCCTGTTATAAGTGGAGCATGTCTTGCGTAGTTATATAAAAAATCATATAACATATCTGCTTCATTTTTATATTGTTTATATAAAAAGTTATATTTTTTATTGAATTTTTTAACATGTTCATTTATATTTTTTTCAATTGCATTACATTCTTCTCCAGATAATGGCTTAAGACCAAATGCTATGCAATTTGGATATCTAACCCATGATATGGAATTAATTCTATTATTTGCATTTTCTGGTTCAGCAAATCCATCATCAGTTACATCAACTTCAATATCACAGGAATATAATTTTGGAGTATTACGTTCAAAAAGATGTTTAGTATTTTCTTCTCCTGCATCTATAAAAAATTCTTGTATTCTATGTTTATTTAAGAATTGTGCCGGAACTTTTGTTACAAGTTTTCCATCCCAAGAAGTAATTCCTGGAACAGCTCTACTTTTTTGTTTTGTATAAACATAAGAATATTGATGATGAGAAGGAACTGTTAATTGAGAATAAGCTATATCTCCTTTTTTATTAATATAAGAAATAATTAATTTTCCTGGGTGTTGTTCAATTGATACGATCACTATTTATAATTTAATTATTATATCATTAAAAACAAAAAGAGTTTAGCAAATATTGTTAAACTCTTTTTAAAAATATAATGGAAACATTAATAATGCTATTCTTGAACCATATGAAAATTAGTTGGAAATCTAGAATAATTTTTTGGCATAGATTTAAAAAATACATCTAATTCTCCTAAATCATAAAATACGGGTACATTATTTTCATTTGCAACTTTTTCTTCTAAATCAGCTCCTTTACTTGTTAATTCTTTATTATCAACAATAGGTTTTAATCTTAAAACTGCATCACATACTTTAATATATACAAAATCTAATTTTAACCAATCTCCCTCAGATCTAGGTGTAAACATATGTTGAAAATGTGTTAATAAAGGAGTATATGGAAAATATCCTAAATTTAATAATTTGTCTGCCATATCTAATTGTCTACGGACATTAATAGCTGTATCTCCATTTGTGTAAGGACTTGCTATGTAAATACGAATTTCTTTGTTCATTTATATTTTTATTTATATTTTTATTTATGAATTTAAATGTTGTCTAGCTTTATCTTTTTTATCTTGATATTCATCTACTAAAACTTTTAATTGTAATAATGTTTGATATGCTAATGATGTTTTTGAATAAACATCATCATTCATATTAGTTACTTCTTTAACCATATCTCTTAATGCTGAAAAAACTATTTCATCACCTTGATATTTTTTCTCTAATTCTTTAATTTTTTCTAAGTCTATTATCATTTTCTTATTTATTTTTTATTAGTACTTCCGAATCCT
>Ga0307377_10007245_pt1 | contig 11483 bp, 11 predicted proteins | sample TR3MG_FD_202535 | JGI IMG/M metagenome (GOLD analysis project Ga0307377, IMG submission 202535) | Soil microbial communities from Risofladan, Vaasa, Finland - TR-3 | ecosystem: Environmental > Terrestrial > Soil > Coastal area > Acid sulfate soil | place: Finland: Risofladan, Vaasa | collected...
TTAGGCGACCAAGCAGTACGGACTCTCGCTCAATTCCGCTTCCAACCATCACCGCCTCTACTTCTGTATCTAAAATACCAATAAAGACATCTTCTGGCTTGGATCCCTCGGGCGCCTTTGTGTGAGACTTTATTCTACTAATCTTTCTTGGAGTCTTCTTTTGGTTGCCCATAATCGAATATCCTTAAACTGCCCTGATCCTTTGATGGCATTTTTGTTTTAATGGCTGCGCTGCCTATTGTTACGCACCCAGTCTTTGGATCAAATGATACGTGTCTGGCGGGGTCCTGGTTAATGTGTTGCTGAACCGAGGCACTGTCTGGATTGGGCATTAAAACACCACCAGCCCCGGTTATACGGAGCCTGTCTTTAGCCCGATCAAAGGCTTGCTTGTTGTATTGTGAGTTCTTTTTATCTTCAGACATAATTTCCCCTTTTAATTATTAAATATTTATAAAATTATAGGTTGTTTTAATTAAACTAAAACAAAAAGCCCCGGGGTGATTAAACCCCGGGGCTTTAAAGATCCTTGTGTTCTAAGGATTAAGCAGTTGTGTACTTAGCTACGCCACGACTGTTCGCCACGGCTATACCGATCAGCTCATTGACAACCCAACCAAGCTTAAGCTGTTTAGGCTCATCTGCTGGAAGAACTTCAATGTCCTGCCTGATAGGCATAGGTCCTACGAAATCAGCGTCTGCGCAAGCGTAAACGGTTGATGTAGGCACTACCTTTGACACGATGATGTCAGCAGTCCAAAGACGACCAAATAGGCCAGTCTGAAGAACTTCACGGACAGTTACCGGATCAAAAGAAAGTGTGTCAAATGTACGGAAACCGCTGAACGTTTTGATGTTCATGAACAAACGTGCAGTGATTAAGTCCCATTTGTCAACTTCTGAGTACAATGTTGCTAATTCACCTTTGTCGATTGAAGTTCCTGCGCCGGCTACTTCGGTGTTTTCGACGGTTGAAGCGAAGTCCAAGGCTGCGAAGATGTTAGCATCTTCCTGTGCCTGGATTTCCTGACGTGCACGCTGTTGCGCACGGTCGATAACATTGAACCTACGACGTTTTACTTCAGCAATACGAACTGTTGGGTTCGATACTACTTCGAATTCAGGTACTGAAATTCGGTCACCCTTGATACGGCTTTCAGGTGTTGCTCCATTGCTCGAGATTACGATAGCAGTTACGTCGATGTCCTTGTCGTATACTGCCAATGCACCCTGAGGTAGTGGGTCAACACGTAGTGCTTTACGTCCTACGCCCTGATAGTCCAAGTTTTTACGAATTGGGTTGGCCATTGCCTGTGCCAAGGCTACACGGCCACGTTCGGTCGAGATAGCTTTTGATAGAAGTGCTTCTTTTTCACCGTCTGTTACGCTTGGGCTAGTTGCTGGCGAGTTGCTGTTAGGGCCAGTTGCTAGAGCCTGTGCGTAAGAAACAAGCTGATCAAGAGCTTCTTTTTTGTTGTAGGCGTTCATGTCGCCTGATTTATTAAACAAATCGCTCATTTTTTTATTGCTCCTTGGGTTCTCTTAACATAATTCAATCTAAGTTCAACTGGATTAGTAGAGATAATTTTTGCTTTTTTCTTATCTAGAAGAATACGAGCTTTTCCCGGACGTACTGGGCTTAGCTTGGTCATATCTCCGTCATAGACGGTTATATGCTTTTCAGTGTTAAAATTCGGCATTCTCAGCCACCTCGTTGATGTTAATACGGTATAGGTTTATTAAACCTTGTAGAAGTGCAAGAACGGATTACCGTTCGTTGGTACCTTGGTTACGTAACCAATTGAGTTACCGGTTCCAGGTGTTTCGTCAACAGAAGTCAACTTGCTGTTCGAAGAGCTGAAGAGCGGCCCGCCGATTGTGTAAGCAACTGCTGTTCCTGTACCTGCTGCAACCTCGTAAACGTCAGTTGCGTACTCTCCTGGCTGAAGCCAAAGAGTGCACTTACCTGATGCTAACGTAGTATCGTCACCTGCTTTACCAGGAATTACGTAGCTATAGTTAACGGTTACGCCGGGCAACGTTGTTGCTGCTGCGAGTGTACCATTTACATAACTTACTCCTGCCAATGTAGCTGAAGGATCTGCGGTTCCTGCGGTGAATGCTAGAGTACCCGAAACAACGTTTGCATTGTTAAGGTTAGCACTTCCTGAAGGAATTACTTCACCAACTACGGTAGCTAAGAACTGAGTGGTCTTGTTATCGTCGATTACTCCCAATGGAATTCCGCCCGTTGTGGTACCGGCCAAAGTTACCTGAGGTAGTGACGAACCCGTTCCGGCTCCCTGAAGAGTTCCGATCTGACCAGCCTCGAAAGTTACGGTTGGATCGACCAAGAAATCGCCCTGAGGGCCTGCTAGGTTTGTGTATAATAGTTTGAATGACATGTATGTATTCACCTTCTTTCTATTGTGACGTAAGCCAGTCTAGTGGCAGTAATGTGTTACTCTCTGGCTGGATTTTTAGGTCCAGCCAGAGAAAGTTATTTATTTCTTAGATTCTCCAGTTGAAGCTGGATAGCTTGCTGATGAAAGCGTCTTCGCTTGCTCCACCATCAACCTGGCCAACCTGAGGAAGCTTAACTGATGCTTTCTTTACGAAATCTCCATCAATTGAAGCTACTCTGTCTGGGGTGTTGTCTACAACGTTCTTGAATGCTGCGAAGGCGTTCTCATCAAAGTTCATGATGTTGTCAGCCATTTCAGCTTTTGCTTCTGCAGTCTTTGCGCATAGACCCTTGTTGGCGGCTACTTCAGCAAGAACGAATGCTCTCTTTACTTTAAGTGTGTTATTTGCGACAGCTGCTGCAACTGCTTTGCCGTCCACGTTGCCACCAGGTACCGATGTGGTGTTTACGTTTGCGGAAGCGGTTGAATCTGTGCCAGTCATGTTGCCACCAGGAACTGCGTCCTTGGAGATTGCGTGACCAAACTCCTTAGAAGCTGCATCACCCTGGCCGTATAGCTCGTTGAAGTAATCAACTGCTGACTTATCAGCTGCTGCTCTCTTTACTGTGCTTGCTTTTGCAACTTTGCCCTTTGCTGCTGCGGTTGCAGAAGCGGCTGCTGAATTCAAGTTGCCAGAAGGCATTTTATTAGCTACTGCAAGATCTACTTCTTGTGCTTCGGAAACGGTTTCAAATCTTTCTCCGTTATCCTTAGGCTTGCCGCCAACTGATACTTCTGTTAGGTTATGTCCGCCCTGAGGATGTGCTGAGTCAATTTCACCCTGTCCATCTTTAGGTGCTCCGTCAGGAACTACTCCGTACTGGCTTTCGCCCTCTGACATTGCAAGTGCTTTCTTGCGTGCGTTTGCACGGGCCTTAAGGAACTTAGAAGTTGAAGATGCCTGTGCTTCTTCTAGGAAATCATCTTCTGCTCCATCGGCATCTGCAACAAATTCAGTTACGTCGCCTTCTCCGCCGTCAACGTCAACTATCATCTCTTCTGATACGTCGCCTTCTCCGCCTTCAGCAACTTCCTCTGCGGCTTCGATTGCTGCGTTAGCTGCCTCAATAGCTTCTTGAGCTTTTGCTGCAACGTCATCAGATGATGTAAGTGTGTCGATTGCATCGTCGCCAGCTTCGGCAGCGATTTTAATCAACTGAATCTTTTGTTTTGCTGTAAGAGTCTTTACACGAAGCTTGTTAACAACTGCTGCAAGCTCCTTGGCTGATTCATCAAGCATTTTTTCTGCGTCCTGCAATTCAACGAAAACGTCTGCAGTTGACTCAGGTGCTGTATTCTCAACAAGCATTGTCTGAATTGATTCAATTTCCTGTTTCTTCTGCTCTAGAAGGTCAACTGTTACTTCGCCCTCTGCAGCTGTTGCGTCAACTTCTGAATCAATTGCTGAAGCTTCGTCATCGATCTCAACTACTGCGTCGATGTCTCCTGCGTCTTCAACTACTTCTACGTCGTCGTTTGCCCAATCGGCTTTCTTCAAGAAGCTCTTGTTGCCTGTCATCAAGAAGGCTACTTTTGAGAAGCCTAGCTCGTCAACAAATGCAAGAACTGCTTTGCCGTACTCAGGTGTTGCGGAAAGATGTGCTGTTTCTTTGTTAAGCTCTTCGCCCCAGATTTGGTTTAGGGTTGCCTTAAGAACACGCTGCTTGTTTGTGCCGCCTGTCTTGTCCTGTGCGTAGATGCTCCAGAAAGAATCACCAGGCTTTGCGGTACGTGTGAAGCCTGCTGTTATTTTTGCGTTCGCAATCTTTTCGTCCATAGGGATACGCTGCCAGTGCTGCTTTGTTTTAAATTCTTCGCCTGCAGGTCCAAGATTTTTCTTGGTCTTGTTGGCTGCACCTTCAAACCATGACTGTTCCCAATCACGGGAATCGCCACCAACTGGTACTGCCATTGGCTTGCGATCATAGCCTACTTCGCCGGGATATCCAAGCTTATCAGGGTCGTTCGATACAATCTTATCAACTGCTGTATCGGAGCCCTGGAACCAAGCTTTTTTTGTCTTATTTTTCATTTGTGTTCCTCCTGGGATTTTTTAATTTAATTTGATAAGAGATGGATATCCCCTATTTAAAAGGTTGCGTTAATGTATTGATTTCTTATAAAAAAAATAGCTTTTCTGACCGTAATTCTTTAATTACGACCTCTTTTTCAGATTATCAAGCATATCTTTCTGTTTTTCGTTGATCATAAACTTAAGGTATGCCTTTTTAAAGATTGCCTTTGAAGCAGCAGAGTGGATGTTTTCCCAATCTTTTTCTCCACTTTTCATGTATTCATCTTTCTTTGCAAGTGGTTTTCCAAGTGCGCCAGAAGGACCTTCCTTAGCTGTCTGGCTATAGTTGTCATACTCAACTTCGCTTACATCGCCGATATTAAGGGCCAAATCTTTATTGTTGTAAGGGCTCTTTCCTTCTGCGATAGCTTTTTCTAGATCGCCCTTCATTAAAGGATCGTCTCCACCCTGAGCCCATCCGGTTCTAACATTACCATGTACACCAGCAACAATGAGATCTGAACTATCAACGCTGTTCTGAATCATCTCAACAATAGCTGCGATTAGTTTTTGCTGACCAGTTGCAGAAATTCCCAAAGCCGCCTCGTCAATGGAGACGTGCCATGACTGCTTATCCGGAGAAGTAGCCCACCATTTATTAGACTTACCATCAACGATGATGCTTCCTTTGGCAAGATAGTCTTTGCTTAGAGTTCTGAAAGTAACTTCCTCCCTCTGAATTCTTACTCTAGCCATTTCGCCAGAAGACCCAGCTGTTACATTATTTCTGTTCATAGTTTCACCCACTTTGCTAGTATGTTTTTTTCTTGCGTCGTAATCGCATTCCGTATCTCTGCAGGCAGCCGCTTCGGCAACCGAGTCAAGAGAACTTCTTACTTCTGAACGTGACGCAGCAAATGCGGCCAACTCTCTTTCAGCCTCACTAACTACGTACTCTTGATTATTTCCAAGAGCTTTTGCATCGATAGCATCCTTCAATGTTGAGATTGCGTCGGCATCATTTTGTTTAGCCTTTTTATATGAAGCAATCTTTTCAAGTACATAAGCATCGGCGAATGCGGGAACGGCAACCCATGATAACTCAATGAATTCAAGATTGTGATTTACTTCATGGACTGCAAATTTTCCAAACTTATGGGCTGCGTTATTAGTAAGGAAACCAATTTTCATTCCCTTATAGTTTGCTATGTGGGAGCAGTAATCTTTTTCCGTACGTGCTTCGTTGTTACATACTGAACAGTTTGACATCCCAACCCTGGTTCCCATTGAAACAGAGTTTACAACGCCAGTCTCAATATCACGGGCCAGCTGAGGGTGCGACTTTTTATCAACAGCAATAAGACATTCAACACAATGGTCATCCGTGTTTAAAAATGCATCAATAACAAGACCACGGATCTTGGTTATGTCATCTGATTTGTGATCTATGAAGTTTCCTTTGCCTACAAATGTTTGGTATGATGAAGCAAGCTCTTCCATGGGAAAAGCATCTCCGTTCATGTTTGGACCCCATTTTTCCAAAGAGCCAATGGCCCTAGTTCTTACATACATAAAGTCAGATGATTTCTTTATTACCTGACGTGCTGCGGCTTTTTCCATCCAAACCTTAGCATTGGCGACCGTCTTCTTAAACTGCTCAGATCCGGCCTTAGCGCTAGCGCTGTTTGGGTTATATTGTGGCTCGCTATCAGCGTCGAATACATCGACTACGGCCTGTTCAGAATATGCGAATTTGAGCATTGACATAAGGTATCTTCCTTTTTATATATTTTTTAATTTCTGGAGTCTTGCGAATCTTCTGAAGTGAAGCTCTTTAATGCTTGCGGCAGCCGGTAGGTCACTTGTGTTTACGTTGCCTACTGGTGCGGGAGCTGGCTGCTCTTGGGTTGGCTTCTTTTGCTTCTTTAGTCTTGGAGCCGACTCTTCGTCGCTCTCTAGTTCATCGACTTTCTCTTCTTCTTTATCGACAACCTCTTCTTCATCTTCGACGTCGCCGCTTTCTTTTCGTAGCTCTTCTTTAACTCTTGAGTTTTCTATAGCTGGAAGCTCATCGATGTCACTCATGGCTTTTTCTTTCCAGTCTGGGGGAAAGCCTTCGGGTGACTGCTTCTTCATGAATTCAAAGTCTTCACCTAAAACTTCTTTCTGTCCATAGCCGCCAACATAACGCTTATTGATAATTCCTTCAATGCGCTTGTTTTCTGGTGCGTAATAAATATAAAAACTCTTAGATTTAGCTTTTGGTTCTGGCAACTGAAGGCTGTCTTGTAGGGTTTTGGCGTAGTGGGGATCAAATAAAATCACAAATGTATCCCATGGAATTAGGTCTTTTACAGCCTGCTTCTCGATCATGTCTGCGTCTTGTTCTGGAAGAGAATCTTCTTCTTCATCTGGAAGAGATGGATCAAGCTTCTCGTCAAGAGGATTGCCTTCTCCTTCAATTTCTCCGCCGGCTGTATCGGGAACCTCTCCGCCGCCAAACATTGGATCTGGATCACCCTCAGCTGCTAGGCGAATAAAATCATTCTCAATTTCGTTGGCTTGAGACTTTTCACTAAATAGCATATTATTCAGCCTTCATATCTTGTATTTGATTATCGAACCCGCAAGATTTACATGTTACGGAGCCTTCTTTTGATTCCAATAGGTTGAGAGGGGCCTTGCATTCATCGCATTTCTGTGCGCCGTCAACCACGTCAACAACTGCATTGTTAAAACTAGTACCAAATTTTTCCATTGCCATGGCTCTCTCCTTAAATTAATTAATATATATTATATTGTTTTCTTATAAAATTTAGCTTATTTCCCTAAATTTCCAGAGAATGTGTCTCGCTGAATTACCTCTGGATGGTATTTAGTCCCTCCGCCCTCTTCGTTATTAACGTTGGATCCCTGGTCGTAATTGAGGGTCCCTGGCTGAGTTGAATATCTAGAGTATCCACGGCCATTAAAGGCCTTTTGGGAATACCTTCCGCCGCATTTAGGGCAAAGCAGGTAGTCTTCTCTTTTGTCTTTATCGTGTTGTTTAATTAATCTAATACCGGTGCACTCTGTGCAGGTGTCTAGGTCTATGGGTTGAAACTTTGCAGGGTTGGCATTTTCTGGAACCATAACGCTAGACTCGAACGGCACCGGCTCGTGAGCGGTGTCCTGCTGTAGATATGCATTATGTCTAGTGCTGATTCTTGTTATTCTCATTAAATTCCTCCTAAGTCTCCCCCGCCAGCATTGCCACCAGGGGCTCCACCCATATCACCGCCAAGATCCATGCCTTCGCCACCACCCATGTCAAGGCCACCTTCGCCTCCACCCATGTCGCCGCCCATGTCACCACCGCCTCCGCCGCCCATTCCGCCGCCGCCCGGGGCTCCTTCAGCCCCTTCAGCTCCTGGCTGTGGAGCTCCCATTTCCTCTGCTCCTGGACTAGATACGTTGATGTTTTCTTTGCCCATATATGGGGTTTGTAGTTTGTAAGCAATTTCTTTGAAGTCTTCGATCTCTCCCTTGATTCTTTTCATTTCTTTATTGAAGTCAAGATCTAGAGATTCGTGCAGTGTTTCGAGTGAAACTTTATTGTCACGCACCAGACCCTCAAGAGCCTGCTGGTATTCACGATTATTTTTAAGATTGATTCTATCCCAATCAACCTTGGGTATGATGAGCTGCTTGATGCCATTTCTGTAAGTTGTGAAATCCTGAATTCTTGAAATAGGAGCAAAAACTTTGCGCTCCAGCCAGCGCTCAATTATATTTCTAAACGAAACATAGCGCTGCTGAAGAACTTCGAGGGCTACAGATGCGTTGGAGTAGGTTGGCCCCTCTCCGTGAGTGAATGCTTTCGAGGTAAATAGTCCGGTAAGAATCCTATCTTCAATACGATCGAACTCTCCGTCGAGCTGAAGAATCTGCCCATTGGCACCCACATATGTCAAATCAAAACCTGTATGAGTTATAATTGTGAAATTAGTATCGTAAGTTGCTTGCTCAAGCATATCTCGCACTGCTAGAAGCTCATCTGTTCCGGGGCGATAACTTCCATCCGCCGCACCCACTTTAACAATACGAAGAGGCGTAACACGGTCAGAGGCGATAGTGAACTGGGCCTCACGATAAATGTCTCTAAGCATTAAGTCTTTATATACACGAGTTAGAATAGAAGTTCCACGCACCTGATATGGCGCTGACTTCCTGGCAATATGGCTAATTAAATGGTTTTCTAATGGAATGTTTTTACCAGACTGGATGTATGCAATAAGCTCTGGATCAAGCTGGCTTCTAAGGGCAAGACTGTCGGGATCTGAAGAGGTTATGATTCTTTGAAGTTCAGCATCTGGTTTCAAAGAAATAACTGGAGATGTCAATATATGCTTACGGACATCAATAAAGTCAGGATTTTGTATAATTATTTCTGCCCACTCGCCCGTGTCTTCGTCAAGCTGGCAATATGGGAACACCTCGCCAACGATAAAGTATTCACGGGCGATGTCGTAGATAAGAGTTTTGAAGTTAAGCCTCTCAAGCATCCTGTTGAAGAACTGTTCAACTTCGGGAGATTCGGAGCAGCGTACACCAAACTGCGAGAGAGGGTAGGTCGAGTGAAGATCGATGCAGTTTCCGATCAGAGGGTCTGTGTCGTAGTAGTGACGGGCCCAGGCATTGACCTCCATCCTTTCTCTTGGAAGATTTAAGTTTGATTCTTCATAAAAAGGACTAAATGGCCGAGGAGACATCCTGTCCACAAGCGGCGTAGATGCTATTGCCGGAGTAAATCCACGGCCACTAGCAAGATCCTGAGATGGCTTTTTAACCATGTCAGCCCTGCGTAAAATTCCTTTTCCCTGTGATAAGTCTGTTCGTTTAAGCATTATCTACCTTAAGAGTTTGTAATTCTAGAGTTCAATGGGTATGAGACTTTAATGTTGGCTTCAGCTAAAAGGCCGTCAAAGTCTTTCTCTAGTGTTCCAGGAAGTTTGGTTTTTATCTTTTCATAATCTACATATGAAATAATATTCTTCTCCGAAATTGATTTTGCTATTCTGAAAGCGTGCTTTGGGTCTATTACATCCGAATAAGCTGCAGCCTGAGTTTCTGCATAGCTAAAAATTGCGTCGCATTGCGTAGCCAGCTGTTGAGCAACCTCGTCGATTGGTAGAAATTTATAAGATGCATATCTGCCTCCACAAAGGCGGCTAAGGGTGGACGTTATAACTTTATCTTTATTGTCCAGGCTTGTGAAAGTTACAGCCATTTCCCTTTCGATCCACTCCATCTCCTTCGGATCTTTCTTTTTAGTTGTCCTAACATTAACTTCAAAGCCCTCGCCAGTCTCTTTGCTGCGAGCAATTTCCGATGTCTCCTCTAGGTCATTGTCAACATTTTCTCTTTGGGATAGATCATTTTCATCATATTTCTTTTGATCATAATCTTTGCTGACATCTCGCTGGTCTCTATATAAATACTGACCATTCCCAGTTTCAGGTCCAGCAGTAACGTCCATCCCAAATGAGACTAAGAATTTATTTACCCATTCCATCTTAATTATCTCCCTCTACCATAGTTTCCTCTAGTGATATTTGGTACGCCTCCGGATGGCGGTCTCCAGGCTTTGCCGTTAAAGTCTCCGAGTAGCATGCCGCCCTTAACACTTCCCTGTAGCTTGGAAGTCATAGGGGATCTTCCCAGTATGTTATGTCCAAGATGAACTACGGAGGCGATATAGGCATAGTTCAAGCTATGCAATCCATCGTTTGGCTCTGCCGCATTCAGCTTTTCATAGCTTTTGAATACGTTTCCAGTTCTATGAGACACTCTAATTTCAGTGTTGCACATGTGGTCAATCAACCAGTCGATTTCTTCTGGGCGCCTAAACGGTATTACTAGCTGTCCACGATTTATTATATCAATTAGTTCTTCAATCCATGCGTTTCTATCAATAGTGAGCATCCAGTTTTTATCATTATAGCTCATTTTCTCTTTGGAATTAGGGGAATAGTAGGCAGATTTAAACATTGGACCGAATTCTGCCTGCAACATCTGGCACTCGACCTGTCCAAAACCAATATCAGCTACCCCACCTATGCAGTTATACAGGGTAACTAATTCTTTAATTCTAGCAACCCTTGCTACATATTCATTGTGAAGAAGTTTTTCACTTCTTATGAGCTGATACTTGTCTCCAACTTTTTCAATAATGCTGGCAACCGTAAAGGCTCCCTTATCTTTGTTTTCGCTTCGAGAGCCCCAGTCAACTCCTATAAATGTTTCTCGTGGAGCGGAGACGATGGCTGGGAAATCCATAGTTCTATATGGCTCACAGCATCTTGCTTTGACTTCGGCAGGGGTAAGTGGCAGTGTTCCGCCTGTAAAGAATTCCCCTAAGACCTCATTTTTAAATTTACTGTCAGACCATTCGTCCTGTTGACGAGTTATTCTCTCCCTAGGAATTGCGGGGTGAATAAGCTGCGAAATATGGAACCCAGTACGTCCCTCTTTTCCCACCGATCTTGTTGGAACCCATGCTCCATGTCGATTTGAATCTATCTTTCTTTGCTCAAAACCACACTGAGTGCATTTTACTATATCTTCGTAAAGAAAGTTGTCTAGCGTGATTTGAAAAAGTTTTTTACATTTTACGCATCTAGAGTGAAAGTATCTTTGATCTGAATTCTTCCAGATATCCTCAAACGGAGAGTTTGCTGCCTTGGGCGTACCAAAGGAAAATTCGACTGCGTACTTTGACTGAGAGGTCGAGGCTTCAGTATTGGCAATAGCAGATGGGGACCAGTCCTGAAACTCATCTCGCATCAGCGCATCAACGGAAATACCACGAAGGGAGTCAGCTTCTGCCCATGCAGAGTACATATAGTAAAAATTATGATTTCTAAATTCTACGGTTGATACTGTATTTGAGGCATTTCTATGGTCGGCCAAGCATTGCTCTATCTGTCCAGGGTCGCCAGGGCTTGCCGGCTTGCTGAATCGAA
>Ga0307377_10007247_pt1 | contig 11481 bp, 8 predicted proteins | sample TR3MG_FD_202535 | JGI IMG/M metagenome (GOLD analysis project Ga0307377, IMG submission 202535) | Soil microbial communities from Risofladan, Vaasa, Finland - TR-3 | ecosystem: Environmental > Terrestrial > Soil > Coastal area > Acid sulfate soil | place: Finland: Risofladan, Vaasa | collected...
CAATCAGTGCAGGAGCAACTGAAAAAGAAGCATTAAAAATGGTTGTAACATTCCTTGGTGAAGGTTCATCTATCATGCCACTATCAGATAAGATTAAAGAGATGGGTGGATTAATGGCTGGTCTTGGTCAAGAGATTGCGGATGCAACTCCAGCATTAAAAGTTGATTTTGAAGGTCCTGGTGGTGAAGCATTATCTACATCATTGAATACAGTTAAAAGCGGATTTGATTCTATGTTTGATAATATGATCGATGGCACTCTTAATGTTAAAGATGCATTTACAGATATGTCAATAAGCATTTTAAAGAGTCTTGGTGATATGTTAAAGAATCAAGCAATTCAAGGTCTCCTTAATCTAGTTGTGGGCGCGTTTGGTGGTGGAAGCACACCTTATATACCAGCACTAGCAGGTGGAGGTACAGCACAAGCTGGAATGCCTCATATGGTAGGTGAAAGAGGACCGGAACTATTTATACCAAATAGAACTGGCACAGTTGTACCTAATAGTCAAATGGGTGGCGGTGGAGCTTCTATGAATGTAACAAATAATATTTCAGTTAATTCATCTGGTGGTACTACTGAAAGAGAAGATAGGAATCAGGCAAAACAAATTGCAATGGCAATCGACCAACAGATGAAAAGAGTTATTGCTACAGAGAGACGACCTGGAGGAATATTAAATCCAGTAACTACGATTCCAAGGAGAGGATAATATGTCAGGAACACTTCCTAATATAACACCAACTAGAGCAACCAGTAAGTCAACTGAAACAAGAAATCTAGTTGCCGACCTTGGGGACGGCTACACCCAGCGGGGGGGTGACGGAGTCAATACTACAAAAGAAGTGTGGAGTGTTCAATGGGCAGCTTTAGATGCTACAACTGCAGATACTCTCATCTCATTCTTTGAAGCAAGACAAGGGTATATCAACTTTGAATGGACTCCTTTCAGACAATCATCTGCAAAGAAATTCATTTGCAAAACATGGAGTGAATCATTTCCAGGTAATAGTTTAACAAACGTATCAGCAGAATTTATACAAGTATTTGACCAAGCTTAATCAAGGAGTAAAATATGACGTTTCAAGCTAATATCGCTAGTGATGTACAGAAATTACAATTTGGTAATTTTGTAACATTATTCGAACTCGATTTATCGGATATTGGAAGTAATCAAATACTGTATTTCACCGAAGCAATTGATGATGATTTTACTCCAATTATCTTCAATGCAAGGGAATATACACCAATTCATCTGGATTCTGATGGGTGGCAAACAACTGGACAAGAGACACTTCCGAGACCAAAGATAAGAGTTTCTAACGTATTATTGTCGTTTACAGCTCATATTTATACTTTTGATGATATGATTGGAGCGAAGTTGATAAGACGTAGAACACTTGAAAAGTATCTTGATGGTAAACCTGAGGCGAATCCTAACGCTGAGTTTGCACCGGATGTTTATAGAATAAGACAAAAGACTCAAATGACTAAAGCGGCAGTTGAATTTGAGTTATCACCATATATGGACTTTGAAGGAATAAGCATTCCAAAGAGACAAATCCTGAGAGATTTCTGTACTCATACTTATCGAGTGTGGGATACAGGTACTAAAACATTCAACTATACAAATGTTACATGCCCATATATAAATCCTGATTACTATTATAATAGACTTGGGAAATATGTAACTGGACAGAAAGATGATAAGTGTGGAAAACAACTTAGAGATTGTGAAATGAGATTTGCAGGCAATAGGGCAGTAGGTGGCGGGGGTGTCACAGTATATATTGAAGATAACGAACCAGGTGGAGCTAATGGGGATTATTGGTTAAATACAGGTGCCACACCAAACATATGGTATGTTAAACAATCTGGAGCATGGACACAATTAAAACCCCAGCCTTTACCTACTAGGGCGTTTCCATCTGTAGCAAGATTCCAAATATAATGTATCATTAAACGGTCATTAACCGTCGTTATGATCATTATATACATAAAAACGATCATTGAGGAAAAACAATGAACCATCCATTTGACGAAGTATTAATTGATAAAGCAATCCTTCATGCTAAGTCTATATACCCAGAAGAGTCATGTGGGTTTATCACCAAGGATGATTATTTACCAATGATTAATATTTCTGAAGATAAGGAAAACAATTTTGAAATAGATGCAAAAGAATACATGAGATTGGATGGTAAAATTGAGGCGATTATTCATAGTCATGCAAACTACCCTCACGCATCAAAACAAGACATGATTAGTCAGATCAAATCAAATGTTCCTTGGGGAATAATCTTCCTAAAGAATGGAGCAACAGAGCATGTTGCATTTTTTGGAGATCAGATTCCTCCTTATGATTTAATTGGAAGGCCCTTTATCCATGGAATTTTTGACTGCTATGCAATAGTCAGAGATTACTACAGAATGAAAGGAATTACAATTCCAATCTTCAGCAGGGAAAATCTTTGGTGGGAGTCGCAACCAAGCATGCTTGAAGACGGATGTAAAGATGCTGGATTCGAGTTCATTGATAAGAGTGAATTGAAAGAAGGTGATGTTATCTTCATGAAGATCATGGCAAAGGTTGTAAATCATTCAGCGATTTATTTAGGAAACAATTTAATAGTTCATCACATTTACAATAAATTATCCAGGCGGGAGCCATTTACAAGTTGGCAACAGTATGCGTCTGGATATCTGAGGTATCAATATGCTTAGAGAAATTGTGTTATATGGAGATTTGGAAGAGAAATATGGAAAGGTTCATAAGTTCGATGTTAGTTGTGTTGGTGAAGCTATCCGTGCATTGAAAGCAAATTTTCCAGGGTTCATACAAAGCATTGATAAAGAAGCAGAATACAATGTTGTAAGAGGTGAGGATCTTGAAAGTGGTGAAGCATTAGACGAAGAAACAATATCTATGAAATTCAAAAAAGGATCATTTCATATAGCTCCAGCTATCATAGGAAAGAAAGCAGGAGTATTTGCAACTGTTTTGGGTGCAGTATTAATTGTAGTTGGTGCTGTTTTGAGTGTTTATGGTTATGGTGCAATAGGTGTACCAATGATGAAAATGGGTGCTGCATTAATGATTGGTGGAATATGTATGATGCTTACACCTGTACCAGGTACTCCAGAATATTCAGAAAGAGAAAACCCGGATGAAAGGGCAAGTTTCCTTTTTGATGGAGCAAAAAATACAACTGAACAAGGTGGAGCAATACCAGTTATATATGGTAGAGTGTCAGTAGGATCTACAATAATATCAAGTGCATTGGACGTAGAGGATTTATAATGGACAAAATCAAAGGATCTAAGGGTGGCAGCCAAGATAAAGTAAGGACGCCGATAGAAGATGAGAATACACTTCAATCAAGAGCGATTGCTAGATTCATAGACCTTATCGGTGAGGGTGAAGTTGAAGGTCTTGTGGATGGTGAACAAAGCGTCTACTTTGATAATGTTCCAATTAGAAATGCTGCTGATGCATATAACTTTGATGGTCTTGCAATTGAGTTTAAACCTGGAGCTCCAGATCATATTCCTCTAAAAGAATATCCAGTATCTGAATCTGAAATATCAGTTGAAACAAAGATTTTTGTAGCAGGTCCATTAACAAAACTTATTCCAGATCCAGATGTTGATGATGTTCGTCTAACCTTTACAATTCCTTCCTTATTCACAGTCAATTCAACGAATGGTGATATAAAGAAAACAACTGTTACGTGGCAAATTTATATAAAACCATCTGGTGGGAATTTTATTTTTGTAAAGGAATTGAGCAAGTATGGTAAATGTATTGCTGCATATCAGACTGATTATAGAATCTCGAAGATGGAAGAAACATATGGTCCTGGTCCTTGGGAAATCAAAGTTGTAAGGATAACTCCTGACTCAGATACCAATAGTCTTCAAAATGATTTATACTGGAGCAGCTACACTCAAATCATCAATAGAGTTATGATTTATCCAGACTCTGCTTTAATTGGTGTTACATTAAATTCACAACAATTCGGTTCGAGAATCCCTTCTAGATCATATGAATTATATGGTTTAAAGATTCAAGTGCCTTCAAATTATGATCCTGAAACAAGAGAATATACAGGTATTTGGGATGGGACATTTCAAAGAGCATATTCAAATAACCCTGCATGGATTTGGTATGACCTTGTAAATAATAATAGATATGGTCTTGGGCTTGAAGCAGAGTATATTGATAAATGGGGTCTGTACACTATTGCTCAATACAATGATCAGTTGGTGGATGATGGGAATGGTGGAGAAGAACCAAGATTCACATTTAATGGAGTTTTACAATCAAGATCAAATGCAATACAAGCAATGAATATGGTTGCTTCTTCAATGAGAGCAATGCCATTTTGGGCAGGTGGTCAAGCAACTCTATCACAGGATTCTCCAAAAGATTCAGTCAAATTAGTTACAGGAGCAAATGTTCTAAGTGGTATATTCACATATACTGGTTCATCACTTGAATCAAGATATACAGTATGTAACGTATCATGGAATGATCCTGATAACTATTACAAATTAACAGTTGAACCTGTAGATGATCTCGATGGGATTAACAGATATGGATATAAACCATCAGACATTGTAGCTGTTGGATGTACATCTCGAGGACAAGCATATAGATTTGGTAGATGGTTCCTTGATACTTCATTGAATGAATTTGAGTTGATTACATATAGAGCATCATGGGACCAAGCAGATCTATTACCTGGTAATATCATTACAGTTATGGATAGTCATAATGTAAACACAGTTGGTGGTGGTCGAATTATATCTGTAACTGCAAATACTTGTACACTTGATAGAGGTGTAACTCTTGAGATAGGTGAAACATATTCAGTAACATTTATTGATCCTGCTGGTACATTAGTTGAAAGAGATGTAACTACAGTTTCAGATGATCAAGAGCATACAGTATTGAACCTTGCGAGTTCGTGGCCAGCAGATGATCCTCAAGTAGATTCGGTATGGATTTTATCAGCATCAAATGTTGAACCAAGAGAATTTAGAGTCATAACAAATACAGAAGTAGAACCTAATGTTTATGAGATTTCTGGAGTTGAATATGATCCTGATAAATATGCAAGGGTTGAAGATGGTCGACAGTTTGATCCTCCTCCACTGAATAAATTTCCAGATGCAAATGATCCTATTTCAGCGCCAACAAATTTCCAATATGAATTATATACTTATGAAGATACAGCTGGTTCGGCTGCTGCAGATAGAAAGTTTGGTGTTATGCTTTCATGGACTCACACAAGAGACACCAGATTTCATGAATATGAAATGCAATGGAAACTATCAACCGGAGCATATGCTGATAATGAGTTGATTCAGACTACAGATACACTTTATGATGTCCGTCCAATTGAATCAGGTATTTATTCATTCAGAGTAAGAGCAAAAGGATTTGGAAGGGAATCATTATGGTTAACTCTTTCTGAAATTAATATTGACGCTACAGTTGAAGTCCCTCCAAACATTACTGGACTTGTAACTATTGATGATCCTCCTACAACATTCAATGGAAAAGATTGTGAGATCACATGGGATGAATTAGTCCTTGCAACAGATACAACATCCGAAGCTGTTTATGATGGTACAGCTCCTACATACTTTGCTCCATTTGATTCAACATTAACTAAGGTTAAGGACTATCAAATTGAAGTATTAACAACTGGAGATGTTCATCTGAGATATGGTTGGACTACTGATAATAAATGGGTCTACACATTTGGAATGAACTCGGATGATAATGGAACTCCAATCCGTAACTTGAAGTTTAGGTTGTGGGCAAGAGATATATATGAGCAGTTAAGCGGGACTCCTACGGTTATGACTGCAACTAATCCTCAACCCTCAATGAGTGGGTTGATTCCTACGGTTACAGATATCTATACAGGACTAAAGGTAGACTGGTCTTCTATTACGCCAACTGATAACGATATGGCGATGTTTAGAGTCTACTTAGATGTTAATAATCCACCTACAACTCTTGTAGCAGAAGTTGGAGTTAATACAAATTATTGGGTAGAACCTCAGCTTACACCTAACACTACATATAGAGCACAGATTGAACCTTGGGATGAATTTGGAGCTGGTGTTAAATCAAATATAGTAAATGGATCTCCTCTAAAGATTCCTGTTGATGATATTGAAGGTGAATTAATCAATAGACTTGTGATGAGTGATAGTATTGATAGTTCATCTGCATCATTATCATTCTTATATGATGGAGATTATGATACTGCTCCATTTGGATATAACTCAGGTGATTGGATTCAATATGGTTTTCCAATAGATCAATTGTTAGATAGAGTTACTGTTTGGGCAAGTGGGTCTGTCAACTGTTATTTCTCAACATCTCTTGATGGTATCACATATGACTTCTATAAAGCAGAAGCAGATCATACACTTGATGCAAATGGAAGATTACTCAATGCAACTAATGAGGCAGATGCTATAACCAACTATTGGACTGCAGATGCTGGAGCAGGTAATAACAATACAGCTCTATTTCCAGATGGTTTGAATATGGCATATGCTAAGATTCACATCCTTACAAATGGTATTGATATTAATGAATTGAGGTTTGTTGACCAGGTAATTGCAGAGTGGGTTGTAGCAAATGAACTATCAGCTATATCTGCTAATGTTGGAGTGTTAACCTCAGGTCTAATTCAGAGTGGGAATCTATCAGCAACAAATGGTATATTAATGGATCTGGACAATGACCGAATTACAATGGGTGGAACAACTGATGAGGATATTGTGTTTGATGGTAATACTGCTACCATTACTGTTACTGATAGTGGTTCAATAGAAGTTGGACAATTAGGAACCATAAATGTTGGAGCTGATGGAGAAATAACTGTTGGAGAACGTGGAAGGATTGTTGTTGGAGATGATAATATAATTTTAGATGGAAATACAAATTCAATTATTGTTGCTCCAGATGGTGGTCAAGCAGGTCAAAACTATGCAGAATTTTCTGCTGGAGAATTGAATTTCTATTATTGGTATCAAGGACAACATACCAGATATGATACAGTCAGTCGTATTGAAAGCGGTCAATGTAATAATAATACTTGGACTACCATTCCTGGTATTTGGAAAACAACTCCTAAAATTCTAGTATCACCATATCAACTTCAATCATATGTTGGTGGTAGATATAATCAAAGTCAGATATTCGACTGTGCGGTTACAGATATTAGATTACAATCTGGTCATACACAAAAGTGGGAATTCAGAGCAAGAGCACAACTTGTATTACAAGCTGGAGCAACAGGAACTACAACTGTTAGTTACACTTGTCAAGGAAATGCAGGAACAGGTTGTAATACTGCAAATGTATATCCTCCTCCTGGAACTACAACTGTTAGTGTGACTGGAAGATTTCAGAGTTATTGGGCTAGTTTGAGATATGATAAGGATGGCTATGCATATGCTGGATATACGGGATCTAACAAAGCAAGAATATGGTTGAGGGTTAATGGTGCTAAAATAACATCTTGGGAAATAACCTCAACTAAATCTTGGCCAAATGTAATCCACACTTTTACATTAAATTCTGGATCAAGACCTATAAGTTACTTTAATTTCGAAATGCAATCTTTGGGAGCAGCATCAGGTGATTATGCCAATAAGTATGTAACACCAACTAACTGGTCTCGTTGTTATCTTGATTATTATACTGGAGATATTCCTGGAACATCACAGCTTGCGACTGGCTCGTTGAATTGGATCGCTATGGGTGAATAAATGAAATACTACTTTATTGGAAGTCTGGCAAATAGACCTTTAGGAAAAATGCTTGGTAAATATCTAAACATGAAAATGAATTTTCTTTATTTTTCAGAAGCTGAAAATTTCAAATTCAACAAGGATGATATTGTTTATGGAAGCGGAATTATACCAGAATATGTTTATGAAAAGGCAACAGTTGTAGCGCCAGATTTTAAGAGTTTGAATCTGTGGAATAATAAAATACTTCAATATAGATTGCTTTATGATAAAATTCCTACTCCAGACTTCAAAATATTTACTAACTTAGAAGAAGCAGCAAACAAATTATTCAAGCATAAATACAAGTTATTCTTCACCACAGAGAATGGCACTGGTGGTAATGGAGCGATCATTTACAATGGAGATATGGGGAAGGTGATTGATAAATTAAAAGACAATGATGGAGCAATTAGAGTCAGTAAGTTCATTGATAAGGACTTTGATATCTCAACTCATCTGTTTATTTACGACAAAGAAACAATAGTTATGTCTCCAATTGCCCAACAAACAATAAATGGGGATGGTGTCACATTTACAGGTGGAAGTTATCCTGCAGTTATGAATAAGATTCAACTGGCAAAAGTTAATAAGATTTGTGCAATAATTGGAGAGACTTTAGCAGAGAACGGATTTAAGGGAATGACTGGAGTTGATTTCATGATTAAGGATAACTCTGTTATTTTCACAGAATTAAACCTAAGATTGATGTCTACATCATTTGGGACATCAAAAGTAATGCAATCAATTTGGGGGACTAATATCCCAGTATTAACATATCAAATTTTAATGGAAGATAAGAAACCAAATCTAGAAGTCATAGGCGACTATAAAAAACATTGGCGAGTAAAAGTCAAGGGAGCCGGAATAGACTTTAGGGAGTTTTAATATGGCAGTTCCAACAAACATCACAGATATCATTCACTTTTTAGCAGAGAAAGATGCTATAAGTTTTGCGTCAATTGATACGTCAGAACTGGACGATATTATCAATGATTTCCTTATGACTCCAGATAATGGGTTTCTCCCATCTGAAGAAGAGTATAGAATAACTACAGATGAAATATGTGATTATGAGTATGCTGGTATAGATGCTACTTCTGGAGATATTATTCAACCATACCCACCTGATTCAACATCAAATTTTGCATATTATGATTGGGTTTGTGTAGATCAAACAAATGTTTTAACTACAGTTATAGACTCAACATCTCCATCTATAACTGTCCTTCAATGGAAACAGTTGTATCTTGAAGAAACATATCAGGATATGCATAATGATCAAACACAGATTGGAATCTCAGATCATAACTCGCCAAATTATCCTTTGGTGGATTTCAAGGGCATAATCTTTGATTTTGATACAGCATCCTCTGTTGATTATCCTATAACTCCAGATACCACAGGATACCTTTTCATAGAGTATGAATATCCAACGTCGGAAAAAGTAGATGGTATGTATATTCAGGGTGGAGATGATGGAGTTCAGGATTATTATTCTGGAGATACAACTGCAGAATTAAACTTAATAGCATATTATTTGGGTTATTCAGATGATAATGTGACTTGGAAATACTTGAAGAACTCTGAACCTATTAACTTTATTGATGAAACAGCAATAACAGTTATAACAGCAATCGAAGCGACAGATCAGCAGGATGCAATTGATAATCCATTTTGGTATTCAGAAGAGTGGCCAATCCTATCTAACAAAGTCCAGAATATAACATTCGAAAATACTGCAATTGAAGCAAAATACTGGAGATTGTATATGATTGATCTATTACCAACCCTTACAAATCTAGGTTGGGATACTAACTATGTTGGATATACAGCAGCAATATCACATTTGCGTTTCCAACAGTATAGGGAACATGGTGAACAGGTTTTCACTGAAAGTGTATCTCTTGAAAAATTAAATGATAGATTATCTACAGCAGCAAATGCAACAGCATTAACATCTTCTGCATCTGGATGGTTTACACATTATACTGAAACTGTTACAAATTATGGAATCAAACAAAATTCATATCTTTGTATGGTCAGAGTTCAAGCTGCTGGCACAATGACTTATAGAATACAACTTCAAAATGCTGGAGGTGCTTGGGTCACACTTCAAACTGAAATATTCTCTGGAGCTGGAGATGCAGTATTACTACACGCGGACCAGATTGATAATCCAAATTCAGATATTACACAGAAATGGGAGTATAAGTTTAGACTACAAGATACATCATCTGGAACTCCTGTATTTTCATATAAATGGTCAGATATAAATACATTTAGATCTGCACTAAATCCATTATAAGGAGATTAATATGTCAAAGAAAGACAAAAAAAAGAAAGACAAAAAAAAGAAAGATCAAATCTTACAACTTTCTAAAAAGAAGAAAGGGTTGTCAATGGAAAATAAACAAGAACAATTCACTAGACCATAATGAGGACACAATATGAAAATTTATAATCGTATAAAGTTAGATATTGATTCATGGAAAGTATTGGAAGAAGACTCATACGATTATAATGGTCCGTTAATGTGTTGTGATTCTACCTCATCTAGTTCTTCATCATCTAGAAGTAGTAGTTCTAGTTCTAGATCATCAAGTTCTTCATCTTCATGTGCAGAAACCAATACATTGGTTTGGAGTAGTGGTGAACCTGGGCATGTTGCTCCAGATTATGTATCTGGTGAAGAATGTATGATGAGGGATGCGAATAGTTATAAGAATTATAGCGGCAGTGATGCAGGGGTTGGATATAATGCCTTTCCATATATATCAAGAACTGCTCAGAAATTTGATATTTCAGGTCTTGGTCAATGGATTTCGAGTGCAGATCAAATTGTTGAAGCAAGACTACACCTATACTGGAGGACACTATCCGATATAACTGCAGTTATTGATATGTATAAGATTCGTAGAGATTGGAATCGTGGTGATGGAACTACTACCGACCCTGCAGACACTGGAGAAATAACCTGGGATTCTGCTAAACATAATGAAGTTGACTGGACTGAGGGTGGTGCAAGCGATACAACCAGTGATATCTATGCTGAAATAAGTGCAACCTGGAATGGACTAACTCTTTTCCAATATACAAGTGTAGATGTATTAGATGATATTAAAGGATTCTTCGATGGAACCTATGAAAATTATGGATGGTTATTCAAGGAAAGGGATGAAAGTATTGTATTATCAAATGTGCCTACATTCTATGGACAAAATGATGATCCGTTTCTTGATCATTTATGGCCATATCTAGAAATAAAACTTTGTGGTGCTAGTTTAAGTTCAAGTTCAAGTAGTCGATCATCATCTTCATCAAGCAGATCGTCTTCTAGTTCTTCATCTTCATCAAGATCAAGTAGTAGTAGTTCTAGTTCATCATCGAGTTCATCTAGTAGTTCAAGTTCATCATCTAGTAGATCATCTTCTAGTTCATCATCTTCATCAAGATCAAGTAGTAGCAGCTCAAGCAGTTCTAGTTCATCATCTAGTAGATCATCATCTAGTTCGTTATCTTCATCAAGATCAAGTAGTAGTAGTTCATCAAGTTCAAGCAGTAGATCATCTAGTTCTAGTTCATCATCATCTTCAAGTTCTTCATCTAGATCAAGTAGTAGTAGCTCGAGTTCATCACGTAGTTCGAGTTCATCTTCT
>Ga0307377_10007249_pt1 | contig 11481 bp, 27 predicted proteins | sample TR3MG_FD_202535 | JGI IMG/M metagenome (GOLD analysis project Ga0307377, IMG submission 202535) | Soil microbial communities from Risofladan, Vaasa, Finland - TR-3 | ecosystem: Environmental > Terrestrial > Soil > Coastal area > Acid sulfate soil | place: Finland: Risofladan, Vaasa | collected...
GATGAAGAATGGCAGATGGTTAATAGTCCAGATTTTGTAGTTGTGAAAGGAGGCTTCGCAGAATATTATGTAGGAGACGACCCATCCTCACAATTTAAGGTACGAATAAAAAACGGTACAGGACCTGCAGGTGTAAGCATTGCTGACGATGCTGGAGCAGAACAACATACAGCATTTACAGTTGATATGGATATGAATGGATATGATGGTAGTGTTGGACAATTGATATATATGAGTAGTTCTAAACTAATGAATAATTCTTTTGCTACTGCACTTTTAATAGAAGGAGATGCAACCAATCTGGAGAATACAGATGGAGTATATATTGATATGAGATTAATTGGTACTCCAGTAAAAGGTAGTACAGGACAGTTTGACGGAATTCATATGCCTACCGAATTAGACCATTTGATTCTTGTTGGGTCAACAGATACAATTAATAAAGCTTATTCTGAATCAATAGATGTAACTACAAATTTTACAGGTACAGGTAATGATGCAGAAATATTTTTACTCGATGATGATTTTATTTATATTGGTAGTACACTTAATTTTACTAGCATTAGTATAGCATTGTCTACTGGTGCAAATGCAGATGTAACATTAACATATTGGTATTGTGATGGAGCGGTTTGGAATGTATTGCCAGGAGTTACAGATTCAACAGCTGGGTTTAGAGTATCAGGTACCATTTCATTTCCTAGTCCAGCTGATAGAGGTATTTGTAATTTTGAGTTTGATGGGACACCGTTTGATGACGCAACAGAGTATCATTATATAGGATTGCAAAGAACAAGAAATTTGATTCTTACCAATCCTATCGTTGATATAATGAGTATAGCTGGTGGAAATACTTATTTTATTTTACAACAAGATATGATGAAATTACAACCAGTATCAACAGCACCAGAAACTTGTAATGCTGAAATATTGGGCGCAATTTATTTTGATATAGAAGAAGATGCTATGTGTGTATGTATGACTACAGGCTGGAAAGAAATGAATGCAGCAGGAAGTAATTGTGGATAATAATTAGCAGTAGACTACAACAAAGTATTTAAAGGAGTGCCTCTTGTTTAATTGTAATGATGGAAATTCAAGGCCCACGAAGATTTGCAGACGCAAAAGCTTATATGTCAGACAGTTCTCAGATGTTAGCAATACCTAAAGAGTATTCCGTAGATAATATGTCTACTCAACCCACACCACCGCAATTTGTAAATCCACAGGATAATCCATTTGAAGCCGACCAATATAAGAACATCGGGGTTCCCGACACTCCCATAAACTATGGCGGTGGCATGGCCGAGATGCTTCTGAATGATAATATAGTTCCAGAGGATGTCAAGAAACGTTTCTGGTTTGTGTTCCATCCTGATAATGTCCTTACATTTCTTGACGAGGAAAGGAAAAAGAGTAAGATGCTTAATTTCGATATAGCCAAGATAGATGTTCTCAACGCAACTCATTATTATGATTATACCTTTGAAAAGGAACTTGAATTCAATGTGCTCAGGAACGTCTTTGAGACGAAGCTGGACAGGGCTTTAGGATTCAAGGGCCAAGGCATGAAAAACGAAAGAATCGTCCTGCAGTCGCAGTTTAGCGAGCAGAGACAGATATCTGAGCACGGTCAAGGAGAGCAGATGAAGGAGGGCTTCTTCAAGAGATTATTGGGAAGACGTTAGTCAGTAGATGTGGTAATACATAATATATAAAACAAAAGACATTGTGGGGAATATTTAGATGAAAGAAAATAATATTGAGGAACTATTGAAATGCAGTGATTTGTGTTCAACACCTGTTGGTAAATATAGAGCCACTATAAACATAGAGATGGGATTATCTCTATATCAGAAGATGTGTCTAGTAGAAACATCTTGTATAGCACAAGAACAGTTTAGTGGGATTAAATATTGTAAAGCCTATCAAATGGATAGATGATATTTAAATAAAAGACTATGTGGGGAATATTTAGATGGCAATGACAGAATTTTTGACAAATATTTATGTATGGATAGGGACGGCATTATCATTCATGTGTCTGTTCCTTGTATTATTGATATTTTTGATAATACTGGCAAAGAAGACTCATGCCATAGTTGAATTTAAGGCATGGATGAAGGGATGGCCTATAGCGATGTTCTATCAGGAGAATAGATATGTTGATTGGAGACCTGTGAAGACGGAAGCAGGAATAATACAGGACAAGGATTATGGGGCATTCATAATCAATGAAAGAGCTACATATGTAGATAAGAGAACAAAAAATATAATAATTCCATTCGATGCTTCATTTGCAGCGAGCATAAATGTTCATACCGCCAAACTCGTGGATGACTTACAGTATATAGTCAAGGATGAGGAAGAGATGAAAGCTCTTAGGTACGCTATAGGAAATAATCTTATTGATGACAGCGTGACTATAGATGCATTGAAGACAAGCATACACTTTGGCGCAATTAAGAATATGATGACTGCACTTATTCCTCATAACATTAACGCTAAGATAGAGAAGACAATAGCTTCTCGTATGAAACAATTAGGAAATATTAATATATATCAGATAATCTTTTTGTTTGTGGCTATATTCGGGGCTATAGTATTAGGAGGTCTTATAGTACGGATGATGCTACAAAAATAAAATGCCATTCACAAAAACAGGAAGCGGTGACTATTATTATAAAAAAGCTAGTGGGGGGCACTTTGTTTTTGTAGGTTTCGAGGGCGTTGCGTTTAAGAACATTAAAATACCAGACGAATTAATAGGTAAGAGATTACGCTTGAAACTAGAGGTTGTGAAATAGATGGCCGGCCCACCAGCAGCGGGATTCAAATCAAATACTTTTCAGGAGATTAGAAGCCACAGCTCGGTCCTTTATAATGAAAGAATTGCAATTCTTTTCTATCTTCTCGACATGAAAAGTATCAGTATGAATATAAATTATAGTGTATCTGATATCCTTCAGGTCAAGAGCACTATTCTTCAAATTTATAAAAATGTAAGGATGTTGATAAGATATAATCCTACGATGCGGGCAACTCTCAATCTTGAGACTAAAGATGAAGGAATATATGTTACCGATGTCGCTATAGGAATGATTGACAAGATGACCAAATGGTGCGAACTTAATGGATATACTGTGAAGAATATATTTATCATAGTCAATGAATTGAATAAGCTTGAAATGATTTTGAAAGATGTGCTTCAGTATTTCCATTATTTCATCAGACCAGATTTCAGACAGAAACCAGATATTGAGATTGCGACAGAGAAGTATAAGGAAATAGCTGATAAGCATACGATTGAGGAACTCAGAGATTTAGTAGGAAAAAGTAATAAGGTAGATTTTGAAGGACTTGGAAGTACAAGGGTGGAGCTTACTGATGAGATAGCATATGATGAAGATGTGGATGGGCCTGTACAAAAAGATGACGAGGCTATAGAGGAAGAGGACGAACCTTTAGAGGAAGAACAGGAAAGTGATAAATAATGTTTTTGAAAGAAGCGATGACTCCTCAGATATTTCAGGAGTGGCTTAAAGATAAGCATGAGTTGGCTGACAGTAGTATCTATTATTATGTTCTTGGTGCGAGAAGATTTCTCGCAAGAAATCCTGATTTGGAAAAACTTGAAGATTACAATAACTTTCTTATTGATGTAATGATAAAGAAACGAGGATATAATTATTATGCCATAATAAAAAAATTTATTGAATATAAGATAACAGATGCTACTACCAGAAATAAAATATTAACAGGAATGATAAAACCTAGAGTATACAATGATATAAAAGTGGTCAGAAGGAGTCTTCGTGAAGAAGAGATTATGACCGTGATAAATAATTTGAAAAAGAAAAAGCATAGGATTATAGCGCTTATTCAAACGCTTACTGGTGTGCGCGCTGGGGATATCATTAGACTTAAGAGGACGCACGTTGTCCCAGAGGAGTATAAAGAAAACCCTGTACTCAAGCTTGTGATATTAGGAAAGAGGAAAAAAACCAATGTTGTTCATTTACATGACAGTCTTGCTCAAAATATCCTTATGGAGTATATGACTGCCAATATAAATTATGATGACTATGTGTTCATAGAACTTGGCAATATAGGAAAGGCTGGTGGTGTATATGATTATTTCAGGCTTGAGAAGTATAATTATTGGTGTTATTGGGAAGACCTTAAACAAGCGCTTCAGACCTCTGGTATAGCTAAAGAAGACTTTGCCACTCACGATTTCAGGCGATGTTTCGCAAGGAAGGTATGGGAGAAATATAAGGATATTCAAGTATTACAACATCTTCTTAACCACCAAAACGTGAATGTCACTCTTAGATATCTTGAGCATAGCGGCCTTAAGAATATAGATTATCATTATGCTATGCAGAAGTAAGCCTCTTTATAAAGGAATTCTTGTTTTGAACGGGGAATAAAAATATATATATAAATGAGCGAACGAATGATAGAGGTATGGTCGACCTGGAAGGAAAAGTAAAAGTCGATTTAGACCATACTGTGAAGTATATCACTGACCATGTAAAAGGTGAATATCCTAAAAAAGAAGCATTTCTAATGAGGCGATAAAATGAGAAAACTAGCAATTATATTTTTTGTGTTGTGTATGATGGTTGTACAATCTGTTATGATACAAGCACAAACGAATGATTGCACAACCGCAACAAGCGATGCAACAGCAACATTTACTACTATGGTTGATTCGACAGCCCAATCCTTTGGAATAAGTGGTGATGAAACAATAACTGCATTGACAGATTTTACTTGGATTAATATGACGGATTCTTTTAAGATAGTTTATGGATGCGAAAATCATACTATTCTTAATGGAACGACATCAACACTTTTATGGAGAAATATTGATGCGTCCACCATAAATATATCTAATGCAACAAGTAATAAAGAGATAGTATCTGATAATTATACTCTCAGTTATAACAATGGAACAGTAGAATGGAATTTATTAAATGACCCTGGTGCCCCACCAAACGGGACTTTAGCAAGGATTTGCTATAATAAAACTTTTACAGTAGCAGATAATTTATTAAATGCTACAGCATATACAGGAAGCATTTGGGGAATAACAGGAACGTACAATGATTATACTTCAGATATTGGATTTAGAACATTAACAAATCAGTTAGACGGCAGTAACTGGACAGCAACATATAGTTTGACTACAAGAACTTGTAATGCAAGGGACAGCTGTACAAACACACAAGGAGTGATTTATGCTGGTCTTGGGTTGCTTATTATAGTAGCTATTGCACTTGCGGCATTCGCTATTATACAAATATTTAGTGGTGGAGATTTTTCACCGGCGCTATTATCAGTGACTGTTGTTTCGATATTAGGTCTTGGAATAATTGTTATGATAGGCTTTTACATCGTAAGCAAAGTTGGTGAAAGCGTATGTGTAGTCTAAAGAGGCGATAACTATGGCTAAAAAGAAAAATAAATATGTTGGACATGCAAAGGATACTATGGGTGTTGGTGTCGTAAGTATGGCTGGATTAGGTGCTATGGGTGCTATTGGAAGTATTCCAGGGATGCCAGCAGCAGCAGGCACAGTAACTGGAATTGCAGGTAGTGGGCTTGCGTTGGCAAACGTAGGACAGCTGGCAAAGGTCGGTATGGATATAATGCCTGGTACAGAAAAAAAGAAGAAAAAGACCGGTAACAAAACCATAGACAATATATTAGGATGAAAGGAAAAGCATTTGATGAAAAGTTTAATAAGCTAATTAATATCCCAACAGATAATGTGCTTCCGAAATTGAAGAAGCATTTAGATGCGGGATTGAAATATAGCAAGAAACTTTTGAAAAAACTTGATATGTAAAAATGGTAAAAAAATCCAAAAAGAAAAAGGTTGTTAAGAGGAGAAAAACTACTACTAAAAAAGCTAACGCTCAAAATATAATGGGTGCGTTAGGATTCTTAGGAAGTGGTAATATGTTTAATAAATTGGCTCCTGTATCGTTGACAGGTAATAAAGCTACAATTATAAATACTACACCTAAAGGCGGATATGGCGTAGGGCATGAACCACCAGCAGAATTTGCTTCGTTATCTGACGGTAGTAAATTAGTATTGCGTGGTCCAAAAAAAGGAAGTATAATAAGATAAATAAGAAAGATAGGAGGGATTCATATGAAAGATATAAAACTGGAGACTACGGATATAGTCGAGAAAACTACCAAGAAGACAATTCATGGTAGCGACAAAGTAGCAACATCAGAACAAGTTGTTGAAAATCTACTTGGAAAGAAAGTTACTACACCAAAGCTTTTGAAGGATTAATTATAGGAAAAGAGTTTTTGGATTTTAAGGAGGCTAATAAGATGGTTATGGCGAAAAACGAATTTTATTCTGTGGTTCTTAAGAAAAAGATAATGATTCCTCCAGCAAATATTAAGGAAGTTGTAAGGAAAGGGAGAAAGTTTGCTGTTGGAAAGTATAAAATCAATATCGCAGGCGGAAAAAAGAAAGAATATACGGCCTGGAAGGTTCTTGGTATGGCTAATAAGTAACATAAATATATATTCAATTTTGAAAGCAAATTCAAATTTGGATTGAGAACCAATTATAGACCGGTATAGAGCACATTAAAAAAGGTAACAAAGAAATGCCAAGTCCACTAACAAGATACAACAAAGACCCTGAAGGAAAGGGCAGAGGGGCAGGTTGGTACTATCGTAGAGGTAACACAAAGTACAAGTGGAGTAAATATAGTGAACAACGGGATAGCAAAATCAAGGCGTTAGGATATGACACGCATAAGATTGGATTACCTGTGAAGCACAGATTGAAACATACGATAGATGGAAATGTAAAGAGGAGATAAAGCTATGTTACCTCCACCAAGACGACCACCGATGCCGAAACCTACTACTCCAAGAATCTAGTTTTGGGGATAGATATGTTTTTATAGAAGTAGATTAATCTATATTCTTATCTGGCGTTCTTAATGGACGAAGAGCAGATATCAAACGGTGAAGAGATTGAACAAAACAATATAAACGGACAGCTCGGTGAGGAGAATGAAGAAACAATCCTCTCGTTAGAAGATGCTAAAAAATATGTTAGAAAAATAGGAAGCAGACTCCGACTCCGTGAAATATATTTTTTTCTTTTTATTTATTGAGAGCAGAGTTTATTATAATCTGATTCAGAACCGATACACATCTTTTAGCAATCAGTCTGTTCATATCCTTTGGTCTTATTTCAGAATATTTCTTTAGCAATTCTTTCATATTCTCTTCCCAAATATCATCGAACACCTGTCTAGGTAATGTGTTCATCAGCTTCATCTCAAGTTTATTGCCTTCATCTATTGATGCGAAGACAATTTTTTCTATTCTAGCATTGGTACAGAATCTAGCAACAATCTTTCCTGTATCAGTCTCTTCAAACTTTGGTGTTCCACCAAAAACCTTAGCATTTTCCTCTTTGAATGAAGATGAAACTATCTTTGCCATAATTCCATTGTTATAATTCTTGAACACGACACCTTCTGCCCTTTGAGTTGGGTTTGCTTTTGGTGGATATGCCGAGATAGGAATCAATTTTTCATCTATACCGTGTTCTATGATATCTTTTGCTGTCAATGTCTCTATTATAGGGACAAACGGCAGATGTAGGTCTTTGAATATAGATGTTGCTTTATCTACATCGAGCATCCTTTCTGTCTTGATATCATAGATATCAAATCCTAGATATGGTGGTATTGCGTCCCAATCGTAATCCATACTGTGTTTTATGACGCACTCTCCAAAGAATATGAGTCTTTCATATTTTTTTATCATCTTTGGTGGTATTGTCATTTTGACAAACGTCAAACAGCGTTTGAAGTTCTTGTTGACATTGACTTCTTCACCTGTGGATGATGTCATTTGCTGTGTTCTTGTACCAAATATGATATTTCCGTCATTGAACATAAATCTAAAATTGCCACCATCAATCTTTTCTTGAAGTACAATCTTATCAGTAGGTTCAGTTAGTAAATCTTTATTCTCGTCGTGACCGACAGCAAATATTTTTGGGTATTTCATAAAATCCATTTTTATTCCTCTAATATCTTCCTTCATAATATCTAATAAATCCTAAATCATTCATCGGGTAAGACCTCTCATATTTTCTCCAACCTTCTAAACATTATTGATTTATTATCTGGGATAATCTGTTTCTATACAGAAATTACATATTTCTCCATTAAATAGTTCTCGTCCACATTTACATATATTAATTTTACATAATCTACATATCCGATAAGAGGTATTATGTTTAAAAAAGGTTCTATATGGTTCTCTTTTCTTACAAAAATCACAAGTTATCTCCATTTCATCCATATATATTTTAGTCATCGGGGAAGACCTCTTTCCGTAATATCATTAAGATTTCTTGACACTCTGGGCAGTTCTCTATTCTTTCATCTAATTCAATAACATATATTATATGTTTAATTTGTTCATCTGTAAGTCTCATTTTATCACTTCGTATAATGCTCATTATGGGTATTCATTTTTCACATTACCATAATGGGAATAATGTTCCTAAAAGCATCCCATAACCTAATCCAATTAATATTCCTGATATAAAAACCAAAAACATTATTTTATTCATTTTTCACTTCTCATAATGCTCATTATCAGTAGTCATTCTATCATAATCCTTAATTATTTTTTCGTCTCTCTCAGAATCAAAATGTATTCCCCTGATACAATCATTGAGTTCACTTTTAACTTCTAACCAAGTAGAAGTATTATCTTTAAATTGTATTAATACGCTTTTCCCAAAATTATAGAGAGTGATATATGATATTGTTTTACCAATCATATTATCTTGTAGATTTTTTATTCTATCTATCCGTTCCATTTTCCACCTTCGCATAAGATACGTTATGGGTAGTCATTTTATCTTTCTTTCTAAGAGCTTATGTAATTTATATATGATATTAACTATAGTATTACATACTACGCAAGAAAGATATATTGAAATAACAACAATTATAATCTTATATTCTGTAGTCCTTTCAGCATTACTTATGAGTGTTGATAACATCTCTAACTGATATTGAAGGTTAGGGACAATCTGAAATAATGTTACAAGTCCAAATATCCCTAATGTAATCCGTATAGTCCATAGTGTTTGTTTATTCATTTTCTCACTTCGCACAATATTCCTTATGCGAAGTCCAGGGGTAAGGTAATATGTGTAATGTTAATGAATGAATTAACTTTTGATACCATTTCGGACACCATTGCCCACAACCTTTACATTTCATCGGGGAAGACCTCTTAATTTCTCTGCTAGTCTACGACAACTTAATAAATATCTTTCTTCTAAGGCACTAATAATTGTCTTCAATTCTGATTCAGTTACTTCTATTTTCATCGGGGAAGACCTCTCTTGGATTCCTTATGCGAAGTTTTCTTTTTCTTACAATTATAACATATGTTGTCTTTAGAATCGTGATTAAAATAGCCACAATCACACACCCATACATATAACGATTTATTATCCATCGGGGAAGACCTCCTTTTTACCACAGCTATGACACACTTTATCCTTTGGACGATGATTAATATTATCATATTCATCTAAAAATCTATGAATTACTTGAGGAGTAAAAACTCCTTCTTTACTGATATGATTATAAAGCCAATTTGCTAATTTACGGGTTTCATTTCTTTTCATCGGGGAAGACCTCTTTTAGGTAGTGGATTTCCATATAGGTCGTATTCTCTATTATATGCGTGACAAGACCAACATCTAGCACCCATACACCTACCTGAAAAGAATTTATCTTTGGTTCTATGATATTTATATTGACTTTTCATCGGGGAAGACCTCTTATTGTATTCGATATTTTTCTATCCATTCTTCTAATAAATCTTGAGCTTCTGTATGTTCTTTTGTAACTGATTGTAATAGTATTAACATTTTCAGTATATCATCCTTAATTTCGTCTAGTGGATTCATTTTTTCCCTCCTTCGTATAATATTATGGGTAAATTAATTTCTTGAATCTATACCACAAATAATCAATCATAAAATACTTTATGAACCAATGAGCATATAAATCCCAATATGCTTCTGTTTCTTCTGACCATTCCCAATCTAATGATTCTATTAAATTTTTCATTTCTTATATATTCATTGTTTATTCCTCTAATATTAAGGATTAAGGGCTAGGTTGGGTATGATACATACATATCCATTTTACGGGCGTTTGCTCAGACCTCGCAGGGTTGGTACTCCTGAGTAACCTTCTCACAACCATATAACACCTAGCTTTCCTTCTCCTTTATGTTGGAATCAAGAAACTAAATCTATATCGACTGCTTTATCGCCTTTTTCTCCTTGTGCGACATCGAATGTGACATTATCTTCTGATTCCAATGTAATGGTGTCATTGTTTTTTACATTGGTGATGTGGAAGAAATACTCATTCCCATCTTCGCCGTTGATGAATCCAAATCCCTTATCTTCTTTATAAAATTTTACTGTTCCTTTCAATTTATTTCACCTTCCGTTATTTATTTTCTTGGTATTTACTTATTTCGTCCAGTTGCTCTGGTGATGGTTTAATGTATACTCCTTTAAAGTCTTTTTGCTTCTCGAAACATACATTACATATTGCTGATATTTCTTTTTTTGGAAATGTCTTTATCCGTTCATATGTCGCTTTCGTTACCCCTACATCATCCCCACATTTCGAGCATATATATGCTTTGACTGGGGCTATCTTCATATAGATAGATTTCATACATAATATTATATACATTTCATTTCACCTACATACAGGTCTTTCGGGCAAAGAGATATCTGCCGTCTGGACATTCACATATATACTGTCCGTGCCAATCTTCTATATATATAACTTTTGCTTGTTCAACACCTGTTCCGCACAGGGCATCACAATGATTCTCTTCTGCCCATCCGTCACAGTTCCAATCAAATAGGTCACGCAACATATATGCCCCTGTTATGAATAATATAATTACAATACAACAGACAAGTAGCATATATAATATCTGTATAACAATATTCTGCTCGGAAAACCAACTGCTCATTTTTTATGTTCCTCGTAAATGTCTTTCCATCTTTTATTGGCTTCTTTTCCGATTCTATCATATTCTTTGAATAATTGTTTGTCTGTCAAAGGTTTCTTTCTAACTTTAACATCTAATCTTTTTGCTAATCTTTTTAATAGATGTTCTTTGAATTTTGTATCATCTGTGTTCCAATATCTATGTAGTAGTTCAATAAATCCTGTGTCTGATATATTTCCATAATCAGTAATCTCTTCACCATCAGACCATACATAATCATTGCTTTCGCCTTCGACATATTTTAATGGATGTCCTGCTCTTATATAACTCATTCAAAACACTCCACATCTGTTATATTTTTAACTCTTAGATAATCGTCACACATCCATAACCAACTGCCTGAACTTGA
>Ga0307377_10007251_pt1 | contig 11480 bp, 8 predicted proteins | sample TR3MG_FD_202535 | JGI IMG/M metagenome (GOLD analysis project Ga0307377, IMG submission 202535) | Soil microbial communities from Risofladan, Vaasa, Finland - TR-3 | ecosystem: Environmental > Terrestrial > Soil > Coastal area > Acid sulfate soil | place: Finland: Risofladan, Vaasa | collected...
GATATTTCGCTTTCACATGTTTCTTTCCACATTCCGCTGCCATCGGAGATTTCACTCTACCGGACATTTGGCCGGAATACTCAACAGAGGGGGTATCCAATGGCCCTCCCACTAAAGATTTCTCCATTTTGACATAACTTTTTCGAGTCGAATTGCCCGAAAAACTGTTCGATTTCGCCGATTCTTCCCCGCGGATTGCCGAATACGGCGTTAGCTTCCTATGATTTCTGTTGAGAAAGAATCATTGTGGGGGAAGACTAATTGCAAGATAAAGGAAGTGCTATCTTTTTTGGCTAAGTCCTTCCCCCACAACGATTACGCTACCCGACACTGACGTGTTCCACCCGGTAGTAACTCTTAAGTCTCTGCTTTGTATATCTTTATTTGCCCGAACTGATGTTTTTGATCATCGAGTACTCCGATACCCCCGAGGGGTATCAAAGCCTGAGTACTATCATGTGCTGAGGGAGAAGGAAGAATACGGGGGACCCAGGATACAAACGGGGGGAACGATTCCGGGCCGGCGATCCAGGATGTCGACCGAAGGAGTTCCGCCGAGTCCGCGTTCGAGCTAGGTGTGTTGTGTCGGGCTCACATTGGCGCCGGCGGCCACTCCCTGCGGTCGGAAACCGGGGGCGGGCTCTCCGGGAAATCGTGTATCCGAAGTTCGCGGGATCTATCTTGCATCGGCAATTCTTGAGAAAAACTCTAAGGCGTAGGCGCAGTCACTTGCGGGCATCCTGATAGTCTTATTACAACGGTAAAGTCACCACTTTTATGCTGTTCGACTATGCAGTCCGTGTGTTCCAGATCGAAATCAATGGAGGAGCGACGTGAGTACTCGTAGCCACGTGATCGTAGGAGCACTGCTTTTGACTGTCGGAGCCCTTGCTTTCTGGAGCGCCGAAGCTGTCGCGGCGGGAGCCTGGTCAAATCCCGCCTTCAGTTTCCACAACGATGTGATCAGCGATCTCCGTGATCCCGTGTCGAACGATTATCTATATGGGCACGTGGTCAACTCGCCATTGTCCTTCGGTATGAATTGTGGGTTCGTCGTCGACGTTATTTTGTACGGCGTCGCTGACTTTCTGCTGCACTCTCTTTTCTCCGAACGCAGACGCATTGCCGTCCTCATGTCCGGTGTCCTGGTAGCGGTCGGTTTGGTGGTAATCTCCGTCCTTCACGAGCAATCCGTGAATGCGGCGGAAATGGCAATGCACTGGATTGGCGCCTTCCTGATCCTTGGAGATGCGATTGCCGTTGGTCTGGTTGGCGTGTTTGCGGGCCGGGCAAACGCCTCAATGTGGTACCGGATTCTATCTATCGGCATTGGAATTGTCATCTTTGTGTCGTTCATGAGCCTCGTGACCGTTCCGTCTCTCGCGGTGGATCTGGGGGCAGGGACGATGGAGCGAACCGCCATGTGGGGTGCACCCGTCTGGCAAGTCGTCACCGAGATCGTCCTTCTGGTTGGCGCAAGTCACCTAGGCACCCTGACGAAAGAGGGAGATTCCAGATGAGAGCTCGACAGCAGATGACGTTTTCGGGCATCATTTTCGGTAATGTTCGGCAGTGAGTATTCCAGTGAATTCTGGCAGGCATCCCGAGATCCGCAGCGAATAGTGCTCGCTCCGCGACGGAACCTGGCTACTTACTTCGCCTGTATGGATTTCTTGAATCCTCGTGTATGACGAACCGATGTTCCATCCAATTCGGGCGATTTCTGTGTTGACTCAGTGGGGGATCGTCTATGCCGACAAATCGGAAGGAGCACCTTTGAGCCTGTACCCGATCCCGATTTCGGTAATGATGTATTTGGGATCGGCAGGATCTGGTTCAATTTTCCTGCGCAGGCTTCCCATGAACACTCGCAGATATTCGCTGCGTGAAACGCTCCCCGGCCCCCAGACCTGCCCGAGGAGGAAGTTGTGAGTGAGCACTTTGCCCGCGTTCCGAGCAAGGCAGGCGAGTAGCCGGTATTCGATCGGAGTCAGGTGCACTTCGGAATTAGCCAAGCTGACGACTCGTCTCAAAAGATCAATGTGAAGATCACCGATCGAGATCGTTTCGCTATCAGAACCTGCGTCAGCTGCGATTGAAGCGTGGCGCAGCGCGACCCGGACGCGCGCGAGCAACTCGCCGACACCAAAGGGCTTCGTAAGGTAATCGTCCCCTCCGGCATCAAGCGCTTCCACCTTGTCGCGCTCCCTTCCGCGGGCCGACAGGATTACTACCGGCGCCGTCGACCAGGTGCGCAATTTCCTGAGTACGTTCACCCCATCATCGTCCGGCAGCCCAAGGTCGAGCACGATGAGATCCGGGATGTGCGAGGCTGCAAGCGCGAGACCTTCCCGGGCAGTGGGTGCCTCTATTGTTTTATACCCTTGGGTTGTGAGTGAGGCTCGCAGAAAGTTGCGGATCGGTTTCTCATCTTCGATGATGAGGATGAGGGGTGCTTGGCCGCTTTCGACATCCGAGGTCATGGCAGCGTCTTCCCGGCAGGTTGCCTGAACGGAAGGGAGAACCCGGCAACGCATCCGCCTCCTTCACGATTGTCAATGAAGATTTGCCCACGATGGGCGACCACCACTGCCTTGCAGATTGCAAGTCCCAACCCGGTACCACGAAGCGCCCCTACGTTCTTCCCACGATAGAAGAGATCGAAAAGATGCGCCCGTTCTTCCTCAAGTATTCCACGTCCTCGATCCGCCACTGCGAATCGAATGTCATGTTCGTCGACCCGCACCGAGAGCTCGATCGGCGATCCGGAGTCGCTGTATTTCACCGCGTTGTCGATGAGGTTCAGGATCGCCTGCTGGATGAGGGTTGGGTCGGCATCGATGGTGACGACCTCCGTCGGGAGAGTGATGTGCAACCGTCCGTTGATTCCGCGATTCGAAAGGTGGGACACGGCGCTGGACACGATGTCGTCGACGGTTTCTCTGCTGTAGGTCAGGTTCGGCCGCGGTTCGTCGAGTTGGGTAAGCTGGAGGAGACTTTCGACCACTGTGCGCAGCCATTCCGCCTCCTGCTCGATGTTTTCTATTAGGGTAATTGCGATCTCTCCATCGGCGCCGTTCTTGAGCGCTCCTGCTGCGCCGACAATTGTGGCCAACGGCGTTCGCAGATCGTGTGAAACTGAGCGCAATAGCGCGTTTTGCGTACGTTCGTGTTCGGCCTCAATGAGCACTTGATGCGCACGATCGGAAAGCTCGTCGCGCTCTATGGAAAAGGCGATTAGGGCGGCCACGGCTTCCAGTAACTGCCTTTGGTCCGGCGTCAGCCCGCGAAGTGTGCGGTGCCTTTTGTCGCCTGAATCGGACAACGGGAGCGCAACGACCCCGAATGTAGACCCAGCGCCCTTGAGCGGATAGTAGATACCCTGTGTGCCCGGAAGGGTGTCAGTACCCGAGCCCGCCGGTTTGCCGTGGTCCATGACCCAGCGCGCCACAGCCTGTTCGTCCGCGGCAGCGAACTCCCTCTCTGAACGGGCAACTCGCACGTTTGCCTGAAAGATCTCCGAAAGCTCCCGTGCCGCAGTCGCGAGCACGGCTGCCGCTCCACCGGCCTCTGAAAGCGATCGACTCAGGCGGTAGAGCGTCTCTGTACGGTTCTGGCGGCCGCGCAGGAGCTCCATCTGTCGGCGCAATCGCAGGACGAACCCGTTCGTTACAAGCGCTACCACCAGCATGACTATGAAGGTGACGATGTACTCTGTATTGTAGGCCGCAAAGGTGTAGTAGGGCTCGGTGAAGAAAAAGTTGAAGGCAAGTACCGACCCGATCGAGGCAATGAGTCCGGCTGCCCACTCGGCGATGGTCGCGACTCCGAATACCGCAAGGACGTACACCATAATGATGTTCGGCTCGGTGAATCCGAACTTCCTGAATGCCTCAGCGACGAGAGTTGCGCCGGCCAGTGCACCAATGACGATTGCGAAGCTGCGGAAGCTTAAAGAACGCTCCGTCCTTCGCGCTGCGTCTCCGCGACCACCTTCTTCGCGGTCCCCGCGCACCACGTATACATCGATGTCGCCGCTCTTCCTGATGAGCCGTTCAGCGACTCCCTGACGGAACAGCCGGCGAACTCCCGAATCGGCGTTCTTGCCGATGACAATCCTCGAAACATTTCGCTTCAGCGCATAGTCGATGAGCACATCAACGGTATCCTCGCCTTGAAGCGTCTGCACCTCGGCTCCGAGCGACTCGGCCAGCGCAAGGTGCTCGGCAAGCCGTTCCCGGTCGCCTGCTCTGCGGAAGGAGCCGGTCGTATCCACGTAGCAAGCTATCCACTGTGCTCCGAAGGCTGCAGCCATGCGCCGTGACCGCCTGATGAGCTTACCGGATGTTCCGCTCGGGCTCACGCAGACCAAGAGACGTTCCTGAGTGCGCCAGATCGAACCTGCGGCGCTTGCCCTCCGTGAAGATTCGACGTCCTGGTTTACCTGTTCTGCGACCCTGCGTAGAGCGATCTCGCGCAATGCAACCAGGTTCTCGCGGCGGAAGAAGCGATCGAGTGCCCGCATCGCACGGTCGGGGAGGTACACCTTCCCCTCCCTGAATCGCTCGATGAGGTCCTCAGGCGGGAGATCCACAAGATCGATCACAGCTTTGTCGAAAACCAAATCAGGAAGCGTTTCCTGAACCACGATTCCGGTAATTCCGGCAACGATGTCGTTCACGCTCTCCAGGTGCTGGACGTTCAACGTTGTAAAGACGTCGATTCCGTTTTCGAGGAGTTCAACCGCGTCCAGGTATCTTTGGGGGTGGCGCGCCCATGGTGCATTCGTGTGCGCGAGCTCGTCAAGCAGCACGATTTCCGGACGGCGCCGAATGGCTTCGTCCAGGTCGAACTCTGCAAGCGAGACACCGCGATAGCTCTCCGTCTTTGGGGGTATTTGCGGCAACCCTTCCAGCAAGACTTCGGTAGCTACTCTTCCGTGTGGCTCTACATACCCGACTACAACATCTTTCCCTTCGGCGGCAAGATTGCGGGCAGCCTGCAGCATTGAGAATGTCTTCCCGACTCCTGCGGCGTAACCGAAGAAAATGCGGAGCATGCCGTGACCATCGGTTTTCTTCTCGTCGATTCGGGCCAGGATCGCCTCCGGATCCGGCCGCGAATCTTCAAACTCGCTCATCTGCTGCTATCCAGCTTGTCGAGCGCCAGGTTCAGCTCAAGCACATTTACCCGTGCCTCGCCCAGGATACCGAGAGTGCGTTCAGTCACGTGTGCCAGAACGAGCTCCTTCACGCTGCTTTCAGGAAGCTTCCGCGCAGCAGCAACACGGGGCGCTTCGTAGAGCGCAGCCGCAGGTGTGATGTCGGGGTCGAGTCCACTTGCCGAAGCCGTCAACAGGTCCACCGGTATCTCCTTTCGGTGAAGCGGATCTGCAGCACGCAATCTTGCCGCCCGTTGTGCAACAAGATCGGCAAAAGCCTGGCCCGCCGGGCTCAGGTTGGAACCCGATGAAGACGCCGCATTATAGGGCGGCGTCGTTGCGGAGGGTCGTGACCAGAAGTAACTGTCCGATGTAAACTCCTGACCGATCAGAGCCGAGCCGACAGGCGTTCCATCTCTTTGGATCATACTCCCGTTGGCCTGATATGGAAAGATCACCTGTGAAACGCCTGTCATGACAAGCGGATAGACGATCCCGAGTAGCAGGGTCGCGATTCCGAGCATGATTGCCGATTGTTTTACGATTCTTCCGAGCATATGTCCTCCCTACGCGATATGGCTAAACCATATGAATCAGACCGAGAAACATGTCGATGAGCTTGATGCCGATGAACGGCACAATAAGTCCGCCGACCCCGTAGACCAACAGGTTGCGCCGGAGAAGCGCCGCTGCGCTCATCGCACGGTAGCGGACACCACGAAGCGCGAGCGGTATGAGCGCAAGGATGATGAGCGCGTTGAAGATAACTGCCGCTAGGATTGCCGACTGCGGTGTCTGCAAATGCATGATGTTGAGCATGTTCAGAACCGGGAAAATGGGAGCGAACATGGCGGGCAGTATTGCGAAATATTTCGCTACGTCGTTTGCGACGCTGAAAGTGGTGAGCGCGCCTCGCGTGATCAGAAGCTGCTTTCCGATGCGAACGATCTCGAGCAGCTTCGTCGGATTCGAATCGAGATCCACCATGTTGCCGGCCTCTTTTGCCGCCTGGGTGCCGCTATTCATGGCAACCGCGACATCGGCCTGCGCAAGCGCCGGGGCGTCATTCGTGCCGTCGCCTGTCATTGCCACCATGTAGCCCTTTGTCTGATACTTGCGAATGAGTTCGAGCTTTGCTTCGGGCGTCGCCTCGGCGAGGAAGTCGTCGACGCCCGCCTCTGCCGAGATCGCGGCAGCGGTAACGGCATTGTCTCCTGTGATCATCACCGTACGGATCCCCATCGCCCTTAGGTCGTCGAATCGCTCTTTAATTCCGGACTTCACGATATCCTTCAGATGCACGACACCAAGGGTCCGCTCGTCCTGCGCCACGACCAGTGGCGTACCGCCGCTTTTTGCAATGGTGGCGACCGCTTCGGTGACCGCTGGTGCAAAGGTTCCTCCGTGTGCCTTGACGAACTCCGCTATTGCGTCGGACGCCCCTTTGCGCAGCTGGTGGGAACCGAAGTTGACGCCGCTCATGCGCGTACGCGCCGAAAAGGTGACAAACTGGGCGTTTCGAACGTCGTATGGCGGATGGCGCAGGCCGTATTTGTGGCGCGCGAGCGTCACGATGCTGCGACCTTCCGGAGTCTCATCGGCGAAGGAGGCCGCCATCGCCGCCTCGGCAAGCTCCTGTATCGAAACACCGTCAGCGGGAATGAGCTCCGAAGCCTGCCTGTTGCCAAGCGTGATGGTACCGGTCTTGTCCAGGAGCAACACGTTTACGTCCCCTGACGCTTCGACGGCACGTCCGGACATCGCCACAACCCGAGCCTGACCAAGGCGACTCATTCCGGCAATGCCGATTGTTGAAACCAGCGCACCGATCGTGGTTGGAGCAAGGCAGACAAGGAGCGCTACGAGAGCTGTTATCGGAATGACGGTACCCGTTCCAACTTCCTTGACGGAAAAAAGACTGTAGGGGAAGAGGGTAGCAACAACGACGAGGAAGATGATGGTGAGAGCCGCGAGAAGCACATTGAGCGCAATCTCGTTCGGAGTCTTCTGCCGGTTTGCCCCTTCGATCATCGAAATCATCCGGTCCAGGAAGCTCTTTCCCGGCTCGGCCGAGAGACGAATAACGATCCAGTCAGATAGGACGTTCGTGCCGCCAGTGACCGCATTGCGGTCACCACCGCTTTCTCGGATGACAGGTGCGCTTTCTCCGGTTACTGCGCTCTCGTCCACCGAAGCGACGCCCTCGATTACCTCGCCGTCCAGTGGGATTGTGTCGCCCGCCTCGACCAGCACTACGTCCCCCTTCTTGAGAGACGATGCCGGAACCTGTTCGTAGATATCGCGCCTCCCTGCGTCCTTGAGCCGTTTTGCGTTCACCTCCTTGCGCGATCGCCGCAGGCTTTCCGCCTGCGCCTTGCCGCGCCCTTCGGAGAGCGCCTCGGAGAAATTGGCGAAGAGCACCGTGAACCAGAGCCAGACTGCGACTGCCAGGATGAAGCCTGCGGAGGCATCTTTCTGGCCGAACAGAGAAAGGACAAACAGGACCGTTACGACGATCGCCCCGAGGTAGACCACGAACATGACCGGAGATTTGACCATTTTGTTCGGAGACAGCTTTCGAAAAGCGTCTCTTATCGCGGGAAGGATCAGCCTGCGAGTGCTGATATGTGCGTCCGCATTCTCACCGTTCGTGTACCCTTTCGATTTTCCCATTTGTTGTATTGATGAACTCATAACTCTCTCCCTCAATGCGCTGCGCTCAGCTGCGTCGAAAGCTGATCAACGATCGGCCCGAGCGAAAGCGCCGGGAAAAAACTCAGCGCGCCGACGATCAGTACTATTGCGATAAGGAGCCCAATAAAGAGCGGGCCATGGGTCGGTAGCGTGCCTGATGTCTGTGCGATGATCTTTTTCTGTGCCAGCGACCCCGCGGCGGCAATTGTCGCAAACATCACTCCAAATCTTCCAATGAACATTACCAGCGCTAACGAGATGTTGAGAAACGGTGTATTCGCATTAAGCCCTGCAAATGCACTTCCGTTGTTGTTCGCGGTGGAAGAGTAGGCGTAGAGGATCTCGCTGAAACCATGCGGTCCCGGGTTGTTGAGCGACTTTCCAATTCCTGGCCAGACCACGGCCACGGCAGTACCAAAGAGCACGAGAATCGGTGGCAACAGTACGGCAAAGGAGGCCATCTTCATCTCGAACGGGCCTATCTTCTTGCCGAGGTATTCCGGCGTCCTTCCCACCATCAGCCCGGCTATGAAAACGGCAAGAATTGCGAACAATATCATCGAGTACAAACCTGATCCGGTTCCGCCGTAGATCACCTCGCCGAGCTGCATGAGGAGCATCGGCGCAAGCCCACCGAGTGGTGTATAGCTATCGTGCATTGAGTTCACCGAGCCGTTCGATGCAGCAGTCGTCGCCGTTGCCCAGAGTGTGGAGTTTGCGATGCCGAACCGGACCTCTTTTCCCTCCATGTTTCCGCCCGATTGAAGCGCACTCTGCGCAATATCGGCGCCGGCACTCGCAAGCTGCGCGGTTCCCTGGCGCTCCATGACATAGGTGAACGCCAGAAACCCCACGAAAATAGCCGTCATGGCGATCAGAATTGCGCGACCCTGCCGCCTGTCCTTCACCATTGCGCCAAAAGTCACCACCAATGATGCCGGGATCAGAAGGATCGCGAGTAGTTCGAGAAAGTTGGAAAACGGTGTCGGATTCTCGAAAGGATGAGCCGAGTTTACGTTGAAGAATCCGCCTCCATTCGTCCCGAGCTGTTTGATCGCGATCTGCGAAGCAGCGGGGCCGAGCGCGAACGTCTGCACTGCATCCCCCTTTGTCGGATCAAGAACATGAACCGACAAATAGGGTCTGAGGTCCTGTACGACGCCCTGTGATACCAAGATGAGCGCAAAGATGATCGAAAGTGGAAGCAGGATGTAAAGTATGGTCCTTGTAAGGTCGACCCAGAAGCTGCCGATTTTCCCGTCCGTTCGCACGAGACCGCGAATCAGGGCAACCAGAACGGCCATCGCAGTAGCCGCGGAGAGGAAGTTCTGAACGGTGAGAGTCATCATCTGCGTTAAGTAGGAAAGAGTAGTCTCGCCACCGTATGCCTGCCAGTTGGTGTTTGTAACAAAGCTGACTGCTGTGTTCAGGGCAAGATCGAACGAGACTGGCCCCTGGTGAGCTGGATTGAACGGCAGCCACTGCTGAAGAAGCTGTATCACAAGCGTCAGCACGATTCCGACGACGCTGAAGGCCAGCACAGAAAAAATGTACTGCTTCACGTTCATCTCGTCGTCTGGCCCCGAAGAGAGGAGGCGGTAGATGAATCGTTCCAGGGGCCCGAACACCTTGTCCAGCGCGATTCGCCGGCCACTATACACCTTCGCCATGTAGAGCCCGAGCGGAACGGCCAACGCAAGGAGCACAATCATATATAGCACGAGTTGTACGATATCCATACCTTCTCCTCTCAAAACCTGTCCGCCCGAAAGAGCGCAACGAATAAATACGCAAGGAGGCCGACCGCCAGCACCCCACACAGGTATTGAACTACTACCATTCCGATACCTCCTGACCCCTGAAAGAGGATCAAGGATTAGGATAGCGATATTCGGCTAAAGGGGGCGTAAAAGATTGGTTCGAACGTATAAAGAAGACATAAAGACCCATAGCCCACGTCGATCGTCATTTTGGGGAGCCGCCGGCCGGAAGAATGGCAGACTAACCAAAAACATCCTGAAAATCTGACTTTATAATAGGGCCCGCTACAATACTCCGGCGCAGCGTTTTGCGGGAGGTTCGACCGGGAATCACGGCACTGGGTTTCTTTGAGCTTTCACAAACGCATTTAGGCTCTGCTCATCCAGTATGTCGGGTGCGGAACCTGAACGGTCATCAACTACACGCTTCAGCGACAGGAGCCAATTGATGAGATTCTCGGTGCTCTTTTTGCGTTGAGTCAGTGTCTCACTATTTGATGTCTCCGGCCAAAGCCTGAACCAGTAGAACAGGTATTCAAAGAAGTGCTGCCCGATCATCTCGATTCGGTCGTTGATTTTCTCCTGGCTGAGCTGCATCCGGTCAAGACGTCTATATAGAACCTCATCAGGGCATGACTCATGGAGGTAGGCGTGGATTGCCGTTTCTACGAACTGATCTTGCGTCCACCCGAAGGCACGGTTTGCACGCAGAAACATCTTGACTTCATCAACAACTGTTTTCCGCAGACGAACGTTGAACTGTAGACGTTGGCGTCGGGATACCTCATTTGTCTTCAAACGCCTTTGGTGCTGGCTCATAGCGCATCCTCCTCGTCCGGTTGCCCATCGGTCAGAATCTCGGTAACCGTCTGCTTGAGTTCGGCTATCACATCATCAAGGGCAGCAGGATCTAGGATGTCCCAGAGATCCTTCTTGTCGAGCCTGCGCCGAAGCGACCCAACATACTTCGCGAGCATTCCCCGCGCCTGCACGACGTTCTGCTTGAGATGGTCTTGAGGTATGTCAGGCCACAGGATGAACCAGTAGCGCAGGAAGTGAAAGAAGGACTGTCCGAGCATATCTATGCGGGTACTCATGGTTGCCAGGCGATTTTCCAGGCCGTTCAGTGATCGGAAGAGACTCGAATACGGATCCTCAGGTTTCAAAAATGCCCACAGGGCCTCTTCGGTCACTGATGTCCGGGTTGCCCCGAGATGACGGCGAGCAGCAATGTGGGCATCAAGCGCGGCATTCAGGTCATGAGGTATGCAGACGTCAAGGTGCGAATGGCGGCTCGGCCGGCGTTTCCTGCGGGATGTCTCTCGACTGCTATTCTTCTCTTCGGGCACGTGGTGTCTCCTTCTATAGGTCAACGAAATCGTCGATCGTTTGTTCGGATGTTTCATCTTCGGAATCAGTCTGAGCTACCGCTACCGGAAGTTCGGATGTGAAATCGCTCATTGCCTCAGGCTTCGGCGACGTGTCTGCCGATGTCTCCGGTTGCTCGATGTACTTCATTGCCGGCTCAGGCAGCAGTTCGTGGAAAGTGGAGGAGGGAAGTTTCGCTGTAGTCTCTGGTGCGGGAAGCGCGAGCGGACGCGTGTAACCGGGAAGTTCCTTCAGCTGCATGGTAAAGGTGGCGAACGTCGGTTGTCCGCAGCGTCCGCGGAACCTCCGGTCAAGATAGTAGTAGATCTTCCTCCCCCGATACGGATGCTCACCCTTACGCAACAGGATGAACTGCGTGTCGGCAAGTCGCATCAGGTCATCCACGTTCATAAGCTGCGCTGAGGACTCACTGACCGATGTTGTGCGGGTGGCCGCCGTGATCGACCCGATGCTGCCTGAATGGGAGACTGACTTCT
>Ga0307377_10007253_pt1 | contig 11479 bp, 11 predicted proteins | sample TR3MG_FD_202535 | JGI IMG/M metagenome (GOLD analysis project Ga0307377, IMG submission 202535) | Soil microbial communities from Risofladan, Vaasa, Finland - TR-3 | ecosystem: Environmental > Terrestrial > Soil > Coastal area > Acid sulfate soil | place: Finland: Risofladan, Vaasa | collected...
TCATAAATAATGAGACCCCAGTTCTTTTCATTAAATAAGTGAAAATGGCTAAAATCGGCTGTCGTGGACGAGCGGTGAGTGAGAATCTGGTAAGTGGCTACTGTGACCGGGCAGATCTCTTTTTTCTCGCCAGTATACTCCCCCATTTGGGTATCCTCTAAGGTAGTCTTCTCCGCCAGTTCGCGCAGCCACTGTTTGACGGCACTATTATTGGTCGTCAGAATCAGCGTCTCGCACTGCAATTCCGCCATCACACCCATGCCAATAACGGTCTTTCCTGCCCCGCAAGGCAACACTAAAACGCCACTGCCCCCGCGTACCGATCCTTGCTGATGGAAGGTTGCGACGGCCTCTTGCTGGTACGAGCGCAGAGCAAACGGATCACCCTCAGGCTTTTCGGTTCGCCAAGCGATCGGCAAATGGGTACCCTCGGTATAACCAGCTAAGTCTTCGACTGGGTAAAAGAGTTTCATGAGGAGCTGTTTCAATTGACCACGTGCTTCTGGGTTTATCTCGACTCGGTTAACAGACGGGTTTGGGGAATCGTAGTTTATTCCCCTTTCACCGAATGCTAGCAATAGTTTCACTTCTTTGTGACGGATGATTTCCAACAAAATCACCGGGTCCTCGGCGATCAGACAGAGCTTCTCTCCATCTCGAATGAGCTTTACTAAGCCGTACCTCCCCATGAGCTGTTGGATTTCCATGCGCACCGCTTCGGGCAGCGGAAATTTGCTGTATTTCTCTAGACCAGTTAATACGTCGTTAACAGAAACCCCACTGGAGGCAGCATTCCATAAGGATAATGGGGTGATGCGGTAAGTGTGCATGTACTCAGGGCTTTTTTCCAATTCAGCAAAGATTGCTAAGGTATCACGAGCTTCTTCATAGAGAGGATTAAGTACTTCTAAGAGAACCGAACGATCACTTTGGACGATCACAGGGTTGGTTACGGCTGGCATTATACTCTCCTTATACCGGCATATGACGGTTTTTGTACTATTATAGCATAAAAAGTAGTCGATCCTCTCGATCAATTTATCTATCTTTCTATTCCGTTTTTAGGCCCCACCTGAAGTGGAAAACCAAAGGAGGTAATTTTATGACAACCCTAGACCAAGTGGAAAAATTACGCGTAATGGCAAATATTACCTACGGCGAGGCCAAGGCTGCCCTAGATTCGGCAAACTGGGATTTACTCGAGGCGATCATCATTCTGGAGAAACAAGGAAAGATAACCACACCGACCGGTGGTGGTTACTACAGCAGCGAAAGAACCGAAGGCCCAAGCGCTGAGGGATTCACTAAAAATGGTTGGGAAAAGCAAAATAAACACTGCAAGAGTAAAAAAAGAGGTTTATGAACCTCAAATAGAAAGATTAGGAGCAACTAAGGGAAAACAAAGCCAACGAACACAAGGTCAATAAAACCAAAGTACCCAGCTCTTAATGAGAGGGGAATGGCTAAACTAAGCCATCCCCCTCTTTTATTAATTGTCTAGCTTTATCAAAAATTGATTCATCAACAGTGGCACCTAGAATAATATCTCGACCGGTTATAGGACTTTGTCCACCATCACTCATTCCACTTGCACTTACATCCGTAGAAGCTAAGATTCCAGTGTCGCGACCAGAGTTTACGCCTAAAGTTAATGTTGCTTGGCTGAGTGTATCACCTGTTAAAGGATTCATTAATTGATCCGAGCTTCCAAGTGGATAGTTACTCAAACGATCTATTTGAATTTCAGTGACACCCAAATTTTTGATTTTCTCTAGTACTTTGTTGGCTTCCTCTGGGCTTTTAAAATATGCAAGGATTATTTTTAAATTCCGATCTCCCTCCATAATAAATACCTCCTGCAGCATTTTTAAACAATGTTAGTATTCCCCGATAAAGAAAAATATCCCGCCATACATTAACAATGGCGGGATATTTTGTATTTATGAACATCACCATAAACCTTTTTTCCAACGCGCGCAACTTGCCCATTAAAAAAATTTGCTGATTACTGCTTGGATGAAGCCCTTAATATCATCAAGGTTTTTGTGCAAAATTCGGTAAATCTCAGAGTCATCAACCTCTTGGTACAGGTGCACAATTCGGTTACGAAACTTCACCATTTGCACTAGCGAAAGTTCTTTGTCCTTACCCAATATTCCATGTTGAATTATAAGCTTTACTGCTTCTGCAGACGTATTAGGGATTCCCCAGCGTTCTCTTGCTACCACATGATTAGAAACATCTATTAAGGCCTCAATACATACTTGAAGGTTGTATTTCGCAGCATCAACCGCCTGAAAACTAGCTAAAAAATCTTGGCGTTCCATTAGCTTTAACGTCTCTAAATTTTGTAACTTTAGATCAATAAATGATAGTTTTCGCTGTATAATATCCTTATCCACCATGACTGTCGTATTCCTCCTTAAGGGCCTGCTCATAATCATGAGCGAATATTGCATACTTAACAGCATAGTCCGGATAAGTCTTTATCACGGATTCGATAAAATCACTATGTTTAAAATAGTCTCCTTCGTATACAAGTATGCCTTCCCGGAGGGCGCGAAACTGTAAAGCGATAGGAGCGCGATTCAGATTAACCAAATCTATGCGGTCATGACTAACATGCAGGCTCAAGGCCACATCTAGCTCCAATTCTTCAGGTAGCGTAACTGGGCGAGCGAAAACTATTCCCAAATCAATATCACTCTGCGGATGTTCAAACTCGGTCCCAAATGAACCAAATAAATAAACAGCAGCAATTTCAACTCGGGACTGAAAGAATTCTTGCCAGAGTAGCAACTCAATGGGCACCTTTCGCATAGACATTACCCCCCTTGTCCCATTATATCATGCAAAACGCGTATAAAAAAGATATATGGAATTATTTCCCTTAATTTCAAGTGCTTAACGCGATTTATTCACTATATAATTCCAAACATCATTCCTGCAATTCAGGGAAGACTTTATAAGGTAATAAGTTAAATCTTTAAGGGAGGCGTTCTTTTTGAGCAATAAAGATGAAGCTAGAAGAAAGGTTTCAGCCAGTAAATTAGGACAAATTCAAGATAAATATCCCCAAATGGTACAGAAATTTGAAGAGATAAAAAAAGAGGTTTATGAACCTCAAATAGAAAGATTAGGGGAAACTAAGGGAGAACAAAGCCAACGAACACAAGGTCAATAAAACCAAGTTAATCCGTTAAAATTAAATGCAGCTTCATGACGGTTGCCCAATTACGTGTGGTTGTATTATCCCCTATAACATGGCCGACAGCTTTTGCTAATCTGCTCGCCAGTACCCCGTTGGGGCACCAGAGATACGCAACGCACACACCAAGGGCCAGAACCTCAATGCCCCAGTCCTGCTCCAGCAAAGGCTCAAGCTTTGTCCGATCCTCCGGGTTTCCCAGAAACGCGACAAGTAGACGTGATGGGTCGTTGGCAACCTCTCCTAAGGGATTACCATCGACGCTTGTCGCGAGTGCTGCTGCAGTGAGTACAAACAAACACTTTTGCTGAGACACCCAGTTGGGTGGAAAGTGCCTTCACTCCTCTAATTCCTGCTCGCTTCTTTGAAATTGATTATGTTCTTCTTAGCTGCTCATATGATCCTTATTCTCCCACCCTATAACTCTGTAACTTTCGATACAGATTTCTGACACTGATTCCTAATAAATTGGCTGCTTGGGTCTTATTACCCTTCACTTTCTTCAGAGTAGCTGAAATGTAATGCTTTTCAACATCTTCTAAGGATGGATAATGATTGTCACTGAATATATCGTAAAATCGTTCTTCTGAATCGAAAGATGGGGATGTCTTCAAGCCTTGCTCTAAGTTCCCCCAAATATCTTTAGGGGTGATCCTTCCATCGATAGACAAGATCTGTCCGCGTTCAATGAGATGGAAGAGCTCACGAACATTACCCGGAAAATCATAATTAAGCAATTGCTCCTTCGTTTCTGGCAATAAAATGTAATCGTGGTGAAGTAATTTTTTTTTGCTCTGGGTTTCAAGGAAATGCTTTACAAGAGGAAGGATATCCTCCCGCCGTTCGCGCAGCGGGGGGACGATTAAGGTCAAGCCGTTTAAGCGATAAAACAAATCCTCACGAAACCTTCCGTGATTTATTTCCTGCTGAAGATCTCTATTTGTTGCTGCGACAATCCGAACATCTACCCGCCGGAGTCGGGCATCTCCGACTCGCCGGAATTCCCCGCTTTCTAAGAACCGGAGAAGCTTTACTTGAATAGATAAGGGCATTTCACCTATTTCATCGAGAAAGAGGGTACCATTATCAGCCATTTCGACTAAACCGATTTTTTGAGTCCCAGCTCCAGTAAAGGCTCCTTTTTCATGGCCAAAAAGCTCACTCTCTATCAAAGCCTCTGGAATTGCGCCTGCGTTTACCGGAACGCAGGCGCAGTTAACACGTGAGCCACAGAGATGGATCGCTTGAGCAATCAACTCCTTACCCACGCCGCTTTCCCCTTGGATGAGGACCGATGTATCAGTTTGAGCAACCTTGCGGGTCATCGCCAGGAGCGCCCCCATCGGTGCGCTTTCGGCGATAATTTTCAGTTCTGGAGTTTGGAGGTTCACTACCTGCCTGAGCCCCGTATTTTCCAGCAATAACTTTCGTTTTTCAAGGGCTTTTTGCAACGTGATTTCGAGCTCAGACAAGTTACAAGGTTTGGTCAGGTAATCATAAGCCCCGAGTTTCATTGCTTCAATGGCTGACTCAATCGTACCATTGCCAGTTAACATGACGACTTGAAGATTGGGCTGTAATTGTTTTATCTTTGGTAAAAGGATAAGGCCGTCACCGTCCGGTAGCTTGATATCCAACAGGACAGCATCGAGTAAAGTATCTTTAAGAAGGGATAAACCCTCTTCAGCTGTGCCGGCTTCCAGTATTTCATAGTCTTTACGCTTTAAACGCTGGGCAATAATCGAGCGTAAAGCTTCCTCATCGTCTAAGATTAGAATCTTTGGACAGTGCTTCATCTGCTTTAATCTCCTGCTTTATGGAAAGGCAAGGTTATTTTCACAAGTGTTCCTTGACCTTCCGTACTTTCTAAGGCCATCTCGCCTTGCATCTTCAGAACAATTCCGTAACTTACATATAACCCCAAACCTGTTCCTTGCCCTACGGACTTCGTTGTGAAAAACGGGTCAAAAGCCTTCTTCAGATTGATTTGCGGAATTCCTTCCCCATAATCCTTGACGATAAAATGAATTTTTTCACTTTCTCGGTATCCCTTAACTTCGATCACTCCTCCTTCAACGGAGGCATCCAAAGCATTGGTGATCAGATTGAGAACCACTTGCTGCCACTCATTTTCATTACCCAGGGCATAGAGACTATTTTCCAGTTGGAGTTCGATTTTAAGATGCTTTTGTTTTGCCTTGTGCTCTAAAAGTCCCAGTGTCTGCACGCTTGCAACACCGATATCGATGAGGTAGCTTCCATTAATGCGTTTATGGGCAAAACCAAGTAAACGATCCGTAATCTGCTTACAGCGGACGATTTGCTCTAAGACGATCTTTAAGCCAGTCTTGATTTCCCCTCGAGTCGGCCCCGGTTCTTCCTCATTCATGCGGTCCAGTAAGTCTTCACTATGAGCAGCAACGATAGCTATGGGGTTGTTAATTTCATGAGCCACTCCCGAAGCCAAAAGTCCGATGGCCGCCATTTTATCGGTCTCAATCATGCGAGCTTCCATTTCCACTTCTTGGGTAACATCGTCAAGTAATAAAAGGTAAGCCGCATTCTCTGGATTATCTGGTAACAACTCATAATACATCTGACGAAAATGTCGCCGTTGCTCGTTCACAAAAACAGAAATATTACGGCCATTTTCGAGGAAAACGCCCTCCAGAGCTTCTCCGTTAACAACTTGATCACACGGGAGATTTACTAAATGATGTCCAAACCATTCAGCAAACTTCGTATTCCACCAAATAATTTTTTTATCAGGATTTAAAAGAACCATCCCTGCGCCAACTCCGTCAACAACGGTCGTCAACAGCTCCTTTTCATCTTTTAGGTTTTCATTTTTTTGATCCAATGAATTTAACAATTGATTAAAAGATTTGACTAACCTCCCGATTTCATCCCAACTCTCGATTGGAATATGGGATTCCAAGTCTCCCGTCGCTATGATTTGCCTGACCTGACCTTCAAGATTTTCGATCGGATGAACCACTTGTAACCCAAAGGCAATACTTAAAATCATGACTAGGGTCATGATTAAGATGGCAATCACGATGAGCCGCATAGCAAATTCAAAGATTGGTTTATTCGCTTCTCGGGTCGGCTGTTCGATAACTACTGCCCAATTTGGGGTGCCCACGGAAGCAAACGCCCCGATAACGGTCACGCCGTCTAGATTTTTATACTCACTTCCCGGGGAAAAAGCCTCCCCCTCCATAAAACTTTGAACTGCAGGGTTTTCACGAATCTCCTCGTGATGCAAAACAAGATTGGAGTCAGTATTCCCAATTAACCTCCCGGTTTGGTCGACTAAAAATACGTATTCTCCCTCACCCAACCGTATTTTAGCATATCGGCTGATGATGCCCTTTAAGTCAACTTTAGCTTGCAGATATCCTATTCGATTTCTAGTTGTGGGGTCTTGAACGGCTACAGTTAAATAGATCTCCGGTCGTCCGTCACTTGAAAAGAATACTTCACTGATAGCCGAGGACTTTTCCGAGTTTATAGGGTTTTCAATTTTTGCTGGAGAGGAGGGGGAGGAATTGCCTTCTTGGAAAGCGATTTGATCGATGACGTTAGAATCAACATCTGCAACCTTTATTTCTTCGATAAAGGACTCTTTTTGCAAAAGTGTCTCTAAAATAATCTGACGTGACGTTTTATCTTTCCCGACGAGGGCGTAGGCACTCGTTGCCTTCGTAAGAATTAGACTGTTCTTAACATTTGAAATGAAGTCTTGCATTTCATGGGCAAGAACTGTCACCTGTTCAAAATTTTGTTCATAAATATCTTTTTCTAGATTTTGTCGCACAGATGTAAAACCTAAATACCCAAGAAAGAACAGAGGAAGAATGGACATGGTGATACCAAACAAGAGAAAATGAACTTTAATGCGCATCCACCAAGGAATTGAACTTTTTTTCAACATTTGGCCCCCATCGAATGGTTTCATCTCACACTGTTTAATAACCACGTGTTTACTCCTAGTGTAGCACGAGTTTACATATTTTTGTTTCCCTAAAAGGAGTTTTTACTAAAAAAAGGATGCAGACTTTTTACTCAGTCAACACCCTGGGCCTTTCAGCATTAGGTTAGTGTAAATGTTTTAATCGATTAAAGGACTCCCCATTTTCTTGTATAATCTAATTTAATGATGTACTCATCATTTTGGAAACCATGCTCATTCAGGACCCGAACAACGCCATTAAAATCGAAGGATTCCGTCTCCATCTGGACAAATCCTTTTCTTCCGGTAATTGCCCAATCGTCATGACCTTCGAGCAGAACCTCCATCATCTGGGCAATTCGCTCTAAACGATTCGCCAAGTAGTTTTTCCATTCCCTTACATTTTCAGGTCTAATATCTCTTCCCAGCGTCACCTCTGTGATGAGCTTATTTTCTTTGTTCTTTAGCCCTCGAAAGTTTTGGTGATATAAGTTAATTATTACTCTTTGCACACAGGTTTCATTGTTAATATTCATTGGTCATGACTCCTTACTCTCAAATCGGTCCTAATAATCTTTAAGCTGAACCTGCAAACAAACTTCCCTTTTTATCACCTTAACTATTTCACAAACACAGGTATGTGTAAAGAAAACTTGGGTAGCGCCAAGCCTTCAGGCGCAGGCGCTAGCCCTAGTTGCACTTATGCGCTGGCCAAGACTCGAACAGGACGTTCGAGGTTAGTAGCGACGCCATGGATGACAAGGCGCCGTGATGGCCGAGTGCCCCTGTAGCCATAACTGAAACACGATGTTTCAGATAGCTTACTTAACTAATTGCCAAAACCCACCGAGAATAATGGTCGAGAAAATAAACCCTAAAGGAACGTTAATACATACACCGGCTGTGAACGCCGCAAACGGTTTCCAACCAACAGATGTCAAGTCTCTAAAACGTGTCGTCAAGCCAATAGAGAGGAATGTAAAGATAAAGGTCCAACTTCTCAGAACTTTCACAGGTCCCATAACATTTGCCGAAACAGAGGAAGCTGTTGCGGCGTTAGAAGTAGCAACAATGATAGTTAAAAGAATGGAAGCAATGAAGAAACCAATGACAAACTTAGGGAAACGGTACCAGATTTCACCGGCTTTGGGTTTTGCGCCACTTTCGTCTTTTTCCCATTGTGTTACGGAAATCAAAGCCATGATGAAACACCAAATTCCAATCCACATATCCCGACCGACAACCTTCATAAGCGTAAAGGTTCTGATCGCTTGTTCGCTGATGGAGGCAGCAGCAGCCATACCAGCGGCATCCGCAAATTCAGATGTTCCAATCCATGCTCCGCCTGGACCATCAGGGATTCCAAAAGCTTTAATTACGAAAGGTAATATAATAACCATAACAATCGCCCAAACCACAACCAAAGAAATAGCAACAGAAACATGTTGTTTTTCTGCTTTAACCGAACTACCAATAGCAATAGAAGCAGAAACTCCGCAGATGGATCCACCGGCAGCCAAGGTAGCCGCAAAGCGGCGATCAAGTTTTAGTACTTTTGTTCCAATAAAATAAATAGTCAGAAAAGTAGTTACAGCAATAATCGTAGCTTGCATAAATGCCGCTGGTCCTGCTTGAATAATCATTGTAAAAGGAAGGGTTGCTCCCAAGAGAACGATTCCTGTCTTTACATAGAATTCCGTTCTTAGAGATGTATTAAACCATTTCGGTAGCGTAAACAGATTTGCCACAATCATACCTAAAACCAGGGCCCAAATGGGAGACTCCAGATTGTAGTGATTGGAAAATTTACTTGCCCCAAGAATATAAATTATAATACTGGCAATGAAGAGAATCGTAAAACCACCAATAAATTCTCCTACTTTATGGCCCAATGTCTTTACCGCAACGGTAAAAAGAACGGTAAATACCAACCACAACAGAATAAGATTAGTGAGATTGGCAGTAACAAAGGCAGTTATCTTATTGAAATCTGTCCAGTTTCCAGGGAAATTTACGGCGATTGATTTAAGAAAAGTGCTACCTGATGTCCATAAAAGAAGAGCGAATACGACTAGTCCGAGTCCAAGCCACACTGCCCAGTAATCCTCTTTTTTAAACAGATCTCCAAATCCACCTGACGATTTTGTTCGGGTAGGAATATTAGTACTCATACGTTTTTTTCACTCCTTTTTGATTTTTGGTATGACATACTTTACAAAAACATTTCAAAATCCACTCTTTTACAGCCACCCCCCCCGGCAATCTGATTCAAACTTACTACACCAACTCCTTTGTGACTAGCTTAATTAGCCCATTATTTTGATTCTCATAACCATATAAGCAATAACTATGCCAAGTTCCTGTTTTTGTTAAAACTAGTGTATATAGGACGTTTAAGCCCTTATGAAGAGGTTTTGATTAACTGAGGGATCATGACAATTTGTCACTTATGCCAAATTGTCATGACAAAATGTCTCGTACCTATAAATATAAAACAATCTCTCTGCAGAGTTTCTGCAGAGAGATTGTTACTTAATTGTTATCCAATAGTTACCCATAATTACAACGGATAACAGATATCCAAGGGGAATGTTTATCAATACACCAGTAGTAAAAGCTGCAAATGGCTTCCACCCGACTGAAGCAAGTTCCTTCAAGCGACTGGATAGGCCAATCGAGAGAAAGGTAAAGATAAAGGCCCAATTTCTTAATTCGATAATCGGGTTAATAATGTTAATATCTATCGCTTTGGAAGTCACTACATTAGCAGAGGCAGCTAAGAGAGTTATGATAATTGAGGCGACAATGAACCCTAAAACAAATTTTGGAAAGCGTATCCAGATGTCAAGAGCATTTGGTTTAGTGCCATACCTTTTGTCCCATCTTGTGACCGAAGTAAGAGCCATGATAAAACACCAGATCCCAATGAACATATCACGACCTACGACTTTCATGAGGGTAAAAGTCTTGATTGCTTGTTCATTTATAGCAGCAGCTGCGGCCATTCCAGGAGCATCAGCAAATTCTGCTGTGCCAATCCAAGCACCCGCTGGACCGGGTAGAATATGCAAGGCTTTAATCGCTAAGGGGAGGATGAAAATCATGATGATGGAACAAATAATAACCAGAGAAATCGCAATTGACACGTGCTGCTTTTCCGCTTTTACAGCACCACCAATGGCAATAGAAGCAGAAACTCCGCAGATCGAACCTCCTGCTGCCAATGTGGCAGCAAAGCGCTTATCTAGCCCGAAAACCCGCGTTCCAGTCCAGTAAATGGTGAGGAAAGTAGCTAGTGCAATAATTGTTGCTTGAGCAAAAGCAGTCGAACCTGCTTGGACAATTAAAGTAAATGGTAAGGAAGCACCCATTAACACAATACCAAGCTTTACGTAGAATTGGGTCTGGAGTGCGGTGCTTAGCCAATACGGAATCCTTAGAAAGTTACTTATGACAAGTCCTACTACTAGTGCGAGCAGCGGAGTTTCAATGCTATTTCTTTTCATGACATCCCAAGAACCCCACACCGAAACGAGAACACTCATTACAAAAAGAAAAGTGAATCCCACAAAAAATCGTTTAACTTCTCCGGTAAGGACTTTAACCGCGATTGAATATAAAATAAGAAAAAACAAATAGAGTGCCAAGAGAGCGCTCTTGTGGCTACTAATATAACTTATAGCAGTTCTATAGTCGCTATAGTTCGGTATCTTTAGTACAATCCAATTCATGAAGTTATTCCCAATACTCCAAAACACGATTGCTAACAGTACGATCGTTAGACCTAGCCACATAGCCCAATAATCTTCCTGTTTCCAAAGGTCGGACCAGCCCCCGGAAGGAGCTGTTGATTTCTTGGCTACGGATAAATAGCCCAATGGTTTACCCCTCTCTATAGTGAAATCCGCAGAAACAGATAATTGCACTTTATCTTCGGCAATCCTAATTATTTTCGCTATGTGTCTTCAATTCTCCTCCTCACAATTTGCCCATACGCCCTTTTAGTAACAATCATATTTGAACCCCTGAAATAACTAATCCGCCTGTTGTATAAGCCGAATTACCACGTATTTCATAAAATAATTTAGAGGACATTTGTAAATTACGTCGAATATATAGCAATGTGCCTTCAAAAGGAAAATGAAAGCTGAATCTAGATTCACCTAGAGCGGGGGATTTTTTTATGGGGTGAAACGCGTACCATACGCGTAGGGCTTATACCTTGTTGCCCGAATCCGTTAACTAACCTCGTAAGCTAAGAAAGGTGAAAAAAATATGCATTTGTCTCTAGTCCTGTCACGGTTAAAAGACGTGAT
>Ga0307377_10007254_pt1 | contig 11478 bp, 15 predicted proteins | sample TR3MG_FD_202535 | JGI IMG/M metagenome (GOLD analysis project Ga0307377, IMG submission 202535) | Soil microbial communities from Risofladan, Vaasa, Finland - TR-3 | ecosystem: Environmental > Terrestrial > Soil > Coastal area > Acid sulfate soil | place: Finland: Risofladan, Vaasa | collected...
TCTATTGTTAGTTATTCTGGAAAAAGCGTTTTTCACATTTGGTTCTCAAAGCGCAATACCAAATCTATCATTGCTTCATAAGGTCGATGTTTTAGAGTTTGGGTGTCAGAAAAATTTACACACAAAAACTTATAATGTAACTAACACCCCGATAACATTCTTTGAAAATAAAACGTATGATATAGATCCTCAATTTATTTTGAAGAATCTCAGAAAACTTTTGAACTCTAAAAAGGAGAAGTTAAAAAATGGCTAACATTTTTTTCGAAACGCACAAAAGAAGGATCCAGCAAATTAAACGTCAATTAATTGAATACAATTATGCAGGGAATTATGGTGGAGCGATTCCTTTGATGGAAGTCAATAACATAATTGATGGTTTATTAATTGAAGTTACTAAAATGGATAGGGAAATTATTGAATTAAAGGAAGCATTGAAGAAAGCAAAGGCAGTGGAGAAAACGGATGACCTCGGGTAAAAAACCAAAGGCGTATTTATTCGGCCCATTTTTTGGTGAGTTGTCATGGGAGTATTTTAGATTTGCTCCTTATGCAATTCATTTGAAAAAAACTGAACCTGATATTCAGATGGTTGTTATGACACGACCTGAAAGATTCGATTTTTATGGCCAATACGCTGATGTTCTTGTACCATTGAAGATAACCAATGATGATGTTTATGATCAATCAGCTTTTAAATTATTAGGGTATGATATTACCTTATGCCAAAAATTTTGTGACCTATTTAGAATAACTTATAAGAAGAAATATGAAATCGTTTATTGTCATGTTCCTGATTTTTCCTCACTCAGATATAAAGTAAAATGGCAATTCCCAAGAGGAAAAATGGATTACGATTTTATTCCACGAAAAGGAAATACAAAAATAATTCAAAATTTTTCAAGAAAGAAGAATATTGTTATTACAGATGTTGGTTATAGATATAATACGGGAAGATATACTGTTATTAATATAGAAACATTTAAAAATTTGATATCTTCAAGTATAGACAATAAGAGAATTACTTATTATGGGTGTTTGATTCAACTTATTAAACAATCAAAATTTGTAATTTCTAATTTAAAATCTGATCTTGGAAAATTGTCTGTTCTTTTAAAAACCCCATTGATATATCCACACAGAACTATTTCAACTGATAATGTATTTTTAATGAATCCATTAAAAACTCCAATTATCGACTGTGAAAGTATTATAGAAGGAGTGAAATTTTATGAGAATAGTATTTGATTTAAGAAAAGTTGGTCTTGGTAATAATGGTGGATCCTTTACACTTATTAAATCAGGCAACACACTTGTTGATATGGGGCATGATGTAACTTTTGTTGATAGTGGAAAGAACCAGCACACATGGGTACCGTTAAAAGCAAATCATAAAGTTGTTAGACAAAAAGCAAAACTGCCAACAGCAGATTTTATAATTGCAACTGGATATAAATCAGTTGAAGAAACAATTACATCACCTCCAAGGGCAGGACGGCAATGTCATTGGATTCGTGGATGGGAAACATGGCAATACAATGAAAAAGATATAATACAAAAGGTTTTAAAACCTTCAACGATTAAATTGGTAAATGGGTTGGGGCTTCAAAAGAAATTAAAAAGTCTTGGATTTGACTCACATTTGATTAGACCGGGGTATGACTTTGACAAATTTTCTGTTAAAAATGTAAGACAAAAACATGATACAGTGATAATTGGAGGTCTAAATAAACAAGGCAGACATTCAAACAGTAAAAGAACAGCTTGGATATTTGAAACTGTGAAGGTGTTAAAACGCAAATACGGGAAGAAAATTCAATTGTGGATGTTTGGTATGGATTCATTGCCATCGACTACTATGGTTGATTATTACTCGAAAAATCCATCAGTTGAAGAGAAGAATAGAATATTTAATAATGTTGATATATGGTTATCAACATCAATGCTTGAAGGTTTACACATGCCTCCTGCTGAAGCTATGATTACTGAATGCCCTGTTGTTGGAACTAATGCTGAAATGTCGGGGACTGAAGATTATCTGTCACACAATGAGACTGGTATTGTCACGGAAAATGATATATTCAGTTTCATCAAGGGAGTTGAAAAATTAGTTCTTGATCAAAACTTAAGAAGACAGTTAGGTCGAAATGCAAGAGTTAAAGTTTTAGGAATTGGAAATAGAGAAAATAACATGAAGGTTTTGATTGATTTGTTTGAACAAATAAAGGGATGAAATGATATATAAAATCGAAGACATTTTAAATAAGCTGGAACATTGTATTGAATACAAACTTCCATTTTCTCATATACGGTTCGGCGATGGAGGAATAAAATTTATACATTCAATGTTATATGGAGATCTTAAACAGTTAGCAACAATAATTAAGAAAGAAGGATTACCACACCAAAAACTAACTGACATATTTGAGTTGTGGGGGTATTATGCACGCCAAGCTGATTTCATCGACACTCCTGAAGTATATTATAATGGAGAATTTTGGCCCAGAATTAAAAAAGCAGGAAAGCCAATAAATGTCGATACAGATGAAAAAATGAGAGAGTGGAAGGATTTATATGAGAGATCTGAATTTGACAATGAAAATTATTGTAATCCTGAATCCAATTGTTTGTTTATTGTTAGAATACCAGGTAAAAGAAACCTTCTGGATTTTATGAAAGGAAAAAAGATATGTTGTATAACTGCGAAACCCGAAATTAAAACTCTTTTTCCTGAATGGGATATTGTTAAAATTGTTGGTCAATGGGAAAACCAGTATGAAAATTCATTTAAAGAAGTAGTTGATATAATAAAATCAACAGCTAAGAATTATGATTTTTGGCTTGTAGCTGCTGGAGAACTTGGAAGAATCTATAGTGGATTAATAAAAGAAAATGGGGGTCGATGTTTGGATATCGGTTTTGTTATTGAATTTTGGTTGGTGGGTGCTATTCACCCTCGTTTTAATCCATTTGTGAATAAAGCGATAGATAACAGATTTGAATTAGTTTTGACAGATGAAGGAAAGAAATATGAACAATTTATTTAATATTATTCAGGAATCTTGTAAAATAGGTAAAAATTTTCAAATTGGAAATTTTTGTACAATTGAAGATAGTGTAATTATTGGAAATAATGTTAAAATTGAAAATTATGTGTTATTAAAAAAAGGAACAATTGTTGGTGATGATTGTTTTATTGATAGTTATGTAAGATCATCTGGTGAAAATCAAATTGGGCATAGAGTTATATTAAGATATGGGGTTACTATTGCTAAAAATGTAATTATTGGAGATGATGTTTTTATCGCACCAAATGTAATGACAGTCTATGGTGATAAACAAACAGTTATTAAGGATAATGTATGTATATATACTTCTTCTATAATTGATGCTGGAATTTTAATTGAAGATGGTGTGGTAATTGGAGCAAATTCATTTGTAAATAAAAATTGTATAGAAAAAGGATTGTATATTGGAAATCCAGCTAAGAAGGTAAAATGATGATAATAACTAATTCAACACCAGATACATATTATTTTAATCAACTAATAGCCTTTCTTATGTCCATTAAAATAAATTCTCCAAAACATATTAGTCAGGTTAAAGTGTTTTTGGCAAATTTTCCATGTGATTTGGAAAATAGATTAAAGAAAGCATTTGTTGAAGTAACATTTGAAAATAATTCTCTTGAGATGATTGATGAAAGAGGATTTAGTCTTATAATTGATAGAACATTTAGAGTTTTTGATTGTTTGAAAAAATTTAAAGATCAAGTCTTATGGTTAGATACGGATATTATTGTTAGGGGTGATTTATCAGAACTAATTGAAATACAACCAAAACAGCTTAAAATATTGTACAGAAAGGGAGCATCTGAAGAGTCAAGAATTAATGCTGGAGTATTCAATATAGGATACTCACAAGAATCTTGTGATTTTATTGATGACTGGCACCAAAGAGTTATATCAAATGCAGAGTGGGGTAAAGGACAGCTGGAACTTTGGAGATCTTTTAAGAGGCATAGAGATAATATAGAATTAGTAGATATAACTAAAAAGTACAATAGCGTTGGAAGACATTTTTACCCAGATTTTGTAATATGGCATTGTAAAATGAAACACTTCAAAGAACCCAAATATCAAAAAGAATATAAAGTGTATTTGAAGAAAGCTAAAAAACTTTTAAAATCTTAGAAGTTATAAAAGGAAATGGAAAATGCCAAAGAAATTCTTCTATATTTTTAGGAGTAAGAAATGATAAAAAATGGAATAGTTTATATAGTGTTTGGTACAAAATCGACTTCAGAGTTTCATGCTTCAATTAAAACTTTGAAAACAACACATCCTAATATACACATAACACTTTTTACGGATAATATAAAAAGTGAATATGCAGATGATAGAATAATTATCAAACCAAAGGGGGTAAGGATAAAACAATACCATTTAGAAAAGTCTCCATATAAAAATACTTTATATTTAGATGCAACAAGTGGAATTGTTGGGCCAATAGATGAGTTATTTGCCCTTACTGAAAGATTTGATATAGCATGTGTTCATGATCTTATAAGAAAGCATCATGTTAAAAGTGCTAAATATCCAGACTATGCTGCTATACCAGATCCATTTCCAGAATATAGTGGAGGGATTATTTTATTCAGAAAATCAGATGCAGTAAAGCAATTCTTTCAGGCATGGAGAGATAACTTTGAAAAATGGGTAAAATTAACAGGAGAATTTAAGAAAGATCAACCTTCTTTAAGGGTATCATTATGGCAATGTAAAGATTTAAAGATACATACATTACCTCCTGAATATAGTTTACGAGATAAAAAATATCATAATATTACTCCACGAATATTTCATATTCATAATCTTGCTAATAAAAGTTTAAATAAATGGGTAGCAAAATGGACAACAAAAAATCCTGGAAAAATTAAAGAGGATATATGAATTTAGATGTAATGATAAACAGTTGTGCAAGACCTGATATATTGGAAATCTCCATATCTACATTTAAAAAACATATTAAAACAAACCACAATTTGAGGTATGTTATATTAGAGGATAAGGTAGATGATGAACGGAGACAAGAAGCTGGTAGAAAATGGATTGAATCCAACAAATATCTATTTGACGAAATTCATTGTGCAGAAAAGCGAATGGGACCGGGATTCTTCTTTGCCCCAATTGTTAAATTGTGTCAAACTCCATTCTTTTTTCATTTAGAGGATGATAATGAGTTTCTTGTTGATATAAACATAGATCCAATATTAGAAATGATGAAAAGACATGATGATATTGCGAATGTTGTATTGCGACGAGGAATGATGGTTGATAAAAGAAATCACCCTAAAGCTGTGATTATAGATGGAATTGAACTAACAAAATTTGATTTGTATTCTGTTGCCACAGGATTGTTCAATGTTAATATAGCTAAAACAATAATAGATAAAGCTGGGTGGCATAATCAGCTTCGGGAGGTTCAAGTGTTGGGGAAATTATCTCAAGAAATGAAATTTAAAAAATACACATTAGGACGTGATAATAGTTTTTTACATTATAATCATATTGGTCCAAATAAGGGATATAGAAAAGGATCATGGAAGAAAAATTAATATATGAAGTCAGGGATTTCGCCCCTGACTCCAAAACATTAGTTATTGCATTTGCTGGAGATATGAGGGGTAAAAAATTCAATCCAGATGGACCAGAGTGGAACAATGTACTTAAATATAAATTTAAACATTTAAATTTTAAAATCTGGTTCATTCCAGATGTTAGAGTCGCTTGGTGGCATACTAACTTTCCTGGATTATCTGGATATGGTCCCTATGTATTATCTCGATATATTAAGAAAGTCATAAAAGATATGGATGTTGATACTGTTTGTACAATGGGATTGTCTATGGGTGGTTATGGTGCTATTTTGATGGGGTGTTTAATAGGAGCAGATGTTGCTATTGCATATTCACCTCAAACATGGTTAATGGAAGCGAGGTATAGAAAAAATAATTTACATAATAAATTTAAAGGTTTTGATATTCCTGAAAACCAAAAAGATTTAAAATCATTTTTGGAAAATAATCCGAATAATAAAACTATATATCATATATATTATGGAAATAAAAATTCAACTGATAGAAAACATGCTGAACGAATGAAACACATCAAAGGGGTGGTTCTACATTCAATTAATAGTAAAAAACATACTGTTGCTATTCGTTTAGTAAAAGATGGAACAGTTGAAAGAATTTTATCTGACGTTACAAAAAGAATATATAATTTTTAAAGGTGGGTTGAAATGAATAATAATAATATTATAGTATTTGGTGGTGATGGATTTTGTGGGTGGCCATTGTGTTTATCATTATCTAAAGATGGATACAACGTAACAATTGTAGATAATTTAGTTAGAAGAAAAACAGATATTGAATTGGAATGTCAATCATTGACTCCAATAACTCCTATAAATACCAGGTTAAAAACATGGAAAGAATTAACTGGTAAAGATATAAGATATGAATGTATAGATGTTTCGGAGCATTATCATAGAATTTTAACTTTGTTTGAGGAATTGAAACCAAAAGCAGTTATCCATTATGCAGAACAACGGGCAGCGCCATATTCAATGAAATCATCATATCATAAAAGATACACAATAAATAATAATGTCAATGCTACTCACAATATTTTATGTGCTATAGTTGAATCAGGTCAAGATATTCATATGGTTCATTTGGGAACAACGGGAGTATATGGGTATGGTACGGCAGGTATGGTCATACCAGAAGGATATTTGAAAGTTAAAGTTGATACAGATTTTGGAGAAACAGAATTAGAAATAATGTATCCCCCAAATCCTGGAAGTATATATCATCTAACTAAAACGCAAGACGCCTTAGCATTTTTATATTATAACAAGAATGATAAGGTTCGTATAACAGATTTACATCAAGGGATTGTGTGGGGAACTAATACTGATGAAACTTTGATGGATGAAAGACTGATAAACCGTTTTGATTATGATGGAGACTATGGAACTGTATTGAATCGTTTTCTAATGCAAGCAGCAATGGGACATCCATTAACCATATATGGAACGGGTGGTCAAACAAGGGCATTTATACATATTAAAGATTCTGTTGCGTGTGTAAAATTAGCAATTGAAAATCCACCACAAAAAGGAGATCGTGTAAAGATATTTAATCAGACTACAGAATGTCACAATCTACATGTATTGGCTGATAAGATTTGTAAAATAACTAATGCTAAAAAAAGATATTATAAAAATCCAAGAAATGAAGATGTTAAAAACGATCTTGCTTTTTTAAATGATAATTTTTTAAAGCTTGGCCTTTCTCCAACAACATTAGATGATGGTCTATTATCAGAAATTATTGATATTGCAAATAAATATCAACATCGTTGTGATGAAGAAAAAATTATATGCACATCATTGTGGGATAAACATAAAGTTATAGATTCAAAAGGATCTGACAAACCGATTGAACGGAGATAATATGAAAACAATATTTTTAGATATAGGAGCATATATAGGAGATACAATACCAATAGCATTAGAATATGGTATATTTGATGTTATTCATGCTTTTGAACCTGTTAAAGAATTATACCCTATAATTGAATCAAATATTAATGATGATAAAGTAATTTTACATAAATATGGTCTATTAGATAGTGATTGTGAAAAGACAATATATTGCTCCGGAACAGAGGGGGGTAGTATATTCAAAGATAAAGATCAAAGAGGAAAAGTTGGTCCGCCAGTTAAATGCAAATTCAAGAAGGCAAGTGATTGGTTTAAGAATAATATTTCTGATGATGATAATGTATATGTAAAACTGAATGTTGAAGGTGCAGAAATTGCTATATTGAATGATCTTATAGATAATAAACAATATTATAAAATCAATAATGTACTGATATGTTTTGATATATTAAAAGTTCCGGGAGGAAATAAATTATTTAAAGGTATGATCAATAAATTTAAGAAATTTAATATTCATAACTATAGCATAACAGGTAATATTAAGGGAAAAGTAAGAAGTACAGGAATAAAAGCAACAATAAATAATATGATTAAATATTGGTTGGATGGGAGTGTGTGATATGTCTAAATGGTTAGTAACAGGAGCATCGGGCTTCATTGGTTCTAATATAGTTAAACGATTAATTGAGGACGGGCAAGAAGTAACAGGCCTTGATAATTTTGCTAATAGTGATGGAATTAACATACAAGAATTTGACTTTGAATTTATCGAAGGTGATATCAGAGATTATGATTTATGTATGAATCTATGTAAAGAAAAAGATTATATAATTCATCAAGCAGCATTGGGTTCGGTTCCTCGTTCTATTGACGATCCCCTTTCAAGTAACGATAGTAATGTAAATGGATTTCTTAATATGATGATTGCGTCTAAATCTGCAAATGTTAAAAAGTTTGTATATGCATCATCAGGATCTGTATATGGAGATGATGAGAATCTTCCCAAAGTTGAAAACATCACAGGTGATGCTCTTTCCCCATATGCTGCAACTAAACAAATAAATGAAATGTATGCTAAAGTGTTTAATAAGGTATATAATTTTGATAGTATAGGACTTCGATATTTTAATGTATATGGACCCAGACAGAAATTTAGCGGCCCTTATGTAACTGTTATTCCAACTTGGTGTAGTGCATTTATTAAAGATGAAGATTTATTTATTAATGGAGATGGTGAGTCCAGTCGAGATTTTTGTTTTGTTGATGATGTAGTTGAAGCTAATATTATTGCAGCAAGAAGTAAATTACATGGATCATATGTTTTTAATGTCGGATCAGGAACAAATATATCTTTGAATAATTTATTTTCTCTTCTCAAGATTTTTTTTAATAATCCAAACAAGAAATCTATTTATAGAGATTTTAGACTTGGAGATACTCGTCATACTCTTGCTAATCTTGATCATATAAAAATTAACTTGGGATATGAAGCTAAGTATGATATTAATTCTGGTTTGCCAAAAGCGATTGACTGGTATAAAAAAGCATTGGAAATTGATAAGTGAATATCTTGTTTTTAAATCCTAACCTGTCAAGAAAAAGAGGTTACGGTCACCATTTGTTTAAATTAGAAATAGAAAGACAACATAACGTTGTAAATTATGGGAAAGGGTATGAAAATTTTGACCCCAATTTATTTGTTGAAGATATTATAAAAAAGTTTTGCAAAGTTAAACCTGATATAATTTTAACATATTTTTGGAAGTATTGGAATGATATAAAAGGATTGAATTTAATTACAGATATTCCAAAGGTGCATTATATTGTTGATTATACAAAAAAACATGGTCATTATGATCAACAAACTAAAGCATTATTAAGAGATAAATATGATTTGATTTTTGCTCCATATGACTTACCATGTCATCTTGTTAAAGAAAATAAAATTTGTTCTGATGTAATAAAGTTACCATTTTCAGTTGATATAAATAAATTTAAAAAGACTACAATGCAAAAAAGAAATGTTGTTATGGCATGTTTTAATGCTCAAGAAAAATTTTATCCCAATCGTTCTATTATTAGAGAACTGACTACAAAAGCAGGTTATAATCATATCAAAGGAGCTATATTTAAAAATTATATTAAAGCCATTAATATGTGCAAAGTATCTATTACTCATACTGATATATTTAACCATTTTAATATGAAATATACAGAAATTTTATCTTGTGGAGGATTTTTATTAACAGATAAACCTAAGAATATGAATGAATTAGGTTATGTAAATAATAAACATTTTGTTATATATAATGATTTAGATGATTTTGTGGACAAGTTAAAATATTATATGAATCCAAAACATGATAAAGAAAGAGAAAGAATTGAAAAAATCGGTATGGAATTTGTAAGAAAGAATCATAACAATACAGTTAGAGTTAAACAAATGACCAACATTATAAAAAATAGATTTGATATTAAATAGTTTGGAGATGGAATATGAACATTTTAGTTATTGGTATGCAAAGAAGCGGCACAACTTTGTTAAGAAGATTATGCTTAGTTCATCCAAAAGTGAGAAAAATGTTTCATGAACATTTTATTTTGAAAAAATGTACAAGTGTTAAAGACATTGAAAAATATATTAAAAAATATGGTATAAATTCTAAGAAACATATATGGGGAGAAAAATGTCCATATTATCCTAATATTCGTAAAATAAAACCAGAAAATTACTGTGAGAGATTATATGAATTATATCCGGATAAATTAAAAGTTATTCATATAATACGACATCCGTTAGATATTGCAAACTCGAATGTTAAGAAATTTAAAAATATCAATAATGTGACCGCTCCTTTAAATATCTATAAAAGAACAATACCCAGAATTATAACTAATTTATCAAAATTTCCATATGTTATACAAATTAAATATGAGGATTTATTACAAGAACCAGATATTGTATTACAAAAAATTTATAGATTTTGTAATTTAGAAGAACATATTGATTTTAGAAAATTACTAAAAAAACATTTTGTAGATTCGAGATATCAAAGTTTAGATTCTTCAAGGGCATTTGCATTTATGGAAACAGAACAAAAACTAAAAATTGATTTTGATGATGTATTTGATATTACAGATAAAATTGAAGGACCTAAATATAAGATATAGAAATTATAAGAGGAAATAATATTATGAAGGTATTAGTTGTTGGTTTTCCTAGAAGTGGAACAACTATGACACATGGTATTTTTAATAAACATCCAGATATTTCACAAATGTTATATGAAAGGTGGTTATTAAATATAGTTGACAATAAAAAACAACTTAAAAATAAATTTCCTAAAATGGTTGGAAATTTTGGTGAAAAGGTTATATGGGGAAAGAGACTAGCTATAAACAGAAAAGAACAAACCATTGTTGATTATTGTATTGAATGGAATGTATGGTTTGGGAATGAAGCCAAAATCATTCAAATTATAAGACATCCTTATGATACATTAAATTCATTAGTAATATCTAAAAAAAGACTTCCAAGAGGACCTAAATTTGAAAAAAATTACTCTGAATATTTATTATATGCACCAAAATATATTCCTCAAATAAATTCATTACCAAATTGTTTGACGGTGAAATATGAAAATATTGTAACAAATATAGATGATATGACAAAAAAGATATTTAATCATTGTGGTCTTGAAGTAAATCATAAACATCCTATTCCTATGAAGATTAATAGGGTGTTTAATTATAAAAATTATAAAAGAAAAAAAGATTTTCTTTTTAAATATGATGATAGATTAAAAAATGTTATTGAAGAGTTCAATAAAATTGATGGAGTCAAGTATGAGCTGTAAAGATAAAGACTATTATAAATGTGACGATTGTGTAAATGCATGGGATCTAAGTCGAATGTATGGATGTAACGAATCACCTAAACCTGTTACAGATTTAGAAAGAGAGGTG
>Ga0307377_10007255_pt1 | contig 11476 bp, 10 predicted proteins | sample TR3MG_FD_202535 | JGI IMG/M metagenome (GOLD analysis project Ga0307377, IMG submission 202535) | Soil microbial communities from Risofladan, Vaasa, Finland - TR-3 | ecosystem: Environmental > Terrestrial > Soil > Coastal area > Acid sulfate soil | place: Finland: Risofladan, Vaasa | collected...
GGTTTCCAGCTCGACGGGCGATAAGTTCGACAAAAGTGGGGTCTTGCCGAGGGCGGAGGCGAGATTTGTGCGTTGGCTGTTCACCCTACGAATTCTAACAGCCTGCGACTTTGGTCACTGCATTCGCGTTGGTACTGTTGTCTGATACCACAATGAATCCGCTAATCAGTACGGTCGATTTCAACGAACGCCCATTCATTGCCATTTGGGAAGTGACCCAAGCCTGCGATCTCGCATGTGTCCATTGCCGTGCTTCTGCCCAACCTGATCGGCATCCTATGGAGCTCAGCACAGAGGAGGGCAAGGACCTGATCGACCAGATTGCGGCACTGAAAGTTCCTGTCTTCGTCCTGACGGGAGGTGACCCGATTAAGCGGCCGGATCTTTTTGAGTTAATCGACTATGCGCGTTCCGTGAAAGTTCGTGTCTCGCTGACACCGAGTGCGACACCGCTGCTAACCAGGGAGGTCATTGTTCGCCTCAAGACGGCTGGACTCGCCAGGTTGGCCGTGAGCATGGATGGCGCAAGCGCGGAGACGCATGACGCGTTTCGGGGAATGAGCGGGTCATTTGCCCGGACGCTGGACGCGGTTCGTTGGGCCAATGAGATCGGTCTGCCGGTTCAGATCAACACGACATTCAGTCGCCGGAATATCGCAGAAATCGATGATCTCGTCGCGTTGATGGACAGCCTGAAGATTACGTTGTGGAGCGTTTTCTTCCTGGTTCCGACAGGAAGAGGGAAACTGAACGATCTGCTGAATGCCGAAGAGTTCGAGCAAGTATTTGCGAAGATTTATGACCTCTCGAAGACAGCAGCCTTCGATATCAAAACCACGGAGGCGCAGCACTACCGCAGGTTCATATTGCAGCAGGGAGTAGCTGAACGCAAGGCGGGCTCGGCGCCGAAGTTGCACCCGGACAAGGCGGCAGACGCTATCGGCCGAGCCCCGCGAGGGCTCAATGATGGTAAGGGTTTCGTATTCATCTCGCATAAAGGGGAAGTCTTTCCCAGCGGCTTTCTTCCTCTTTCTGCAGGCAATATACGCGAGCAGGGATTGGCCACCATCTATCGAGACTCGCCGTTGTTCCACGATTTACGAGATACGTCGAAACTTGAGGGGAAGTGCGGCTCATGCGAGTTCAAAGAAGTTTGTGGAGGATCGCGTGCTCGCGCCTATTCACTGACCGGAAACCCTCACGCCGAAGAGCCATGCTGTTCCTACGTTCCAAAGGGTTACTCGCAGTCGGCACTGCAGGTAAAATCAGCAACAACGCTTCATGTGCTCCAGGGTGCATAAGAACGGCGATTGCTACCGATTGGCCGGCGATTAAAGGGTTGGAATATACGGGAGGAAAAGCGATGGCAATCCAGATTGGTGCGAGGCCGGACAGCGGTTTCGGTGATCCGATTGGTAAGCTCAAAGATTGCCACCGGAGGATCGAGAGCTTTCTCGGCATTCTCTGCTTGGTGGCAGGCCGCGCCCATGGCAGGAGTCTCACCGGCGAGGAGCACGATGCAGTGCAGTCCGCACTGCAATACTTTCGAACAGGCGGACGACGCCACACAGCAGATGAAGAGGAGTCTCTCTTTCCGCGACTGCGCGCATCCGCCGCTGGTTTCCCTGATGAAATCGGCAGGCTTGAGGGCGACCATCACGAAGCAAATGATTTGCACGCATCGGTAGAGCAGCTGTACTCCAACTGGATCTCGTCCGGCGGGTTAGGTCTCGAAGATACTCTGCAATTATTATCCGAAGTCGACCGGCTGAAGCAACTCTATTGCGAGCATATTCATGTCGAAGAAACGATTGTTTTCGCTTATGCGACTGAGACGCTGGACAGGCCAACAATCGCGGCAATTGGTTCTGAGTTTCGCCGGAGACGAAACGTGGCAGGAGCTGAGTAAATGTTGTGCCATCCTGCTTAGCAAGGCGAATCGCAGCGTCTTTCGCAGAAGACACCGCATCAAGATATATCGCTCGCAGCAGATCAACCATCCAGAATTCAAACTTGAGAAGATCCCTTTCGACGAAGGGCATCATGAATTGGATTGGCAAGCTGCCCTTTTATTTGGGTTCGCGAAGGCATCTTCGTTCTCAGTGTCCGTGCCGTCTAGGCAGGCAAAATCCTTTTCGACGATGAGCGCGATCACTCCGTCTCCAACACGGCATTCGCCATACAATCCAACTTGATCACCCGAGAGCCATTGGTGAGCGTCGACAAGTGGAAGTAAGACCGTAACTTCCTGCGGCCGGTAACGCAGGGATATCTGCTTTTGGTCCGTAGAGTTTTCAAGGGCGTAGATCAGCCGTGCGTCATTTTCCGGTGCGAATCGGATTGTCTCTTCAAGGCGTCCACTCTGTATCAGTTGGGACAACTCTGAGCGCGATACGCGAAAGCGCAATGAGTTTCCTTTGATTCTCAGTTTCATCACGGTGCCCCGCAGAACTCAACTATCTCGTGAGGACCGATGCGCAACAGATCCGGCCAAGCACAAGTATGCGCCAACTCCCGGAAGGAGATGCGGACAGCTTCAATAGACATCGCGGTGGTATCGATGTTCTTCCTTCATGGCATGCACATATTCCTCCGCCGCCTGCGCCGACATGGCGCCCTGCTTTTCCACAATTGCCTGCAGCGTGTTGTTCACATCCTTTGCCATGCGGGATGCATCGCCGCAGACATAAACGCTGGCGCCGTCCTGCAGCCAGCTCCAGAAGAGCGACGCCTGTTCGAGCATTCTGTCCTGTACATAGACTTTATCGGCCTGGTCGCGCGAAAATGCAGTATCGAGCCGAGTGAGATGAGCATCGTCGCGCATGGCCTCGAGTTCCTCGCGATACAGGTAGTCGGTGGAAGCGCTACGTTCACCGAAGAAGAGCCAATTGCGACCCTTCGCTCCCAGCGCACGCCTTTCATGCAAGAAACCCCTGAAGGGAGCAATCCCAGTACCGGGACCGATCATGATCATCGGCGTATCGGCCTTGGGCAGGCGAAACTTCTTGTTTGGTTGAATATAGATGGGTACGCGATCGGAGATGGCAGTGCGATCAGCGAAGAGTGTGGAGCAGACTCCTCCGCGCTCGCGGTTGTGCGAGCTGTATCGCACCACCGCGACTGTCGTATGGATTTGACCGGCATGAGCAGCGGGGCTGGATGAGATGGAGTAGAGCCGAGGCGAAAGCTTGGGCAGCATGGCTATTAGGTCCGCTGGATCTTCGATTACGCCGGGGCATTCAACGAGCAGGTCGATGAGGCCGCGGTCGTAGGCATACGCATCAAGCTGAGCCTGGTGCTCGGGAGCAAGCAGATCGAGAAGTTTGTCACAGCTTCCACGCGCTGCATATTCCTTTACGATTTTGCGATTCAGGCGTGTGATTTGCAGATGATGCGTGAGTGCGTCGTGAAGAGTTGTGGATCCGGACTTGCCGCACTGCACCTGTTCGTTGCCGTTGAAGCGCAGCTTTTGCAGGATCTCGGCGACCAGGTTGATATCGTTTTGTGGAATCACACCGCATGCGTCGCCTGCTTCATAGCGGAGCCCCATGCCCTCGATAGAAAAGGCAAGATGCAATGTCGCTTTGTTCGAGTCTCGATGCGTCAAGCGTTTCTTCTCCACCAGGGGCACGAGAGCAGGGTTTTCGCGCGTCGAAGATGCGGATGAAACTGACTTGCCAGCGCCCCCTTCGGGCGGAACGGGGTCTGGCCGCTTCGTTTTTCTCCCATTCGCGATCTCATTCAGTTTTGGAATTAACGCGGACTTCCATTGTTCGAAGGGCTCGTCCACTTCCAAGTCGCAATCGACGCGATTGCAAATTCGGTTGGCGCCGAGCGAGGCAAGCTTGACGTCGAGTTCACTCCCGAACTTGCAGAAATGTTCGTAATGACTGTCACCCAGCGCGAATACGGCATACGACAGATTTTCAAAACGAGGAAAGTGCTCCAGGCAGAGCCCTTCATAGAATGGTTGCACTCCATCAGGTGCGTCGCCGTCACCATATGTGCTGGCCAGGATGAGAGCATACTTTTCCGCGGCCAAGGCTGCCGGCGTGTATCCCACCAGCGTGGAGACGGCAGGCACATGGCCATGAGCCTTCAACTCTTTGGCGAGCTTGCGGGCCAGGCCTTCGGCAGTGCCCGATTGAGATGCATAGAGCACAGCGACGCGATGCGATTGGTGGACTCCCGCCGATGGCTCAGCGGACGAAAATATTCCGGCGAGCAGGCCGTTGAGCCAGGCCCGTTGTTCAGGTGTGAATGGCGAATTGTCGGGAACGAAGGGAACTGTGGCGGTCATGACTATACATGCTCCTTTGCGGCACAGAACGATTGCAGTTCTGCGAGGCTGTGCCTGCGGCTGAAGTCAAGAAATGATTCATGGGCGTTGCGCCGCTCACAGTAGGCGGCAAAAAGGCGTTCCATGAGCGGCGGCAAATCTTCGAACGCAATGGCCGGGATCAGTTCGCGTGCCAGGCCGCGGTCCTGGTCTGATCCACCCCCGATCACAACTTGATAGCCTTCCGCGCCGCCAACCTTTGTTCCCAAAAGTCCGATATCTCCGATGTAGTGCTGTGCACACGAGTGCGGGCAGCCCGTGACGTGCAGGTTGACCGGTTGCTCGATGTGGAAGAGAGAGTCCAGTCGCCCGGCGAGCGCAACCGCGTGGGACTTGGTGTCGGTGGCGGCATAGCGGCAGCCGCGATTGCCTGTGCAGGCAACCGTTCCGCGCAGAACCGCGCCTGCTGTCCAGTCCAGGTCGGCGTTTCGAAGGGAGGCAAGAGCCTGATCCAGCCGTTCATCGGGGATGTTTGGTATGAGCACATTCTGCCAGACGGTGAGCCGCAGTTCGCCGCTGCCGAATTGCTTCGCAACATCGGCGAGCGCCAGCATTTGCCCTACGGGAAGCCGGCCCACCGGCGTCGAGACGCCGATATAGTGCAGGCCTTCCTGACGTTGCCGATGAACTCCAATATGACCGGCGCGATCAATTGTGTTGCGCGGCTCGCACTCTTCGGCGGCAAGCCGGATCAGCGGAAAGGCCAGCTTCTTTTCAGCCTCCGCGATAAAACGCTCGACTCCCCAGCGGTCCACCAGGTATTTCAACCTGGCCTTCTTGCGATCGGTGCGGTCTCCGTTCTCCGCGAAGACGCGAATCATAGCGGCAGCGACGGCCACTGTTTGTTCCGGGTGAAGCAGAAGGCCACAATCGGTTGCAAATTGTTTGTGCCCGGTAATGCCGCACAACAGGACGCGAAAATAGACACCCGCCGGTACTGCGCGCCTATCGCCAACCCGCACCGCTACGAAGCCAATGTCATTGGTGTCGGCAACGGTACTGATGGCGCCGCCGTTGTCGAAAGCCACGTTGAACTTGCGTGGTAGCCCATACATGTCGCGCGAATTGAGAATGTAATTGTGGAGGCCATCGGCCAGCGGACTCACGTCGCAAAGCTCAGTCGGGTCGATGCCGGTGATCGGAGATGCCGTGATGTTGCGTATGTTGTCCGCACCCGATCCCCGCGAAGTCATGCCGAGTGACTGTACCCTATTGAGTACGCGAACAATGTCTTTCGGTTGAAATTCCCGAATCTGCAGGTTGGCGCGGGTGGTGATGTCGGCTCGGCCGGATCCCCATTTGGCAGCCATATCCGCCAGGCCGCGCAACTGGTGGGCGCTTAGAGTTCCGCCGGGAACGCGAAGGCGGAGCATGAACGAGTCCTGCGCCGGCGCCACATAGAAGAGGCCATGAAACTTGAAGCGGAAGATATCGTCCGCGGCAGGTATGCGATTCTCGTCAGCATGGGCGATCAATTTGTCCCAAATATCGAGAGGGTTCTCCTCATATTTCCAGAGCTCTTCTTTGCACAGGTCTGAGATGCTCGTACCAAAATGAGTTTTCTCCTCCGCCTGAGCGAGATTGGCGGCGCCGGCAGAAGGGTCCGCAGTCAGTAGACCTGCCGATGTCTGGCCGACGAAGGCCGACGCGCTTCTTTGCATTGCGCCCGCAAAAAATCCCAGGAGATATTCCTTTTGCTCTGCCGTAAACGACGCCGAGTTGGGGGGTGTCTGAGCTTCCATGCCGAAGTCCTCAAATATCACTCACAACCAAAGTGGATTGGCTGGCGTTCTCCGCGCGCGCAATTGCGCCTGTTGCGCAAATTGGCGTTGAAACCGAATGAAACGCCGCATGTAATGCGGGGAATTCAAGGCTCATCGCGGAGCGTGGACTAACTGATCTTTGGGATTGAAAGACCGCCGCACGGCATGGTGCGGGGCGTGAAGGCAAGGGTAAACAACACCGTCACCCCTGTATTTTCGATCATATCCGGTTTTTCGCGCATTCGCAACACGTGCATGGGCGCCTGACGCAAATTGAATCAACTTCTGATTCCACCCGCCTGCTCTTGACGCCGAATTATGAATTTCGCTTGAAATGAAATTGGAGCTGTGGTAGTTCTTTGATCACGCAGGTCCAGAAGACACCGCGTCGTGTCCTCTGTTCGAACTGTCGAGATCTTCCCCGCTCTCCGCTGAGCATCCTGGCCAATGCATTTCAATGTTTGCGAGCCGCACAGGCTTGCGCATTTGTCGCTTCAGACACCCATATCGGGATGAGAGGAATTTTTATGGACTACATCAGCCCCTCAGAGGTTGCCGGGAACTTTGTCGCTAATGGAGCGGCAAAGTCGCGGCTGTCAATCAGCCAAATGTTGCTGCGCGGAGCACTTTCCGGCGCACTTCTTGGTTTCGCCACAACCGTTGCCTTCACGGCCACTGCCCAGGGGCTGCCCCCAATCCTTGGCGCTGTCATCTTTCCTGTCGGCTTTGCCATGATCGTGATTCTCGGTCTGGAATTGGTAACCGGTAGCTTCGCAATCGTGCCGGCGGCTTGGTTGGCCGGTGCAACGAGCCCGATCCGCGTACTTGCCAATTTTGTTTGGGTCTTTATTGGAAACCTGGCTGGAGGATTGCTCTATGCGTTGATGTATGCCGCCGTACAAACGCAACCCCACCACGCGCCAGCTACCGGCGCCGCGGCGCTCATCGTCGCGGCCGCCCAGGCAAAGACGCTCGGCTATCAGAAGCTGGGACTCGACGGACTCTGGCTCGCCGTTTTGAAGGCGGCTCTCTGCAACTGGATGGTGTGCATGGGCGTCGTAATGGGACTGACGTCACGCTCGACAACAGGCAAGATTGTTGCGTGCTGGCTGCCCATCTTTACCTTTTTTGCCCTGGGGTTTGAACACTCGGTTGTCAGCATGTTCGTCATCCCAGCCGGCATGATGATGGGCGCACCAGTTTCCATGAGCGACTGGTGGTTGTGGAATCAGCTTCCCGTCACTCTCGGAAACCTTGCGGGCGGATTTCTGTTTGTTGGCTTGCCAATGCTCTGGCTACGCAGACCCGCGCGAGCGGCGAGCGCAACACCAGCCAATGCCGGGATTGACGAAACGCTTCCGGCGGCGCAGCCGGAGGCAGTCGAGGCTTGATCGGATGTTCGTTTGTTTTTGAGGCCGCTTCCGTTTGATCGTCATTGCTGCCAGGGATGAGCAAAGGAAGACTACCAGTGACACAACACCAAGATTCAACAAGGAGACTGAATGTACAGAATCTTTCGCATGTCGCAGATCGTAGCCCTCTTCCTCATCGTGACCACCATGCTTGGCCAGGCGCAAGGGGCTTCTTCCAGCAATTCTCCCATCAGCGTTTCAGTTTATGACCGTACGCGTGTGGATACATGGCAGTGGTTTGCCGCACCGCCGGAGTCCAACAGCTACGGTTACGTCGAGTCGCTGTTGCGTATCGCAGTAGCGCAGCGGGTTCGAAACTGGGATTGGCAGCTTGAAGTGGCGCAGCCTTCGGTGCTCGACGCCCCGAACAGCGCCGTATCTCCGATCTCAGCGCAGGGTCAGTTGGGGCTGGGCGCGACCTACTATGCATCAAGCAGCAATAACTCATTCCCAGCGGCCGCTTTTCTTAAGCAAGGCTTTGTCCGCTATGACCGCGAAGATTCCAAGCTGCGCCTGGGCCGCTTCGAGTTCGTCGAAGGCCAGGAAATTCAATCGAAAAATGCATCCATCAACTGGCTGCAAACCAATCGAATCGCCCATCGCTTGATAGGCAACTTCGGCTTTTCGAATGCGCAGCGCAGCTTCGACGGTATCGACGGCCACCACGACGCTGCCGGATGGGACATCACGGCCATGGCAGGCCGCGCCGATCAAGGCGTCTTTAACATGAATGGAAACCCCGAACTGAACGTCGACGTGCAGTATCTGGCCCTTTCGCATTCAGAATTGAAGCAACACGTGCTCTGGCGTGCCTTTGGCGTCGGATATCACGACGGGCGTACCGGCCTGACAAAGACTGACAATCGCGCACTCGCGGCCCGCCAGACGGACCATCAAAATATCAGGATCGGAACCTATGGCGGTGATCTGCTCACCGTGATTCCCATTGGTCCGGGCCAATTCGACTTTCTCTTTTGGGGCGCCTTGCAGAACGGAAGCTGGGGGCAGTTGGGACACAGCGCGAATGCCGTGGCGCTTGAGGGAGGTTACCAATTCGGAAAGCATCCTCAGGCCCCATGGCTTCGCGGTGGCTGGTTTCGCTCGAGTGGCGATAGCAACACTACCGACGGCACACACAATACCTTCTTCCAGATTTTGCCGACGCCTCGTGTGTATGCCCGCCTGCCCTTCTATGATTTGATGAACAGCACCGATGACTTTGTGCAACTCATCGACAAGCCCACAAAGAGTCTGGCGTTGCGCTCAGACCTGCACTGGCTGCAGCTCACTTCGGCGCACGACTTCTGGTATTTGGGCGGCGGCGCTTACGACAACAAGGTATTTGGCTACACGGGGCGTCCGGCAAACGGTGCATCATCCTTGGCGTCAGTTGCCGACATCAGCGCGGATTGGCAAGCGACAAAGAAGGTGGCGCTCAACTTCTACTACGCCTACGCTCAGGACAAAACCGTTGTAGCGGCGATCTATCCATCAGGCCGGAACATGCAATACGGATACGTGGAATTCGTCTACCATTTCTCTAAGAGCAAAGGTCCAGCGGCTCCGTAGATGCAGCTGGCTCTTCGGATGCCCCCGCGCGGACTGCCGTCTTGGCGATTACGCCAAGGCGGCTTTTACGAAGATCGTCATTGAGGATGATCGCCTCTGCAATTTCGCGCATAGATTTTCGGCGCTGGCGGCTCTCGCGTTGCATGGCCTTGTATGCGGAATCTTCATCGAGACCGAGGTCGCGTTGCAGGACTCCCTTGGCCTTTTCTATGTGCTTGCGTGATTCGAGCCGGTCAGAGAGTTGAAGGTTCTCTGTCTCGAGCCGGGCCCGCTCCAGCTCAGCGCCGACCAGATGGCCAATGGAGGTAAGCAGGCGGACTTCGTTATCAGTGTGATGATACGGCTTCCGATGCTGGAGATTGATGACCCCCACGAGCTTGCCGCGACAAAGGATTGGCACCGAGAGAAAGGCTTCGAAAGTGTCTTCGGGCAAGTCTTTGAAACGCTTGAATCGCGGATCTTTCAACGCCTTGGCGGGGATCGCGACGGGCTCGCGATGCCATCCGACCCAGCCGGTTATTCCCTGGCCGAGCCAGATCCCGAGATGATCGACGAGGTCGGAGTGTGGATTCTTCGATGCGCGAAGAACGAGTTGATTGTCCTCGAGAACATAGACGAAGCACGAATCGCAGCTGATGACCGAGCACGCGAAATCCACAATGCGATCGAGAACTGTGTGCAGTGGGTCCGACGCGGCCATGCGGCTGCCGATCTCATGCAGGAAATCAACATGGGAAAGCTTCGGCTTTTCGGTACGCCCAGGCGATGTATCGCCGCTGAGGAGTGGACTGACAGGCGGTGGTGGACTATTGGAAACGTGAAGCGCGGCAGCCGACCGCTTCTGCTTCAAAAGCGCGCCGGCTTTCTCGGCGATCTCATTGATCAGAAAGCCCATCTTCGACTGACTGGGTTCATAATCCGGCTCCAGGCCATTAAGGTTGAGCCCTTCCGTTGTGCTGGGACCGATAGAACCGATGACCGTTGAGCGGAAGCCTTCATGAAGCGCTTCTGCGTAGCCCATGCGCTCCGCCATTAGAAACAGATGCGCCACTTGTCCTGCATTCATGAAGAGCACGACATCGACATGTCCATGCGCGAGGGCCAGCACCGCTTCGCGCAAGGGTTGGATATCTTCAGGCAATGCCCATTGATACACAAGAAGCCGGGTAATGGAGACGCTCTTTTCCGCAAGTGCTGTAAGAAGTTCCGGATTCGAGGTGCCATATTCCTGCACTGCGATATTCATTCCTTGAAGTGAGGGGCCGAGAGTGGTCTCAAGGGCGGTCATCAGCGAGCGCCACGTAAATGGCTCGGGTGCTACTACGGCTATCGGTATCCCGAATTCACGGAGCGCGCTTGAGGACTTCGGCCCTCGAGCCGCGATCTTGATGCGGCGTAGAGCTTCGAGAAACCGCTCCCGGTCGTAATGTTCCGAGACAATCTTCGCCAAGGCCCGAACACCGACGCCGGTTGTGAAGATTACGAGGTCGAAGGTCCCGCGCATCAGGGCATCTGCGAACTCAAGAATCGGTCCATTCGAATCGAGAGGAATCTCGCGCATCGCGGGGGCCGTGAGTGATTCCCCGCCATATGTGCGGATGAGTTTCGCGACTTCAACTGACCGGCGCGATTCAAGGGAAAGAACCCGCAAACCGCCAAAGTTCGCCCCTGGCATGTTGTCTCTCCATCAATGAAGTTGCAATGCGATCAAGCTACGCTGACAAGGTGGACAATGTTGCGTGACCGCTGCGGATTAAGATGCGAAAATCAAACGTCGTGCGTGGCGTTCCTGTTTGATTGGTGCCGATCTCGACACCGGATCTGTTAGTTCATTGGCTTCAGCCTGTGCATTCGTGGTGCCTTCGCAATTGATGTGGCAAAGCCCTTGAGAATGTTTCTCTTGCGCAGCATCCAGAGCGCGCCATTGAAGCGGATGGAGAACGACATGTGACATGCCGCAGGGAATACCATCCTTCTCGATCTCTTCAGCACATCGCGGTGCCGGAAGCAATCGAGGCGTACTGTTCTTCTTCATTAACATGGGAGTCAACGAGAAAGCAATAGTGAGACGCTCACTCGTGCAATTCGCGTGTGAATTGAATCCTCCGGAACCGCTCCGCAAGAATCCGCTTGCGCTCAGATTGATTTACCGTTATGCTCAATGCAATCACTCTCGGCGTGGCGGGTGAAATAAGCCGTCCCGTTCGCACTAGCCGGCTACGTACGCCGGCAACTTCCCAAAGTCTGAGTGATTTCCAGTCGGCTCCGCGAAGAGCCTGGCCTAACCGCCGTAAAACACACGCAAAAATCAGTTGACATGCTCGCGCCTGAATTAGTTCGCGAGATACCGAATTTAACTTGTGTCAACCCAACAGACCTCTTCGCACTCTGCG
>Ga0307377_10007257_pt1 | contig 11472 bp, 12 predicted proteins | sample TR3MG_FD_202535 | JGI IMG/M metagenome (GOLD analysis project Ga0307377, IMG submission 202535) | Soil microbial communities from Risofladan, Vaasa, Finland - TR-3 | ecosystem: Environmental > Terrestrial > Soil > Coastal area > Acid sulfate soil | place: Finland: Risofladan, Vaasa | collected...
GAAGGACTATACAAGAATCATCAAGGAATTCACTTTTGACTTGCCAAAGAACGTCTCACACATTACTTCGACAGATGTTAATAGATACTTGAGTAAAAAATCTTGGACGCACGAAAATACTACAGTAAATAAACATTTGATGGCAATTAAGTCGTTTTTCAGGTTCCTCGAAGGTGCATATCAAATCACAAACATAACTACCAAACTACGCAAACGCAAGGAAAAAATGCCTCACAGACCATTTATTTCAAAAAAAGACCTTGAATTGATACTCTCAAATGCGACCCAAAGGGAAAAGGATATAATCTTAATGCTGGCTCACACAGGACTCCGATGTTCGGAACTCTGCTCTTTGCGTCCCGAAAATTTATCACCAAATCTTTCCTCGATAACCATCCAAGGTAAAGGGGGCAAGATTAGGACTATTCCTTGCAACCAGACCGTTAAAGAGTGTTTGTCCCGAAATATTCACTTGCCAAAGAACAGAAAGTCAATATATAATATATGCAAGAATAGTGGTAAAAAGCTGAATATAAATCTATCTCCGCACATGTGTCGCAGGTATTTTGCGACATCCTTACTGGCTGCTGGCGTTTCCCTTTTGATAATCCAGAAACTCCTCGGCCACTCAAGTTGTCAGGTGACGGAACGGTATTTATGTCTTGACAGTTCATATCTTTATGGAGCTACCGACTGTTTGGATTAACTAAATTTGACTTCTCCTCCAAATTCGTGCAATGGTTCTCTTAAAGCCTTATCTTGTTCTGGAGTCAATTTAATATTGCCGTCAAGAAAACCTTTTAGTGTCTCAATAGGAACGCCTGTATGTTTAGAAACTTGTGACAAATTACCATGATTTCTGTAAAATTTTAACATAAGTATTAGCCCGTCATATATTTCACTCATCTTTTCTCTCCGGTGTTACCGATGTGCTGGATTGAGCCTTGGCTATGGCAGCTTCAGCAATTTCTTGAGCATCTTCGGGCAAAATTCGACCACTTCCACCACAACTACCACAAAGAATAGTATCAGCATTCTCACTTGGATAATGTGCTTTACCATCCGCATACAAACGACCATTTCCTTCGCATCGAGAGCAACATTCTGTTTCTAAATCTCTTATCTGTTCCAACGCTGCCAGCAAATCGGCTTTGATGGCTTCAAGTTCTTGTGCTTTACAACCGTAATCATATAAAATATCTTTGTCTTTGCTTCGGTTTACAGCATCCCAAAATATTTTACTGCTTTTGCCGCTGAAAATTCTTTTACCGTTCTCCCCTGCCGGTGGTCGCTTACAGTCTGGACAAGGAATGGTTCTTTCTGACTCTTTGATATTTATGTAATTGCAAGGATGAGGAGTCTTAGGCATTGGCCTTGGAATCTCTCCTGTATCTTTACAGGTCTTGCATTTTGGCTGCTTCAAGATGGCTTTCTCATTCATTGCCTTACCTCAATAAAAAAAGGCCGTTTATTCTGTTGTTAAAACTATAGAACCTTCTTGTGGATTCTCAATATGATGCATGACACCATTTATTTCCACTTCCCCTACTTGCTCTTTTTTAATCATTCCTGTTTTGCCTTCCATAAATTTGGCATCATTCGACAACCACTTTGCAAGAGGTTTTTTATTTTTATGATAATCTTCAGCATTTTTATAGCAAACAGCGGCATACAAACCGCAAGGATGGTCATATTTTTTAGCAAATGTTTTTAAGGATTGCTCTGGATTATTTGCTTTTTGAAATGATGTTGACCTATCACTAAAAAAAGGAGCGGCAAAACTATTAGCAACTATAAAATATTCCATTATCTCACCTCAATAAAAAAGGCCGTAGGGAGTTGGTATGCCGACAAGCACACAGAGAACTCCCCTTGGCCAAATTTTTGGGATTTTTGTTTTTCGATTTGAGAGTCTTGTCTTTTGTCGGCATACCATTAACTCCTATATTCTCTTATTCAATTATCGGCATTATACCAAAAAGAGATTAGTCTGTCAACATAATTCTTTCCATTTTGTTAAAATATTTACAGAATGTCGGTTTTTGGCCTGAAAACCAAAGAATTCAATTAAGATGTATCCCGTAGGCCTTGGCGTCGCCGCACAGGATAATTACTTTTTGCCCGATATGCTTGGCTTTAGTCCCCTCAACTTGTTCCAAGTCTGTAATTTTATCTTCAAAGATTTTTACTGCTACAGGTTTTACAAGTTTACGAGTACATCTATTACAATATGGATGCACGTTTTTTCTCTGAGTACAGAAATCGGCTATATGTATTGATATTTCACAACCACACAACTCACATTTTGCTGTATAACAATCACACATATCTTCTCCTTTTCAAAAATATGCTGGCAGGCAAACTTAACTCGCAGGGCGTCTCGCGAAAGCTACCTTTGACTAAGCCGCCGCCAGCGTTTCAGAGCCTACCATATTTCTTCTGGAAAGTCAAGGGAAAAATTAAGTATTTATTTGTTATTATCCGGTTTTTTTGTTGACTTTCCTGTTCTACTTCTGTATTATCATGGTTGTCGGCATGGAGGCATTTCAAATATTGGAATTTAGGTAATTGCTCAACGAGTTTATTAGGAGATAACCCTTATGAAAAAGATACTACTCATATCAATCGTTTTTGTTGCCGGATGTCAAGGAAGTCCAGTACAAACACAATCAGAGGCAAAAAAAAATAGAAAAGCGATGATTAGTTTAAGTCCTGGGATAACAAAAAATGATGTTGTAGAGATAATGGGTAAACCAAGAAAAACAGAGTTATATATCTCAGAAGGAGACAATACTGAATTTTGGTTTTATTTAATAGAGGGTACAACAATTCATAGTAAAAGATTGATAGAAACAAATTTTATTCCGTTGGTATTTGAGAATGACAAACTCATCGGTTGGGGAAGTAGATATTTAGATGAGCATATCAAGAAGTACGAATTACGGATAAGATGAAAGCTGTATAGGAAAAGATGCTTTCTGGTGTCTATTCCTACTGTCAGGAGGGGGACGGCTTCCGAGCCATCCCTCTCCATATTATTCTAATTCTTTGCGGAGCAAAAGCAAGTTAGAACTTTATCCGCAGGCCGAAAATAATCTTACTATTGACCGCCGTAGTCTGGGGTTGAAATGACTGGTACTGATACTCCATGAACAACACATCATTGAAGACAATACCGGCAATAGGGCCAACCGTGTTTTCCTCGGTCTGTAAGTTAAGGTCGAATTTTGCCCCGATGTAGGGAGTGCCTGAAATCATATCGGGCAACCATTCGGCCAGGACCGGATTCGGTATTTGTACCAAGTCCGGGTAAGAATATTTTCCATACACGCCCCAAACGTGTGGGTCGGTATCGTCCGGCCAAAACAATGCCGAGATACCGGCCTCCACTTTTTCGTTAAGGTCGGCGCCGAGCCGAACTCCAGTTGCTTGATTGTCGTCTGCCCAAATCCAGGAATACATCGAAGCCCTGGCAGGCAGACAGAGACAAAGAAGCACCAGTAACACAATTACTTTCTTCATTTCTGACTCCTTAAACTGTGGTTTTTTCATTCGCCATCTGAACGATTGCGGCGATGGCTTTTTCTTTTTCTTTTTCCCGCTTCTTCGGGTCTGTGATTCCTTTCAGTATTTTTTCGATTTGCGGCCACAAGAACGCAATCAACCTGAGAATTTCAATCCAATTCATCGGGATTCCTTTCTTTTTTGGGTTTTTTGGGTTTGTCCAGATAACCTTGCACCAGTAACTCTACTATTGTAACGGCGGTTATGTATCCCGGATGAGCTCCAACTTGAGCAAGTACGATAACCGCAATAACCGCCATCCCAAGTTTCTTTGAGAGATTCTCATTAAGTAAATTACCGAGTTCCATTTTCATTCTCCATCAAGTTTTTTATCTATCTCTAAATACAATTTGTTCTTTCGTTCCTCAATTCGAGCCAGCTTCTTTTCGAGCTTATCAATGTCACCCTCAACCAGTAATACCTCCCGGCATAACTGATTGAGTGCTTTGCGTTCATCTTCTAAGGTCATTGAGCACCCACTGAATTTGCGACTTTAACTGCAAGTGCGGCATACGTTGCTGTTGTACCGAGTAGGAACATCAATAAGGATATAACTAATGTCGCCCAATTCGGCAGTCTGTTTCTCAACTGATTTATTGCCGCCCACTGGTCTTTGGTATCATTTTCAAGATTGTCTAATTTCTGTAGTATGCCACTGTGAGCCTTGCAATAATTGTTCCTATTTTCCTCTGTCATTAGTTTTTCCTTCAAGCTGAATCTTCAAGCTATCAACCAATCTTTGTTTACCCTTATGAGCCCTTCCTTTTATTACACCCTTACTCTTGGGGTATTGTGTTTTTTTATAGGTGCTTTTTCCTTTTAGGGCCTGTACTTGACCTAAATCCACACTGTAAGGACGAATACCCATCCATGACCTATCAAGAGTATCTTGTGTTTTCAGGCCCACGACAATCAGGCCGTTATCATCAATTCGTATGCCTTCTCTATATAATGCTTTTCCTAATTGGGCGGGAGCGCCAAAGATGTCGCCGGCAACATTGAGTCCTTTTCGTTTCCAATCCTTCTCGCGGTAATCCTTGAAATCAGGGAAAGTCCGCCAGCCGATAGCGTCTCTGACTATCGCAGGCAGACCACCGACAGCATTTATAATAGACATACCCGGCTCATAGGTTGAGTTGATCACAATCCTTTTTACAAGCTCCGGCGCGTTAATCATGCCTCGCTGGTATCTTTGAATATCGAGTATATCTTCCGGTATTCCAATGAAGTTAAAAACATCATCCAGAGGCAAAGGTGTGTAATACATCCTCTTGCCGTGAAGACCGTTGATGTGGAAATTCCATCTTTTCCAGGGTGGAAGGGATTGTTCAAGTTTTCGGCGTTCATCATCGGAGTAGTTCCAGATAGTTGATATGATATAAGGGGCAGACGCAGCCAGTAGAGCATAAATAAGACGGCCGTATTGACCTTTTTTGAGGTATTCTTTGACCATCCTCGGCCACCAGGGTAAGTTCAGGTGCATCCAGCGATAGAATAATACAGCAACATCAGATAATATCCTGCCTGTTTTGCCGATAGCCGTATAATCTCCGGCTATATCGCGGGCCACCTTTGCCGCCTTTGCTTGAGGGTCGGTAATCTTTTTGACAAGTGGACTGTCTTTGATGGCGTATTTGGTTACATCCTCTCCCTGTTCAGTCAAGTCCATCAGCCTGTCGAAAAGAGCGTACCTGAGCCAATCCTCACGGCCCTGACCTACTTTTTTGCTAATGTTCCAGAGGCGTTTGGCTTTATTAACGAAATGTTTTGCCGCCCCGGAAATTTCTGCTTTCTCAATTACCGGCATAATAGTCTTTAGTTCGGTAATATCAACACCGATCCATCCCGAACCTATTACGCCGTACTTTTGGGCTAATTCAAAGCGTTCAGCTTTTTCCCCCTTATGTGCGTTTATAATCTCCTTCCAGTAGTTTGCGAGATATTTTGGCTGTAATGCACTTGGCAGGGCGACTAATACCTTATGGCCATCCCCAATAAAGTTTGTCAAGTGGAAAGGAAGTGAATAGAGGGGATTGAATAATATCTGCCCTTTTATGAAAGTATGGAAACCCTTAACCGCAAGATAAGCGGGATTCCTGCTAATGGGTCTGGTCGGCATATCGTATAACTGACGGGCTATCGGTTCCCTGACGATGTAACTGCGTTTCTTTCCCAGGGCCAGAACCTTGCGAATCTGACTTGCCGCTTTCTCGTCAAACATTTCTTCGATGGAGTTAAGGTTCTGATTTATGATGGCCTTTGCCATATCTTCGGTAACGCCATAGGTGGAATAATAGTATCTCCCCGGCAACACGGTGACTTCATTGTATCCTTCCGGGACAAGATTGTGAGTCCGATTGCCTTCATCGTCTTTAGTCCATTCCTTCCATTCGGGATATTGTTGTCTGAACCAGCTCTCCTGTTCTTCCTTGAGGACATTTTCCAAAAACTGACGATAAGCCACATCTCTTTGAACTTGAGCCCAGTGCTCGACCAGACGCTCCATTATGTCGGTTGAGTAATCATAGCCTCCTTTTCTCTGTTTAAGGTAGCCGGGCTTGTACTGTGCCGGCTTCTGGGTGGGAATACCGAAAAAGGCATCTTCTGTCCTCAGATATTTTATGACCCTGTGCGGGAAGTAAAACTCCTTTGCCTTTTCAGGTTCGAGCATACCTTCCTCAACCAGCATGTTTCCGATTTCTTTTGTTACTTGACGTATTCTTTCGTATGCCTCTCGGACCGAAGGGTATTTGTCGTAAAGTTTGTCGGCTTTCAGCTTCATGGTTGAAATATCTTCTTTAGACAGGTCAGGTGGGAGCTCTAAGCCGTTCTCCACATCTTCCATAAGGTCATCGGCGACAATCTTCATCTCTAAAGCCTGGAACCTTTTCTGCAATTCCTGCTTAACGCCCTCGATAGGCTTCATTGCCCATTTCATCTTTTCTACCGCAGCACTCCAGGCAAGTTTTTTGATTTCCTCGGTGTGTCTGAAGTGCTCTCGAATATCGGCGTATTCAGGCAGCTTGGGGAGCCATTGTAGATAATGAAAACCCTTGAACGTCTCTATTGTCCATGAGAATGACTTGCTTAATATCCCCGGCTGGCCCTCCCCGGTGAATCCCTTTGTCCTTCTGAGAAAGGCATCGGCTTTCTTGGAGCCGGTGGACATATCCTCTTTGACTATGGCACTTACTTTTACAGTAGCGGGCCTGCCGCCTATGAAACCCCCCGATGGACTCGTTATTTCCGTAGTCGGCTTTACTTGCGCTGGGGGTTTACCTTCGGATATAGCCTTGGTTATTGCTTCTGAAGGCTCGCCAGGGTTGACAGGCATAGTTAAAGTGTTCGTTTTGCCGTCAGGACTTTTTGTGAGTATCGGTCTGTCCCAATTCTTGAAATAGAACTCAAAAGCAGTATCGCCTCGTATGGCATGGAATTTGAAAACGTCCATAAGAAAAGACGGGTTTACTGCACCAAGTATTTTCCCGCCTGGATTAACATTGATTTCGGCGTGACCTATTTCTGGGGCTCCTGCCGCAAAACCTAATGAACCGTCTTTGTTTTCAATAATGGTAATGCCACGCGATTCCTCTGATGTTATACTTGCCACTTGACGAACACGCCTGAAGACCGTATCTAAATCCTCATAAATTCCGCCCGAAGGAACAAGAATAGGTTTCTGGTCACTTATGTCAGGTATGATGTCACGCCAGTTCGGGAAGTTTATTTTTTCTTTAGTCGGCTTGCCAAGTAAACCATTTTTAAGAGCTGTTGCGTCAAGATATAATCCGTCTTTGCCCCACTTGCCCTTTGCCCAAAACATTCTACGTCCGTCAGTAGCAACGATGGTATCGCCTTCAACAAGTACGCCGTTGATAGCATACTGAGAAGTTTCCTTAATAGTTGCCGTATAAACAGCTTTAATGTGGTCTGCTTGAGTAGTCTTTGCTTTCGGCAACGCCGTTGGCTTAGTCAGAGGTTTCGGGCCTGTCTTTTTTGCCTTTGAAACGCCCTTCACCTTTGCCATCTTCTCTGCGATGGCCTTCATTTGGGCCTCTTTGCCGGGCATTGCAAAGAGTTCTGTATCAGGCATCGGGGATTCTACGGACTTCTGGATGGTACGGTAAGCTGTATCAATTTGCTCTGGAGTATATTCTACTGATGTTGTAATAATCTTCTCTGCCTTTGCCTTTTCATCCCATTCAGTTTTAGTTTCACTGATACCCTCCCAAGTATTACGAGGGTCACCTTTCCAACCACTGGCTACCCACTGGGCATGATATTTGGTAAGTTCGAGGGCTTCTTCGGGGTTGGTCGGGTCGAGTTTGCCTGTGGGAACAAGTTTCCCTGCTTTCCCCGTGTCCACTTGAGGACTTGGGGTAGGCTCAGTAATGGCTTCTTTCTCATATTCAATCTCCTTTTCTATTTTCGCTGGCTCTGCCTTAATAGTAGTCTGGCCTAATTCCTGCGCTCTTCGTTCAATTGCTGCTAATGATTGCTTTTCAAGGTTTATAGCTTCTTTATGTGCGTCCTCCGCCTTGAGTAATTCTACTCTTAATTTTGTTCTGTTGCCTCCAAGCGGTTCATCTTTAATTTTTTGTCGTAAATTCTGTATTCTTTCCCACGCTCTTTTTTTCGCTTGCCTTGCCCCGTAAAGATTTCCCTGAGAAACACTTTCTACTTTTGATGGCTTTATATATGCAGGAGCTTCTTTCTTCGCTGGCTCTGCCTCCTTGATACGTGAAAGCATTTTTTCTTTGAGGTCGGATGGTGCTTTATAAGTTTCCTCGGTTTTTAATATGCCATCATCAAGCAAACTGCGCTCTAAACTTTGTAATTTCTTTGCTTGCGGAGAACCAAGATTGAATTTCATCGAGCTAAAATCTTCTTTCAATTTGAGATATTCATCAATATCAGTTCTTTTAGCTGGCTCTGCCTTAGATACGGGGGGCTGAGCTTTTCTTCTTTCAATCTCTTCGAGGTGGATTTGCGCTCTATTTATGTCTTCTTGTGTTGTTTCAGGAGTTTCGGGCAAAATATCTCTGTTTTGCAATTCCCTGTAGATATTAAGATGTTCTACATTGTATTTTTCACCCCATTTTTCTAAGCTATCCCAATCTCCAGCCTGAACCAATTTGTGCATTTGTTCAGTCAATTCTTTGTATCTTTGGGCTAATTGTTGAGATGGCTGTCGTTTAACTGAAATCTCGGGGGGCTGGGCTACGGCAGGGGTAATCTTAGCCTCTGGGGGAGTTATTGCAGCCTTGGGCTTGCTGGGGGCTGGAATGGCCTCTGTGGGAGGTGTTTCAGCTACTTGCTCTTGAAGTATTCCACCTCTCGCAGACGGCTCTTCGCCTGATCCTTCGACTTGTACGGGCCGCCCAGGTTCTTCCCCTTCTCGTTCACCACGTACCAACCGTTCTTTTTCTTTACTATCATAGGTTTCTCCTATCCGGCCTACCTGACCTAAAACAAATCTTGCTCCCGGTACTGTGCCTAAAACAGTCGCCTCTACGGGAAAGTTCCTCACATCCTGCTCAAAACCAGCCATAAGCCTATTGGGAATATCAACTGCCGGATTGCCCGTTGATTCAACCCCAAAACTCTCGGTTCCAGCAATAGCGTGCAGGAAAGTAGCAAGTCTCTCCTCGCCTACCTCGCCGACCATATTACTCCATCCACCCTTTTTCGTCATATTCCTGAAGAATTTCTTCATAGAGTTTTCAGGGGATAATTTCGACCAGGCTTTGCCGACTCCGTTAATGATTGCTTTGCCAAATTTCAAACTCTTTAACTCTGCAAGAAGACGACCACTTATAGCCTCTCCCGCTTCTTCGGAAGCCGCTTCTATAAAAGTTCTACCCCAGGCTTTTGCAAAATTAGTATAGGGATTGACTTCGGGAATTGTCGCCGTTTCTATATCCTTACCCTGCGGTAATCCCGCCTGAGTATATGATTCTGCAACCCTTCCACCGAGTCCAAGAGACGTTCTGGCCGCCGCACTACCCATCCAGCCAGCACCCCTCAGAGCCATTTCGCCCGTCTTGGTTAAGGCATACTTACCGAGTAGCTTTTCGCCGAATTTTCGAGTAGCGGTGTTACTGAGTTTCGCAAGACCACCCGTCATAGCAAATTCAGCCATCCAGGGAGCCATATCCAAAATACCGCTTACTGATTTTGCCCAAAAATCTTTCTTCCGTGATTGAAATTCTAAATCGTCAAAATACTCATTTACTAATTTCAAATCCTCTCCACGCAGATGTTTCGGATGTGGATTAACAATCATTTGCATTGTCCACTGTTCACGCGGGACCGAATACATCTCGCCATACACATCTGATTGCAGTCTTTTCGCGGCATTAGAAATTTCGATATTCTTCGTTGCCGCAAGTGAGCTGCCTATACCAGGCAGTCTTTTTGTTAGTCCCCATATACCTTGCTGTTTTATATCTTCGCCAACTCCGACAGGTGTTCGTCTTTTGAGTTCCCCCAAGACTTCCGGTACTTCCTGAGTGCGGAGAAATTCGTTAGGGGCGGGATAGATTTTCGCTTTGTTCTCCTGTACGTCTTTGTGTTCCCCGGCCGCAAGTGATTCTACAAAGTCTCGGTTTATTCTACTCTGTTTCGGTTGAGCTCCGAATAGTTCGGGTGAAAAGTGGAAGTAATCCCCTAACGATTGAACCTTGTCCATCGTCCTAACACGGTCGAAACTTATCTCGTCAGTTGCCGGCAGTTGCCCTTCAAGTCTTAAATTGCGCTCTACTTTGGGCTTTGTGAGAAGTTCTTGTATGAAGTCTTTGTTTATAGGCATTTTCTACCTTATACCAAGTGACTGCTGTGCTGTCTGCTGCATCGTACTAAATGCTTTGGAAAGGTTCTGTTTGGTGAGTTTCTTTGCTTTCCATAACTCCATCAGCTTTTTCATCATCTCCGGATCGGCCTCGTACTCGGAACGCATATTGACATCAGGCAGGGCGTCCTCCATTTCCTGAAGCGTAGCCTGGTCATCGACATTCTCTATCCCAAGTTGAGGGTAAGTCTTCGGTACGTTTCCTTCGGGTACGGTCGGGGTTGAGGCCTGGAAGTAATCCCCCAGACCGAGGACTTCCGGCACTTCTTTGGTACGGAGCCATTCATTAGGGGCTTTATATTCCTTCTTTTTGCTTAATGCCTGAATCATATCCGTTTCGTCCCCGGGCGCAAAGCGGTCTCGGTTATCAACCTGTGGAGTTGATTTCATCCTATCGAGTACGGACTTTTCGGCGGCATCGAAATAAGCAGCCGTTTCCGGTGCAAGCTCTTCGTCTGCGAATTTATCTCTTGCGGTTCGTATCTTCCCCAGGTCTTCAGAACCCTTAACCATAGGGTCAACGCCACGACCACCGTAAAGACCTTCACCCCTATCCATCGCCGCGGCCCTGGACTCATTCATAGCTATTTGAGAAGCTCTTAATAGTTTTTGACCTTGCTCGCTTTCCAAAAGAGCTTTTATCTTCTGTGTATCAAGGTCAGCGGCACTTGCAGCACCAGGAAATAATCCCCTCGCCATTCCTCTTATTCCTTGTCCTATTGGGCTAAAAATCTGCTCAACTATATTTGCTTTTGCCATTTTTTATATCTCCTTATGCAAACAGGCTAGCTCCGGCAGCCATTCCCGCTCCTTGTCCAGCTCCACCAGCAAAACCCGACAACATAGAATAACCTAATCCCGCTCCCGAACTCGTAGAGTAGCTACTCGACATATTCTGACCGAGTAAATTCAGCAGTATTTCAAGGTTCTCTGGGTCGGTAATCTGGTTTTCCTCGGCGAACCTCATAATCTCATCCTGGAGGTTCATTTGGGCCTGTGTCTGCTCTGCCTGACCGAATCCGAATATCTGGTTAAGACCGCCTATTTTCTGTGCGGCT
>Ga0307377_10007258_pt1 | contig 11471 bp, 16 predicted proteins | sample TR3MG_FD_202535 | JGI IMG/M metagenome (GOLD analysis project Ga0307377, IMG submission 202535) | Soil microbial communities from Risofladan, Vaasa, Finland - TR-3 | ecosystem: Environmental > Terrestrial > Soil > Coastal area > Acid sulfate soil | place: Finland: Risofladan, Vaasa | collected...
TGCCGTTATTAGACATCTTTACCATTCCAGGAGAAGAAGTCATCGTACCAAGTAAAGTTGTAGTTTTAGTTGCAGTCATTTTATAAACATTAACACCCACTACAATATATAAATCATCACCCATTTGTTGCATGCCGTAGATAGCATTAAAAATACTGAAATCTTTCCAAGTTTTAAGCCCTTGAGAATTATATAATACTATTCTACCCTCTCCTTTTGTATCTTCCGGAGTTGTTTCAGCATACATATTAATCAATCTTTGTGGAGATAATTGAGTAGCCTTTGTATTATAGCTTTGTCTTGCAAAAAATATATTTTGACTTTTAGTAGACATTAAATGATACCGAATCAGTGTTGATAATACGCAAAATATCCTCGCCACTATCAAACCCGTTCATCTTATTATAAAATTCTGCCGCTTTTCTAACTATTGTTTGATATTTTGAGTTTTGTTCTGACATTCCATAACTTGTTGCTAAGCGTTCAGCTAAATTATATATTAAACATTCATACCATTCACTAGGAAAATCAGGTTCATTTAAAGCAGTATCAAATATATCAAATTCAGGGTAATATGTAAATTTAAACAATCTAAACGTTTCATCTGCTACGGGCCATACGTATAATTTTGTATCTTTTAATAATGGGTTGTAATAATATTGAGTTACTGCTCCTGTAGTAGCTTTATTTGATAATCTAAAATATTCATCTCTACTCTTAAACTCGCTACATTCTATTTCGCTTGTATCTGATTGTACATATCTAGCTTGAAGTATTTTAACAGGCTTGTTTATCTTTGTTGCAAAACACTTTACTTGATTGCCTGATGAAGCCGCACCAGTCAATACATCTGTTAAGGTTATTGTGGTTCCTGCAGGGGCTCCATTTACAGTTGTCCATTGTGCAGTTCCGTCATCAAGTTCTATTCCTATGTAATAAGTAGTAGCGATTCCACTTGCACTTGTTACATCAATAGTTCCAGCTCCCAAAACTGCATCCGCTGACAAAGTAGTTTCTGAATATGACTCTGTTGCATTCCCTTGACTGTTACCTAATAAATAATTTTGTGTATCCTTTTCAAGAAATAATGTAGCCTCTCGATATTTCCAAAGATGGACTCCGTCACTCTGCCAAGTTTGAATCATAGCATTAAGTTTCCGCTTAGCTTTTTCTAACTGAGAATTAGTCAATGATTCACCTTCGGCACGAATACCTAATACATCAAATGCGTCTTCTATTAAAGAAGTCATATTTTTAGTAAATGTAATATTGCCACTTGTAGCCATTCTTTACCTACTTCTTTTTTTTGCCTTTTTTACATCCCATAACATACCTCTAAAATAATTACTAACTATTAAATAAATTCAGGATCACTTCCTGGTCTTGCAATAGGGACTGATTGTTTATCCTGCTTAGCTTTTACAAAATCCTGTGGTTGTCTTGGTTCCCAACTTTCCTTGCGAACAAACAAACCATCCCACTGCATTTTACATTCCGAAGCATAGACTCTGAAACCAGTCCTATCACAATAAACTTTATAATCTCCTTTCTTATATGGTCTAACCATAATTAATTATCCATTTGACTTATAATATATTTCAAAGTAGCACCGCTAGAATAAGAATTTACTTTTACCCTTGTTGCCATAACAGAACAATCATAATTACTTGCTCCATCTACTGCTACTGCTACAACATTAGGGTCATTACTATCGTGCCAAGTAAAAGGAGGTGTATCACGCTGAATATCATTCATAGTATACTGTGCCGTGTAATTAATCGTTCCCGTTACTTCTATTTGAATTGTTGCTCTTTCTCCACGCCAGTTGAAAGGAATTGTTTGAGTAACAAATTCATCAACCCAACCAATATCCATTGTATCTGCCCCTATTGTTGCCGATGGTGTTGCAGAAGTTAAAGTTTTGTAATAATATGTACTCTCTACCGTTGCACTTCCTGCTGGTAAACTTATCGTCTCTGTTTGTGCCCTTCCATCCGCATCCGTTCCTACTAATACCACAGTTTTTCCGCTATGGTCTGTAGCGGTATCATTTTTAATTGATACTTGATGAGCTAAACCATCACTTGTTTCTGTAGTGGTAAGAGTCCAAGTTGCACCTGTAACATTAGAAGCGAAGCCAGTTAAACTTGCGTTTGCTGGTGTAAAAGTTAAAAATTTAGGTCTTATTGACATATCTTTTTACTATAAAATGTTGATAAAAAGGGGGCGAACCCCCTTAATAAATTAAGCTGCGTCAATTGTTTGTGATATACCTACTAAGTGTCCAGTAGCAAGTCCATTATTACCAAGAGCTTTTACTCTTGTTGAGTCAGGAGCATACTGTGTACAGTTAGTATAAGGGTTTACTAAATGGATTACTCCGTTAATAGTTGTTATTGAACCACCAAATACTACATCAGGCGTTGCAGCCGAAGTAATATTTTCTGAACAAAGGAATTTACAATTTTCAAATATTGTGAATCTGTCCATTGTAGCAGCAACAGTCACTGGCAAGAAAGAGGTACTAGAAGTATAAGAATTAATTATACAATCTTTAAATACGTTTCTTGTTGGCGAACCAGACAAAGCAACTTCCGCCGCTTGAGTTCCTCTTATTACAGTATCAAGACCAATATAGCATTTTTCAAATAAGTTTTCTGAACCACTAAGAACAAGAGACCTTGCCCCCGCAGTATCCATAGAACCACCAGTATCACCATTTCCTGATAACTGACAATTTACTATATGATTTCTTTGACCACTTACTGTTACTGCGACTGGAGAAGTTGCTGTACTAGAAGCAACACCTTGAAATACCTCAAGATTCGCAATTAAACATCCGTCAGCTGAAATTGTAAGCAGATTTTCGACTGTTTTTATTGTTGATAACTGTGCAATTCTTGAACGTTGTCCAATCATTCCACCTGCATTAATACCTACCAAATGAACCATATCTTTATTCCAATCTGTAGCAGCTGAAAAATAGTCAGTCGTTCCAGACCCGGTATTGCTTTCTGCAAAGAAATAAATAATATCATTCCTATTAGCAGTTGCAGAAGCTAAAGCCTTTGCAAGAGTTTTAAAAGCTCTGTATGGTGTTTTGCCACTATTTCCATCTGAACCTGAATAAGGTTTGACAAACCAAGTATTACCTTGAGTCATAAAATTGCTTCCTATGAAGAAAGGAGCCTGTACTCCCGAAGGAGAAAAATTTGTTATTCCGCCACTCATATTATTACCTATAAACATTATTATTAAAATAACAGGGGAGAAAAATCTCCCCCATTTATAAAAGTATTAAGCACCTTCAGAGGCATACATTCCACGAGGGTCAACCCAACCAAAAGCATATCTTTCATACCCATAGCATTTTAAGTTAAGAGTATCCATTTCGTTATCTCTATAGAGTTTTAAAGGCTCTCTATTTTGATAAATCAGACCATTTTGTGCATCAGTTTTTACAAACCAAGCATCCGTGTCTGTGAGATAGATATTAGTTATAAAGCCTTCAGGTAAAAGTCCCATACTCTTTATAGCATTAATAGCGTTGGTTGCAGTATCATTTTGTAAGGTAGACTTTAAAATTCTTGCTGCATTAAACATATTTTCTTTAGATACTATAAGTTTTTGTGCTTTTAAGTTTGCTTTATGTACTCCTGAAGAGTCAAGAGCCGCACTAATTAATACAAGCATATCCTCTAAAGAAGTTTCGCATAAATCAGCTGGTATAGGTAACTCATTAGCATAAGTCCCTGCTGCGTTTGGATGCAAAGAGCTAAATAATTCAACTCCATCACCATTTGGCATTAAATAACTTGAACTAAATCCGTTATTTAACACATCTGCACCTAGAGTATCTTTGTTTGTCTCAAAACTTTTTCTCAATGCTTCTATTTTATCTTTTCCTTCTTTAAAATAAAGGTTATCTGCAATAGATTCGTGAGTCAAAATTATTCCCAAAGAATACGCAATATTCCTTAACTCTGGTGAAGCCCCTTGTGCAAAACCTGCAAACTTCGTAGAATCTCCTTCAGCTTTTAACTGAGGTAAACCTACATTATAATGTTCGGAATATTTTTCATATTTCTGAGTTGATTTCTCTTCTTTAAATATTTGTGGATAGAGAGGTGCTAATTTTGAACCCATTCCATCCCAAAACACCTTAAGACCGGGCCATATTTCGTTAGGTCTCGTACTTGTTGTAAAAACTGACATATTTTATTTCTCCATTAAAAAATTATTATTAAATTCCGGGTGTTATAGGTGCGTAGAAATGCTTATTAATTCTTACAAGAAGTTTTGCATTTATACCTAAAGCATTATCTGCTCTTTCTACTAATCCTAAGATTCTCAACTGATAAGTATAAGTTGTTGTCATAGAAGCAGTATTAAGCTCACAACCTGAATAAGCACCGCTACCGCTATGAGTGTAAACGATATTAGCATTTGAGCTTATATCTGTTTCCGCTACTGCGTTTGCTGAGTCTGCTTGAATTTCAAAAATTGTGTATGGGTCATCATTAACCCAAACAACAGCTTCTTTTGAAGCCGGTTTATTATTCGCTGAAAATGGTGTATTACCATCTAAAGGTAAATCAAAACCAGTAATTACACCTGCGATGTAATTACCATCTCCTGCGGTTGCTAAATTAATTTCCGGTAAAGCACCAGCTTTGTGTCCTAATATATTTGCTGTATTAGATGTACCTGTTACAAGAACTGGGTCTCCAACATACAATGCTACTGCATATGTTGCTGGAACGTAATAAGGTCTAGATTTTCCACAGTAACCTTTCAAAATCTGATGGTCGACTGGAACAAGACCTTTTCTTATGTCTGCGTTAGCCATTTTAGTTCTCCTAAAAAATTATTATTATAAAATTAAAAAAATTGTAAATATTGTAGATTTAGAATTTGATTTTGATTGGTCTAGAAATAACCTTAGATTAATTTAATGATATGTTTGATTTAGATTTGATTTTTGAGACTACCCAGTGGGGTCAAATCAGTGGGTAGTCGTGAAGCTATAATGATTTGATATTATTCAAACTATTTATATCTCCTATTCCTTTTTTGGTGAAGATTTCGCCTTTAATTGAAGAAACAGAAGCGTTTATATTTTCGTCTCTTTTTTCTTCTTTTTCTGTCATACGTACAAAATCCACCTCGGCTTTGTTTTCAGGCGATATTTGGAAAGCACATAATTTAAACTCTACTCCTCTAATGCCTACTCCACCGTATACTTCATATGCTTCTCCCGAACTAGTCAAAATTGGTATATATCCAAGCTCTTTTGCATTGTCAATATTATTTTTGTTTTCGTTAGAAAACCATCTCGCTTTATACCCTGGCTTTATTAAGTTTTTTGGTATATCTAACATACCACCACTTTTTATAGCTCTTTTAATTTGACTAATCCTTTGCGGATTTACTTTAATTTCATTTTTCATAATATTCCTCTTTTTTTTATTGTCAATAATTATTTATTATACCAAGTAAAACAACTGTCTTCTGCTGATTTTACGTAATCTTCTTTTTTTATACCATAACTTGCAAAGTTATCACAAACACGCTTTGCCGATTCTGTTAAATTATTATAACTTTTTTCTCTAGTTACTTTTTCCATTGTAGAAGGAGCCGACTGCGTTCCCTTAAAAGAAACATTATTTTTTATATTTTTCACTTCTAAATCTACTGCATGGATGATCTGTTGTGGAGTACCATTGGGATACTCTTTTTTATAGTCTTCAAAAGCCTTATCTGCAACTTCTTTTATTTTAAGATTTGTATAATAATCAGGATTATTTTGTAACCATTTATTAGCTTCTGCAGCGTATTTTAAATTTGGATCTTCTTCTTTTTCTTCTACTATATGATTATCAAATTCTTTTTTGCGTTCCAAGAGTACTGCATCCTGTTCTTCTAGTTTTTTGTACTCTAAAAAATCTGCATTTTCAAAAGCTTCTTTCATTTTTGGTTGTAGCAGGACTCTTTCCCTTTCTATATTTTGTTTTAGAGTTTCTATAATTTTGTTTTGAGTCTCAATAATTTTAGATTGCTTTCTATTCTGTTTAATTAAAGAAGGCGTTTCTCTAATAGAACGTTCCAAAAATTCTCTAGGGTCTTGCCACTTTGCAGGGTCTCCTTTGTGTGCCTCTTTTGGTATATGTCCCCACTTCTTCGCTTCAAGTTGGATTTCTTCTTCTGTCATATTTTCAATATCGAGAAGTTTATCCTCTTTTTTTTCAGGAAGTTTTATAATTTCTCTTTCTTTTTCTCTTTCTTTGTTTTCAACTTCGACTCTTGTCTCTGTTGACTGGCCCTTAATTTCTTCTGTCATATTTTTATTTAATTAATTTATATTTTTTGTGCAAAATAATTATAAGTTTCCTCTGAAATCTTGCACCTTACTTCATCGGAAGCAACTAAACGGTATAAATCGTCTTCTATTCTAACATCTTTTCCAGCGTGGTCATTAAACATTACAAAGTCACCAATCTCAGGTTTATTTTTATCTATTTCATTAAAAGCATTGGTGAAGGCATCTGAACCCATTTCAACTATTTGTCCTACTCGCTGATATAATAATTTTGTTTTTGCATTAGGTATTATTATTCCTGCCTTAGTTTTATTTAATTCTTCAGGCATTTTTATAAGTACATTATAGCCTAATGGCTGTATTCCTACCTTATTCATTCTCTACCTCCCCTATTCCTAATGTTTGGCAATCAACATCTAAGATTTTTCTTAAAGATAGTATTTGTCCACCTAGTAATCTGATTAGATTAATATCGGTGTTATTCACACACATATTGACTAGTGCTTTTTCACCATTGACAACTTCTTCTTGTATTATTTTAAAGAAATGTTTGGTAAACGCGTTATCCTTCCATCTCTGAAGGTCTTGTTTCATCCATTTTGGCTCTATTTTCTCGTTTTCCATTTTCTTCCTCATTTGATTTATTAATTTTATTTTCAGGTTCAAAAAGATTGTCTGCTTCCATTCTAAGTCTTTCCCGGTCGTTCATTATTTCACTTAGAATTTTCATAGTTTCAGCCCTTAACTTTTCAACTTCTGCCTCCGCCTTTTCTGCTTTGACTTCTGCTTCAAGTATTTTAGTATCCATTGTTCTCGCCTTTGCTGCCGCTTCAGCAAGTTGTCTATTACTATCCTGTATAGCAACCTGTAATTTGCCCATCTCAATTTGTTGTTGCATTTTTAGCAACTCTACAGTTGGATCTGGTTGGTTTGGTTGTGGTTCTATCACTAGGTCATCAATATTTTCTATTTTTACTGGTACCAGGATTCTTTTTATTAATTCAAATTGATTAACTGTAGGATTTCCTATAAATTGTATTAAGAAATTAGATTTTGCTATTCTTTCAATATTAGTGACAACTTCGGTATCCGCTGTTAATTGCACGTCTAAATTCTCATTATTATAATCTTTATCAAAATCTGCCTCGTTATCATCTAAGACTTTTTTATATTCTTCTGCATATCTTTCAGGAGTATTGGCAACTATTTTATGTATTTTTTTGATTTCTTCGGTCAAGCTAGCATACATTCTTTTATAGATTGCTTTAAATTCTTTGAGTCCTTGCTCGATAGATGCTAATGCTGTTGTTGGTTGCATATTAGCAGGTATCTGCCCACCTAAAATATCAGTTATTCCTGATAGTTGTCTTGCTGTCTCAATTAGAAATGTCATCAGATTAAATAGGACTATAGAAGGTTCTTTGCTATCCATCGGGATAACATTATTTCTTATGTCCATTCCGGGTGAACTAACTATTTTCCACTCGTTTTGTTTTAATGTTAAATCACCTCCTTTTATTTTTAAATCACTGCTAATGAAACCACGAGTCATATTAGCATTTATTCCAGCCTCTAATAGCTGGTTCATAGAAGCATTTACAACTTTATTTGGCTTATACAAAATATAACCATAGCCTATACCATAAAATGTTCCTTTCGGATTTGGTATAAAAATTCTATGCGTGAAAAAGTTATTGCCTCTTATCTCTAATATTTGTTCTTTCTTGTAGTAAGTTATATCATCTTTTTCAAAACGCCTTACTATACTCAAGACTTTATCATTACAAATTATTACAACGTAAGGCTCTTTGTATCCATCTCCGTCTAAGTCTAAAAGTCTATGTTGTTCTAACAACTCTAACGGTTTATCATAATCGTTTTTTTCTTTTTCTTTTTTCTTATCGTCTTCTTTTGTGTTACTCAAAATGTCTATATCGTATTCAATAAATTCTCCCAATAGCATTCTTTGTTTTACTTCATTCTGACTCAAGGTTAATTTTTGAGTAACGGGAAAGTCATCCATATCGGTTGCATTAATATTTACAACAACGTCAAGAGGATAGATCAGTTCAGATATTATTCTTTTTTTATATCCATCATAATAAGTTTTTTTAAACATATCCCCTAGAATAGCACAAGCGAAGAGGAGTTTGTCCTCATCTTGTTGCCATTTTTTTATGTGATTATTTAGTAGATAGTTTTCAAACTCTGCTAATCTTTCAGCTTTTTGTAGCTTGTACCCAGCAGGCAACATCTCTTCTTTTTGTTGTGTTTCAGGATTGATTACGTCGTTTCCTTCGGCATCTTTTTGATATATAGCATCATCTTTACCTAGTACTTTTGCTTTTACAATATTTCCGTCTCTTATCAAGGCTGGGTACGCATCTGCATTAAATCTTTGGGCAGCCGCATAAATCAAAGGAATCACACTATTTGGTTTACCTTCTCTCTCTTGTGTGTCTTGCATCGCTAAGTCCATCACTTCTTTTTTTGCAATAAATTCTTGCTGACAAGAGGCTAAATCTGATTTGTAAGTTGTGTTGACTGTTTCATTAATAGCGTTTAACTCAGGCTCTTTTAAAATAGTAGCAATATTGTCTGTTTTCAATATCTTTTGTAAATCTAACTTAATTTCTTTCATATCTTTATAGTGGTTCGCCTGTTACCTTATCATATTCTTGATTGTTTTGTTTAAAAATACACTCGTCATCATCGAGCGGAAACTCATGATGAATGTCAAAAATGCGAGACAAAGCATCAAGCATATCATCGTGTATAGCAGAAGGAAAGAACAAATATTCTTCTTCTGTAAATTGATTTACGAAGTCGTATGACTTACCTTCATAGTTTAGCCTTGAAATTTTTAAAGGCAAGTAGATTTTATTTTGTTCGAATTTTGGTACAAGTCTCTTAATTCTATCATTTTTTGGAACTTGTCCTCCCACCTCTGTAATACCAAACCTAAAATTATACTCGTTTTGTTTTTCTCTAATATATTCGATATCCGCCATCATTCCGTACTTCTCATAGGCTATCCCTTTTGGTTTCCATTTACGATACAACTCAAAAAGTGTGTCAGCTTTTTCTCTTAAATTTAATCTGTCTCTTATACCATCAAGTAAGTAGTAATTATTATCTTTATTACAACCAAGCACTATAAAGACAGTATAATCATTTGTCTTTTTCTTCTCACAAGCGGGGTCAACAAGTATATAGATATTCATCTCTCTTGATACTATTACAAGTCTCTCGTTCGTGCATTCGTAGTATCTCAACCACTCTCTTTTAAATCCTTGTGATGAATCAGATATTGGATTTTGTAGATACTGGGCAGAAAAAGTATAAGAGCCTTGCTCTCGCCTTTGCTCGTCTATATAAGATTGAGAGAGTAAGACTGGCTTACCTGTAGGCGTTCCATCGTGTGTCGCTGGGTATATTCTCGGGATTGCCGCCTGCCTCTCCATTATAGTTTTGTAAGTGTCTAAAAAGTGGTATCGTGTGCCGATATATCTCTTTTTACAACCTTCTTTACCTAAGTTGAGTGACAGTTCCCACGCCTCCCGAGTTTTAGTTATCATATCGGGAGTGTTGATATTATCACGAGTAACTACATCATCATATACAAGTAAATCATAGTGTTTTGAGATTGGTTGACTATCTATCAAGCCCCACGCCTCCACTGTTGACTCTTTAGGGTTACCCTTACGTTTGACTATCAAGCCATCCTGCTCACTCCACTTTGGACTCTCTTTGCTCGGATTGTCATAGAGTATGTCGGGAAAAAGATGCTTTAAAACTAGATTACTTTCAAACTCCCGCTTGATTTGTCTTAAAAAAGCAACTGCAATTTTGTTTGAGAAAGAAAAAATACCGACAGTCATCTCGGCATTATTAAGTATGTCTTGGATTGTTTTGCCACAGGTTATGATTGACGACTTATAGTGCCCACGACTCCACAAGTCAAGGTAGCCATTTGCTCGCTCCTCTACCTCCCTGCATCTATCGAGTAGCCACTGTCTATTGAGTGTAGGACTTAGCATATCTTTGCGTGCGAGTCCGTACACCATCAAAAAGTATAAATCTTGTTTGCAAAGCAGTCGACACACTGCGTCTCTCTCATCTACTTCTAAGCTTTTTAGCCTAGTAAAAAGATTGAGATAGTCGTCGACTGTTTGTAACTTTTTTGTTGACACAACATAAAATACTTGTTATTAATAACATACATTTTATACTTTTTTACTATTTTTTTAGGCGACTGTTGATAGTCGCCTTTTATTTTATCTTACACAAATCCATTCTGATTGTCGACTATACCCATCGCTCGCAGTAGTACAAATCTTTACCCATTGCCCTTGACAGTAAGTATAGGGTGGGTTGACATTGGAGTACGGATTGCAATTATCAGGTATCATAGCATAAGCCTTTGATGACATTAACATAAATCCTAACATTGACACTACTATTAATTTTTTCATTTTTTACCTTTTTTTTGATTAATAAATTTTTTTGTCATAATGTCTTGCAAACTTTTCATTCTTTTATCCGAGACCACCACGATGCTATTACGGCTTCCAAGTCTTACTCTGCCCGCAAGCAAACCTTCAAAATCAGAGCTCTCGCCGCAGATTATTACTGTGTCTTTTATAACCCCAGCTTTTTTTTTCAAAAACATTTTTACCTCTTTTTAATTGTTATTATCCCTCTTTGTGCATCGTCAAGTCTAGCAAGCACATCGTATCCACACGGTTTTAAAGCCTCCTTTAGCAACTCGAACACGGCAAGCACACTGGTCTTTTCGATATCCACAAAAATTTTAAAATCCCTTATATTTGTGTTATTACTTTTTATTGTCATTTAATTTTTTTACCTAAATTTTTTTTACCTCCTAGGAAGCCCCACAAGTAACAAAATGCTTTTTTTTATACTTTTATACTCTTTAAAAAGTCGTGAAACCTCGCTGAAATTAGACAGTTTACAACTTGTGGTTACAGTTTTTAAGCAAAGCCCAACCATTGATTTTATTGACTTGAGTATCAAAAAAGCCGAACAAACACTTTTAAAAGTTTTAGTTAAGTTTTTATTCATTATTACAACCTGTAGTATCATCATTTTTGCAAATTAATTCATTAAGCCCTTTGCCCGTACCCGCATA
>Ga0307377_10007259_pt1 | contig 11469 bp, 20 predicted proteins | sample TR3MG_FD_202535 | JGI IMG/M metagenome (GOLD analysis project Ga0307377, IMG submission 202535) | Soil microbial communities from Risofladan, Vaasa, Finland - TR-3 | ecosystem: Environmental > Terrestrial > Soil > Coastal area > Acid sulfate soil | place: Finland: Risofladan, Vaasa | collected...
TTTTTGATCACTTTGGGCTGTCTGATCAAGGATTTAATTTCCTCTATGACTTCCTCTCGGTTCATTGTCATGGTTATCCCTCCTCCCTCATCTTCTCCCACTCTCTCCTCTCGGCGTCCCTTCTGTTGATCGCCTCTAACGACTTCTGCATATCCTCTATGATGCGCTGCTGGTCGGCTACCTGCTGCTGGACGTCGTTCCGCGACGCCTTCGCCAGCCTCTCCTCTAGCTCCATCACCTTCTCCTGCAGGTTGCTGACTTCCTCCTCGTCCTTATAGAAAGCCCTTAAGGCGTGGTAGCACTGGATGTATTTCCCGGTGAGGTGCCCCGTCTTCTCCGGCTGGCTGTAGACGCTCGCCGCTTTACCCTGAAGCTTCTTCACCCATGCCTCGGGCATCCCGGCGCCCTCTAGCATTGTCGTGTGATACTTCCTGAAGCTGTGAGCCGAGATCTTGACGAAGCCCTCGCACAGCCTCTCGAACTGCTGACCCAGAGCCTCCTTAGATAGGGGGTGCCCACCTCTTCCCAGGAAGAGCTTCTGGTCTACGTCGAAGACCGGGTAGGCCCTCATCTCGGTCCTACCGCCGTGGATTATGGGGTATCTCTCACCGCTTCGGTGTCGCCTCTCCTCGATGTAGGCGTCGACCGCCTCTATCGCCTCGGGTCCTATATGTGTGTAGGCGTTTCTATTCGCCTTCTTGGTGACTATGGGCTTGACCCACCGCTTGAAACCGTCGCCCCGGAAGAATATCTCCCGTCCGTTGTCCTCCACCGGAAACTTCTGGCCAGTGAGATCCTCAGCCTCCAGATACTCGCGAACCGTTATCTCCGCTATGTCACCTATCCTGAGGCCTATGTCCTTCGCCACCATTATCATAGCCCTGTTACGCATCTTGAACTCCTCACCCGTCCGATCCCACGCCCTACGCAGCTGCGACTTCGTGATCACATGCTGCCCATCATGATCAGCGAAGGGAATCTCCTCCTTAGGAATCTCGAAGCCGTCACACTTGTTGACGATGAAGAAAACGTTTATGGTGGTAACAAAGTTCCCAATGGTTCCCGCCTTGTAGCCCTCGGCCTCCATCCACTTTATGTGTTGGACGGCAAGGTTCGCCACCTCCCCCGTGTCCCTAGGATCCTCGGCTGCCTCAGCCTTCTTCTGCATCTCGTAGAGCTCCTCAGCGGTAAGCCCGATCCTCTCCAGGAACCTGTCGAAGTGGTTTCGGTAGCCCCTCGAGGTGTCGGGATCCTTCCTGTCCAGGTGCCTGTCCCAATAAGCCTGTGCCTTTGCCATTTCGATCACTAGCTAAGACCGGCACAAGTATAAAACTCTAACGAATGTAGTTTTAATGTGGTGGCATTAACACCGACTTCGTTATCGTTTGGGCGTGTTTGTGGCTTGGACGCGGCGCAGATGCAGCACCTAGGCATCACCGCTTAAAGGTTACGAGGTCGTGTGTACCGTCTGCTTGGATAATAATTTATCTAATACTTCGTTTTGAAAAGCTAGGTCCTCTTCCAGTTCATGAAATTCTTCAATAAGTTTATCATCATATTCTTTTAGGATACTTGCGACCAAAAATTGTGTGGATGTAAAATTCGCTTTTATAATGGAACTGAAAGTTTGGTAAATAAATTTGAAAATTTCGAAATCGACCGGGGAAACATCAACCAACAGATCCATAGCTTTAGAAAGATTTTCATACATAAATTCCACTAAACTTTTTGTGCGATAACTGTAATCATCCATTTTTTCTGCAGATGTCATCACCATTTTATGGTGTTTTTTACCTCTTAACTGTTGCGGGTGTGAGACGCAGGTGCATCACTGCTTTAAACTTGTGTGCGTTACTCGGTGGGCCGTATCTCTGTATCTGGGGGAGCCATATTGAACGTGATCTTATCATCGATGTAACATGGAAGCCTGTAAGGAATGCCCAAGGGGCAGGTAACCTCCACGAAATCGGCTCCCATGGCCTTGATATCAAAGGGCATGTTTTCATCGTATTCATAGACGATACCTTTAGGATAGGCTTTCAAAAACCATTTTTTACCCACTTCAGTCAAAATGATTTTAGTGGAATCTAGCCCCACTCTAATTCGATCACACATCACCATATGATGGCTCACAACACCGCTTAAAGGTTATCAAGTAACGCGGTTGTACGCATGCCTGGGGTCACAGAATTTGCATTCATGAACTTCTTCCACATCCAGCGACTCGGCGAAGCTCAACGCCTCTGGGTATGTGTCAAAGTAACCGTGACAAAACGAGCTAGCCGTCTCGTGGTCTGGCTCCCTAGCATAGCCACAACTGTCTCTATGTATCCTAGCATAAGGCCTCTTCTTGGTCAGTCGTTTTCTTTCGAGGACGACAAACTTTATCATCTAAACACAGCCACGTAATCCACCAAAATATGGAGCGCATCACCGCTTAAAGGTTACGTGCGTTCACCTAAACTTCTTCTAACTTCACAGGGCACACGTCGCTTCCTAGCCTGTTTAACCATGTCTGCCGTGCCTCTGCTTTTAGAGAGGTCGTCGTGGAAAGCTACGACCCTATCTGGTTTACCCTCAACTAGCATTCGCCTGTTCCTGATGGGTCCCGCCGCTCCGCCATATTTCTCCCATTTTGCTGAAAAGGGCTTGACCGTCAAGCCGTGTTCCTTGGCCGCCTTATCGGCGATACTGTCCGCTCCTCTGCAGTCTCCGTGTATTATCACGGTGTCGGGGGGCAGGGACTTGACAAAGTTTTCTATGGTCTCAACGTCAGTCCAGTTTCTGTCCCCACATATCAAGATCCTAGCCATCTAAACTTACTCCAAGTCTCCCTTGTATCACCGCTTAAAGGTTATGAGAAGGTGGGGAGTGTTGCCGGCCCTGGAGCAAGGGTTGACTCTCCCGGGAGCAGGATCCCGCCTGGCCGGGCCTGAGGGGGTATATGTCAAACCCCTCCCTGCAACGATTTCCCCGGTATCCAGGTTCCCGTGTCTCCATTAGGCCCCTAGCCCTCCCCACCACTCAACGGCACACATCATCACTTAAGATTTATGTGCTTTATCTCTTTCCATGAAAAAGTTCATCAAAGATTCTATGCTCTCAGGCAATACTTCGAGTGACATATCTTCTTTGGTCGCATGCGCGTATTCCATCTTTTTCAGGGCACACTCCAAGCATAATACGGGTACCTTGGACCAGACTCTTTCCAGTCTCTTATCGACCCAGACCTCGTCCCCGCATCCGCCTGAGCACACCAATTTAACGCTAGGGATGGGATTGATGGGCATATCTTTGACCTTCATAGATACGTAGAATGTCTCCTCACCATCAGACATCATATTCTACTCACCCCATTAAACATAGTTTCTTTGCTAGCCATCGGTTTCCGTCGTAGATGTCCATGCCGGTGGCCTTATCCTTTATACCGACGACGTCGTTGTCCTCCAGGTGGATGCAGGCCTCCATGGAGGCATCCGGCGACTCCAGGATAAGGTACCGGGTGTCATGCATCGTGTAGATGGGCCTCCAGCCCTTGAAGTCATCGGGGTACCTAGGCGGATCCATAATTACCTATCTCTCCCAATGTCTTCATGACTGATCTGTATGTATCGCAGAGTTTACTAAATTGTATAGTCACCTCTTTAGTGATCTCGATATCTTCGACGCCCACAAGAATCCATATCTCGTCTATCAGGATACGGTATGATTCTATATCGTCATTATCATAGGCTTCAATTCCCCTAAGGACGTATTCAGCCAGAGCATCGGGCTCGATGGTGTTCAGGCTGTTTTCCATTAGAAACTTGTTAAAGCCTTCTGCGGTTCTTCCGACGAATATCATTACCTTGGGAGTTTTATTATCCAACTTACCATTTAATGGTTTATATCACCGCTTAAATGTTACTTGACCGATTGAGGCGTGCCAGTCTCGCTAAGTATAAGGGAATGTCCTCCTGTGGGATGCCTCTCTCTGCAAAGAACTTTTCTAGTTCCTCTATGAATTTAATGGACTTTGGAGTTAGCTTATACTGAGAGCCGTCGGATAGAACGACTATAGTATCCTTACCCATACTCTTGCTTCCTCATAATGGTAGGATGGTATGCATCACCGCTTAAAGGTTACGAGCTTTTCATCTTCTCTTAGTGATGGAATGGTCTTTCTTGCCGCCTCGACTATAGGTGGAACAAGTATCAGGAGGAACGGTATCTCGGATATGAAGGTCCACGCGAAGGTGCTCCACGCGGCGACCATCGGCATGGGAGAGACCTCTGCCGCTCCGGGGAGAAGATAGAACTGGCTCCAAACCCATACTCCGACTCCTATGATTGCGCTTCCCACGAGGAGGCTGGAGGTGGCTGCAACGACATATCTCTTCAAGCTGTACTCCCTGGTCATGTGGCCCAGGATGTAGAAGGCCGTGAAGTTGGACGTCACCCCCACCGAAAGGCTGAGGAGGGGCATGCCGTGAGAGAGCATGTCGCAGATGAATATGCCTATGGCGGCGCCTACGCCCCCGACGCGAGGCCCGAAGAGAACCGAGAAGACGGCTGGAACCACCACCGCAGGCCAGAACCTCACCCCGAACACCACTACGCCGAGGTATGTCAAACACCCGACGACGGTGTAAAGGCTGGCGTTGACGGCTATTAAGACCATCATGAACGTCCTACCCGACTCCATTTCTTCCATTCATTCCACCTCTTCCAAGTTGATTGTACGTGAGAGGGAAGGGGACTCATGGGTAGAGATGCTCCTTGTATATGCTTCGTAGAGTACGTATCCAATAAATGTAGTAATGGTTCCCTGGATGCCGTTGAAGACCCCGAGGAGGGGCAGCATACCCACCACCACGCCAAAGGGCATCCCATAAGCGTAGGGTAGGACGACGAGGTTCCAGACGCTCATACTCAGGATGCGTAGCAGGACTCCGAGGACGATAGAGACAATTTTCGTCGACCTGCTCCCGGCGTTGAATCGGCCCATCAACCTTAACCCCAAGGCCATTCCCAGGACGGTGGAGAACTCGGCTATGCCCTTCATGACGCCTCCAACCAAGTCGCCGCTTCTGAGCACGATCCCGAGGCACGCGACCGTGGATGTGATGGCGGAGGAGGATGATCCAAAAAGCAGGAAGGAGACGACGATTGGTACGCCTGTGAAGTCGAACTTGAGGAACGGCATCCATGGAAACGGGATCTTCAAGCCAGAGAACTTCAATGAGTAGTCGAAGATGATAACAAGAGCCGCAAGTATCGCCGTGCCCGTTAACTTCGCTGTATTTACTACTTTAACCAAGATCAATCCCATTGAACGGTGTATATCACCGCTTAAAAGTTTCTAGTGGTGGGGAGTGTTGCCGGCCCTGGAGCAAGGGTGGTTTGTTCCCGGGAGCGGGGACCCGCCTGGCCGGGCCATGAAAAGGGCGAACATAGCCCCTCCCTGCAACGATTTCCCCGGTATCCAGGATCCGATGGCTCCATTAGACCCTTAGCCCTCCCCACCAAACCCTGGTGTATATCACCGCTTAAAGGTTACGAGCGAGCGAGCAACTAGATTTCCCAGAAATTCTTTTTTCTGCAGTATTTTACAAGTCTCCTGATTCTTACCATGAGCTTCTTTGTGTGACCACATTTTCCAGTCTGTTCCATCGCATAGTGATGGCCTACTTCATGGCATATGATTCCAAAGGAGACTATGGAACGGTGGAAATCCACTCGCCTAGATCTTGGCCAGTAGCTTCCAGTGTTGGGGTTCCTCTTATTGAAAGTTACCTTCAAAGGACTTAGTTCGTAATGTCTAGTAAGTTTGTTAACTATCTTTACAACATCTATCTGTGATGGTAATATTTTCTCATATTCTTCCTTGAACTCTTTACGACCTTTTCCATAGAATTTCAGATAGTAGCCCATTTTCTCTTTCATTGCCTCCGCTATACTATACCCATTACTAAACTTTAATTTTAACTAACGAAAAGAAACGATTATATTCCTTCTTTTAGACTTCGTAATAAAATCTATAAGATAATTATTCACATATTTGTTAACTAATTCCTTCAATCACATATTACTCTACACGAGCATACATATTTTCATCAACGATCATGCCCTTCTTAACGCCCTGGGGCGCATCACCGCTTAAAACTTATGAGCGCGCAGTTTTGGTTAAGAATGCGAAAAAGATTACGAATCCTAGCAGCCCTACACCGTATTCAAGTCCACCAATAGCTCCCATTCTATCGAGTTGAATTAGTACCATTATTATCACTATTTCCAATAATATGATAAGGAACTGAGGAAACGACGGTAGTTTCAATTCACTCCCTCCGCTGGTTCTTGCTCTCAACCATTGTATGGGGCGCATCACCGCTTAAAGGTTATTTCATTTAGTAGTACTGAAGGTGTCGATAATATCATCCTTGAATTTTTCAAGTGTTATACCCATGATTTTTTCTCCCCGAATTGTAACTGGGTCCTTGTAGACGATTATCCGTTTTTTCCTGTTGAAGATCGCTACGACTTCTTCATCATCGAGATGGACAAAGGCGAGGAATTTGCCTTTGCCGAATATTCCGTAGTTGCCTTGAAGCGGGCTCTTATACGCCCCATAATTAGTGAAGCCTTGAAGATCTTTTAGATATTTTCTAGGTGATTCATTTATATCATATGGATCTGTTTTATCCAAGTTCTTCGCCATCTCTATTATATTATTGAATCCTTCCTACCGCCATAGAATGGAGTGTATCGCCGCTTAAAGGTTACATGCGCGCGCCCTGATCCCAGATGGCTAGGACGTGTTTTGTAGGCGTGCCGTCGAGCCTTATCCTTAGCTCGGTGAGGGTGAGCTGGCACCTGCATCCTTGGATTGTGAATCCCCGTTTTTCCTCCATCATGTCTCCTCCTTGCGTGCGTACTAAGTGCAATGATTTCGGTACATGCGAGTTAATTTAATTCTATGTTTGCCTTCCTGGGTGCCTATGCGGTCAATGGCCTCCTTGATGCTTTTAGTTGGTGCATGTTTTTTGAGCCTGTCATATTCTTTCTTGGCGTGTATTTCATCGGCTATCTGCTTCTTGATCAGCCTACAGAAGGTCTTGGATGCTGGCTTCATAGTTAATAAATTATCGAGTAAGTAAATAACACTTCGCGCACGCGAGGAATATCACCGCTTAAGGGTTTGGGGAGTGTTGCCGGCCCTGGAGCAAGGGTTGAAAATCCCTGGGAGCAGGAGTTAGATTCACACACACGCGTTCCAAGGGATTAAATCTTTGGAAAAGGACAAAGAACCTGTCTTTATACCGTTCTAATCAAAAACACCGTTAAATGGTGACGAAACCCAATAAAAAGGCTGAATAGTGGGTTATCACACACCCATTTATTCGGGTTCATATTATCAAGGTTGTATGCATGATAGCCTAAAAATGGTAGATTAGGTTTATTATGGATAAACCCTTAATTTTTCCGGTGGTTTGGGATACGCCCGTTTGCTATGTGTAAGCCCAACATCGACGAACATTTGAGCCAAACTGAGTGCGAGGCCTTCGCCCTCTAACATAGGTACGCCTAACGCCTCCTGTAGCCTTTTTCCGAGTCCATGCAATCCTGTGCAACCTAGGATAAGAACCTGCGCCCCCTCCGCTAATGCCTTCTTACTGTTTTCTAGGAGAATCTGGTACGTTTTTTCAGTATCATCCACAAGTTGGAGAACGGTAAGTCCAGTCGGATAAACTCGAACCACATTTTCACCAAGGATGGGAGCGATCTGGCGGGCTGCCTCTCCAGGACCAACCACAGGTATGCTCACAGCCTGCTTTGCACCCTGAAGACCTGGATCTCCCATACAACTTATTACGACAGCGTCGTATCCCTGTTGTTCAGCCCATTCAACCTTTTTTATTACAAAGGGTGCTGCTAAAGCTTTGTCGTATTCTGATTCGATGGAGGCTGTACCGTAATCTATGTTGACGAAGTCAACCTTGGTATCCGGTCTGACATAGGGTTCCACACGCTCTCGTGTACCTTTAATGAAATCCTTCGTGATGATGGGTATAATCACTAAAATCCTCATGTTTTCTTCCTTCCAATATTGTTAGCTATCTATTAACTGATATGCTTTTCTCTTATATACGAAGTCGCTAAGCCATGAAGCTTTATCATGTCACTGGACTTTGTCTTTGCCCAGCAAGAGAAAAAATAAGGGTTTTATGTCACTTTTCCATTAGCTGCCTTATAGGTACGTGTTCTATATCCCATCTGAAGTGCTGGGGTCCGAAGATCTTAAGCCCCATGGATGTCTCCCACTCCTGCTCAATCTCGACGCCTATGACTGCAACGGGTCGCCCGGTCTCCCACTCGGCAGACCAGAAGTTGGCTAGGCCCCAGCCTGTCTCTGGGTCAACCACGTTTATGCAGTCCGGACTGGTGACCCAGGGCTTGCCGTCGAGCCAGGTGATGTGGTTCTCATTCTTGTACCAGATCTTTAGGTCGTGCCCCTCGTAGTCCCCTGTCCCTAGTATTCTGGCCATACCCCAGATGAAGCCATACTTGTCGTCCTGCCAGTAGTTCATTATCTGCCCCTCGAAGAGTTTGAAGCCTCTGCCGCCTAGGGTGTCGAGGGTGGCATCTACCGTCGACTTGCCCTTCTTCTTGGCCTCCCGCACATTCTCCCCGACATTCATCACTAGGGACTCGACGCCTGGGAACGCGTTCTTCTTCATATCTGGGACGGAGATATGGTGTATGCCCCTAGTTGAGGCCCCCGAGTACGTGGAGATGCCTTCAAGGATCTCCTCGAGTCTCTGAAAACATAGAACATCCTCAACGACGATCAGATCGCCCATGTTGGTTCCGAACACCGCTGGAGTGGGCTTCACGTTTCCGAGGTTGAAACAGTTCTGACCGATCTCTGGGGCCGCACGACTTCCCGCCGCTGTAGCATCGATGTAGGGTCTGTCCGCCATCGCGTGGTTGCACACAAGCCTCGCGAACCCAGGGGAGATCTCGAAGTGGAGCTCGGTGAGGGGGTTGCCGCCTGCCAGCTCAGCGAGGCGTTTCTCCCCCTTCTCGGTGCCTGTGCCTACTGGGTTGTCCGATCCTGGAATCTCCGACCAAATGTTGAGGGGGCACCACTCTCTGTCAGCGAACTTGATCGCCTCCCTCAGCAGCCTGCCTCTGTCGAGGGAGTACTTCGGATCCCGCTGGAGCCTCGCACGAGACCAAAGGTACCACTTCTCCTTCATCTCACTCGTAACACCGCCTCCGGTTCCGAGGTGTGAGAAGATGATCTCGTCATCAGGCACTTCGTCGAGATCTATTAGTCTTATCTTATGGCCAGCATCATGAACCCCGTCAACCATCTCTCCAACCGATTCTAGTGAGGGTGCAACCCCGCCTCCTCCTGTGGAGAGAACTGTGCTGCCGATTGTATAGTTCATTATATCGTCTTTTGTAAGAATTCTCATATCTTATCTGCAGCTATTCATTCTATTTATAAATATTTAAAGTTTAGTACTTTGTCGCTTTTTATAATTCTGCAGTTTCCATGTGTTCAACATTTCACGTGTGGTAGACAATAAAAAAGGGGAGTTGAGAGTATTTTCTACTTATATCCGAACATCTTCTTTGGGGGTGTCTTGGGAAAAGTTAACTTAGATTGTTTCAAGCCGAGTCTTACCAACATCTCCGCGAATTTAACGGTGACCAGTAAGGGATCAAGCACGGGGATATCTATCCTTTCTGCCAGTTTTTGGCCTAATCCTGTCATCCCGGTACATCCAAGTATGATAGCCTTTGCTCCGTCCTCTTTTATGGCCTTATCTGACTCTTCAACCAAGGCATCTACAGTTCTCTTGGTATCCTTGTTCAACTCCAGCACCGGGATGTTTACGGCACGAACTGAAGCAAGCTTTTGCGACAGGTTATATGATCTTATATTATCCTTAATCGCACACACCTCGTTTTGAAGCACGGTGACTATGGAGATCTTGTCCGCAAGAGCACTGGCGACCAACATCGAAGTCTCACATGGACCGAGAACAGGGATGTTGACTAATTCCTTGCCCGCCATAACGCCTGGATCGCCCATACAGCTTACTACTACCGCATCGGCACCCTCAGCCTCGCCTTCCTTGATCAGCCTCAGAATGTCAGGACTTGCCATAATAGCGTCATATCGGGATTCGATGGAAGGCGGTCCTTTCTCGATGCTGACTGATTCAAGTTCAGTATCATCGCATACGCCTGCCAATTTGTGTAATCGGTTAAGGTAGTCTTCGAGGAGTTCTATCCTAGGACTCGTACGAACGACGGGTCCAATAATTCGTATTTTCATTTCTATTAACATAATAACAAAAATAGGGTATAAAGTTTATCATTTTTTCAGAAACGTATTTATAAAGGAATTAGATAAATTGAAGCTGAAATGGTTAGGATTCTCTTTCCCTCCCCTATCATGAAAGTGACTAGAGAGAGAGAAACAGAAGTATCGGCTAGAACACTAGGAGAAGTTCTCGATAGACTTATCGAAAAATATGGTGAGTCATTCAGGGAAATAGTTTTTGAAGAGTCGGGCGAGATCAACAGGTACCTTAATTTTTACATCAAAGGCAGAAATGTCCCCGAACCCCGTAATATGGAGACCCGAGTGAGGGATGGAGACGAGATAGCCATACTGATAATAATAGGAGGGGGATGAGGGCTACGTCCCAAAAGCGTGGGCGACCTCTCTGAGTTCTTTATCTTTTATGTTTTTGTTTGAGATAACGTAATCCACATAATATATTTGCCCCATGAGGTCTTCGGGCAGTTCATATAGTCTCCACATCAACTCCTTTGCCTTGACCAGAAGCCCTAGTAATTCCTTCTTCAGACTGCTGGCTACCTCATAGGGCTCTTCACGGTAACCGAGGTCAACAGACTTCTCAAAAAGCATCGCCAGTTCCTCTCGGAAGGGATTTTTCTTAGCGATTCTCTGATTTAAGGCGTCGTTCGGTCTGTAGCTTCCAGCGTAGTATAGCGGGTTCTCGATATGTACTAGGGCCCACTTTTCCAGTTCCTTCTCCGACTCCTTTTCAACAGGTTTGGATAGATCAAAGTCGCACATCGTCAATCCTTCTTCGTCCACCAAGTAGTTGCCGGTGTAGGAGTTGGAGTGTACGTCCCTCAGCCCTAGGCTTGTGGCTCGGTTGCCCAACCATGTTCCATGTAATGCACCTGAATTGTGAAACTGTTTGAGAAGGTGTCCGCAGGAGGATCCGAGCCATTCAATATATTCCTTTATCACGTCTGGGTCAATTAGTTTGGTTATGCATGGAAACATTAGGGCGAAGAAAAGCTCTCCAACCCTGATATCGGACGGTATCCGATAATATGCGCTGTAGGCGACCGTCGGTATCCCCTTCTTCTTGAAGCCCTTTACCACCGTTTCTCGTCCGATCCTGTGGAGATGATCGAACATCTCGGGTCTATTTT
>Ga0307377_10007260_pt1 | contig 11469 bp, 10 predicted proteins | sample TR3MG_FD_202535 | JGI IMG/M metagenome (GOLD analysis project Ga0307377, IMG submission 202535) | Soil microbial communities from Risofladan, Vaasa, Finland - TR-3 | ecosystem: Environmental > Terrestrial > Soil > Coastal area > Acid sulfate soil | place: Finland: Risofladan, Vaasa | collected...
CAGATTATCGGGTTTCCCAAAAAGAGCCTGAGCAAGCAGGACTTTCACTTTTTCTTTTCCGGTAAGCTCTTTTAACTGTTTATGGTGTTGTTCCTCTTTAATTCCCAGACCACTTAACAAGCTGGCGGCATCACTCTCAGCATTCCATCCATCCATTTCGGTAAATTTCTCCTCCAGTTCGGAAGCTCTTATTCCATCTTTATCTGAGAAATCAGATTTTGCGTACAGGCTTTCCTTTTCTTTCGCGATACTCCATAATCGTGTATGCCCCATCATAACGGTATCCAGAACAACACATTCATCAAACTCAAAGTGGTCCTGTTTCAAAACAGATAACCGTTCCCCTTGTCCAAATGAAACTGAACCAGTACGGTTATCGACCTCTCCATACAGCATCTTCAGAAATGTTGATTTCCCGGCACCATTAGCTCCTATTATACCATAACAATTTCCGGGAGTAAAAACCAGGTTAACATCCTGAAATAAAACTCGTTTTCCAAACTGGATACTAAGATTTGAAACTGTAATCATTAATTATAATATCTGTTAATAATTGTATATCTTTTAGTCGCTTAAGCCTCTTCAATCTTTTTGATTTTAAAATCAGATGTCTCATGAAATGTAATAGAAGGAAAATCTTCTCTGGCCAATTTCAGCATCCACTCGCTCTCAGCAAAAAACACAGGGTTATTCTCTTTGTCGTAAGCAATAGCAGAAGACTTTCTTGCGATAAATTTCTCTAACTCCTTTTTATCATCCGTAGTAATCCAACATGCTTTTATGAACCGAAGTGGGGGAAAATTACATTTAGCGCCATATTCATGCTCCAGTCTGAATTTAATAACTTCATACTGTAGTTCACCAACAGTACCAATTATCTTTCTATTGCCAGGCTGTTGTAAAAATAACTGAGCCACACCCTCATCAGTCATCTGACGGATCCCTTTATCGAGTTGTTTGGTTTTCATAGGGTCAAGATTGACTACCTCCTTTAGTATCTCGGGTGAAAAACTTGGAACTCCTTTAAAATGGAGTAATTCTCCCTCCGTAAGAGTATCGCCTATCTTAAAATTTCCGTTATCATAAAGACCTACAACATCGCCGGGAAAAGCTTCCTCAACAATGCTTTTATTATTTGCCATAAAACTTGCCGGAGATGAAAAACGGATCTTCTTCTCCAGGCGTGTATGAAAGTAAAACTTATTCCTTTCAAATTTTCCGGAACAGATACGCATAAAAGCAATCCTGTCACGATGATTTGGGTCCAGATTGGCATGGATCTTAAATACAAAACCTGTTAGTTTTAGTTCATCTGGCTCTACTTTACGCTCAGTTGTATAAATTGGTCCGGGACAAGGCGCTATCTCAAGGAAGGTTTCCAATAATTCCAAAACTCCGAAATTGTTCAATGCACTGCCAAAAAACAGAGGGGCAAGATATCCTTCCCTATAAAGCGATAAATTAAATGACTCAAATATATCCCGGGCAAAATCAATCTCTTCCCATAGCTTACTAATATTTGCAGCTCCAACGAATTCTCTTAGTTTTGGATCCCCAATATCTTTTGTTTTGATGAGGCTTTCAGAAAGGCTGCTTTTATCAGGAGCATAAATTTGAACATCTTTTTTAAATAAATTATATACCCCTTTAAACTGCTTTCCATGTCCAATAGGCCATGTATAAGGGCACACTGCAATATCCAGCTCATTTTCCAGCTCATCCAGTAAATCAAAAGGATAGATTCCTTCCCTGTCCATTTTATTTACAAAAATCATGACAGGAGTATTTCGCATCCGACACACTTCCATCAATTTACGGGTCTGTTCTTCAACACCTTTCACACAATCAACAACAAGAATAACGCTATCAACGGAGGAAAGGGTTCGATATGTGTCTTCAGCAAAGTCTTTATGACCAGGAGTATCCAATATATTAACCCGTACATTATTGTAATCAAAAGCCATCACAGATGTTGATACGGAGATCCCCCTCTGCTTCTCAATTTCCATAAAGTCTGAAGTAGTTGTCTTTCTTATTTTATTACTTCTTACTGCCCCGGCAGTCTGGATTGCTCCACCAAACAGAAGTAATTTCTCTGTAAGAGTAGTTTTACCGGCATCGGGGTGGCTGATAATAGCAAACGTTCTTCTTTTTTTTATTTCACTTTTAATATCCATACATACATTATTGACAGACAACCTTTCAGTTGTCTTTTAAAAACTAGATTATTGGGGAATCAAAAAACAAGTCCTTATTGATTTTCTTCGTTTACCCCGACCCCATAGGGGAGCGAAGAAAATCAATTTACTCCCCTTGGGGATGGGGTAAAGAAATTGATTTTCAAGCGTGCTGTATTTTATTTTTGATGATTGCCGATAGTCATAAAAAAAAATCTAATAAAAAGCTGTAAGCAGCTGATTAATTTTGCTTTGTAAAATGCCTTTCACTCTGGCACACCATTTGATGTGTTATCATATAATTTGTAACCACGTTTTTCACATAATGGCACAAAATTAGTAAAAATTGAGAAAATGAAACTATATGATTGGTAAATCACAACTGAATATTATTTTTGTATTTAATAAAGGATCTTATTTTTTCGTAAGTTTATTTTTTATTTAATCTGAATTGAATCGCTATGCTAATTAAAAAGAAATTAATAATTATTTTCCTTTCCCTGTTTCTAATTAATGTGGTTTCTGCTCAAACATTTAAGTATATTGGGGCCGACAAATGTAAGTTATGCCATAACAAACCAACTAAAGGAGAGCAATATAATAAGTGGAAGGATAATGTCCATGCCCATGCATTGGAATCACTCTCCAGTCAGAAATCTCTAGATGTAGCAAAGAAACTAGGCATTTCTGATCCAGCAACAGATGCCAAATGTGTTAAGTGCCATTCAACTTATCACATGGCTGACGCTAAGCTACTTGGAGGAATCAAAGCAACAGAAGGCGTCTCCTGTGAATCATGTCATGGACCGGGAAGTAACTTCAAATCACCAACAATTATGAAGAATCGAAAACTGGCCATGGCCAGTGGTTTGATTATCCCAACAAAAGAGGTTTGCGTTGGTTGTCACAACTCAGAAAGCCCTACGTTCAAAAGTTTTGATTATGAAGCTTCTCTTGCTAAGATCGCACATCCCGATCCATCAAAAAAATAGGACATAATCATCTTAATAAAGAAAATTCTTAAAGTTGACTATCTCCGTGGCAAGCCAAGGAGTATTTCGCCAACTTTATTTCAGCTGAAAAACTGAAAACCGAATTTTCATTATTTTACCCCTCTGTCAGTCATTCGACTGACATCTCCCCTGATTCAGGGGAGATTATAAGGAAACCCCGTGGCAAGCCACGAGGAATTATTTGATTAAACTGCAAAAATCCTTTGCGAAATCAACTAATGCATAGGATTTTTGTTTATTATGCATGCCAACCATTAAAATTTATACAAATGAAAAATATATCTATCTTATTAGCAATGTTACTTACATTGACATTCTGCAAAGGACCAGGATCAGGACCATTACAGAAGGAATCTTTTGATAAAAACAAAATGCCACATGGGATAGAAGTAATAGACCACAAAGGCAAAGTCCAGACAGAAAAAATGGATATTGTTATTGAACCATGTGAAGATTGTACTACCATTAAGAAACTGTTTGCCAATAAAAAGGCCTATTCCGGGAAGGTTATTAAGGTAAAAGGTCAGGTTACAAAATATAATCCCGGAATAATGGGGAAAAACTGGATACATATTCAGGATGGTACAGAATTCGAAGAGGAATTCGATCTTACAATTACCACAGATATTGAGGTTACTGTTGGGGAAACAATCACTTTAGAGGGAGAAATAACTCTTGACAAAGATTTTGGTTTCGGTTATTTTTATAATGTATTAATGGAAGATGGGAAGCCGGTTTTTTAATTATTTACCACTTGTGCAGTTGGAAAGCAGTTAGCAAATGTTCCTTCAGGAATGCGAATTATTAATGACCAGATAGAAAGCGAATATTATTCACTTGATGAAATTCCCGATACCCTCCACTTCGATTGATGTTTTCCAATTATTGTAGATAGAAATAAGCTTTTTTAAAACACAATACGCTCCTATTGTCCTCTGAATAACTTTAAATATTACATTAGCTTTCTCCCGGTTGTTATGAAAGAAACATCCCGGTAATAATAACCGCAATTATTACAATTATTCCAATATAAGCATGTGTCTCATCAATAGTTAGAGAAATTACGCCACGATCAATTTTTTCAATAGCAGGAGTTTGAGTAAGTGCAGCTCCCCCTCCAAATAAAACCAAAACAAAAGCAAGAAGATTTCTTATTCTCATAATATATTTGTTAATTGTGACTTAGAACAAGTATATGCACAATAAAGTGAAAAAACAATTATTAAATATAGGTTACTGATAAATTTTAGAAATATCTATGGTTGTACTTCGAGTTTATACTGAACTATTCGCTCTTTAAAGTAATTTCTGAAAACATTTTCAGAACTGTTTTGTTTAATAGATTAAATGATACCTGAAAACAATCTTCCAACTTGCAGGTATATTTAAATATAATAAAAATATTGAATACAATATAAACCTTAAAAACAAGACCATGGCAGATCTGAAAACAAAGTATATGGGATTAGAATTGAAAAATCCCATAATTGTCGGAGCAAACAACTTAACGACTAACACTGATAATCTCAAGAGGATTGAAAATGCAGGTGCTGGTGCTATTGTATATAAATCACTCTTTGAAGAACAGATACATCTTGAAAATCTGGAGCATGATGAACGAATGTCTGAATACGAGGATCGTAATGCTGAAATGACTAAACTATTTCCTGATTACAGAAGTGAATCTTCCGATATATTGGGTCATTTATCTGCTCTTAGAAAGGCAAAAGAGACCGTTTCTATCCCTGTTTTTGCCAGCTTAAATGCAGTATATAAGGAAACCTGGGTGGATTATGCTATATAGTTTGAAAAAACTGGTGTAGATGGTATAGAACTTAACTTTAATGCAGCTCCGGAGAAATTTGATAAGGATTATATTGATCTTGAGAATATGCAAATTCAAATAACCAGGGATGTTAAGTCCGCTGTCAATATTCCCGTATCTGTTAAACTCAGTCCATTTTATTCAAATCCATTGCGCCTGTTATCAGATCTTGAAAAGGCAGGGGCCGATGCATTTGTTTTGTTTAACAGGCTCTTTCAACCCGACATTGATATTGAATCAGAAGTACATCATTATCCTTATAGCCTGAGTAATAAAGAAGATAGCAGATTGCCTTTGCGTTTTGCAGGTCTATTATATGGTAATACAAAAGCATCAGTTTGTGCTAATACAGGAATAATAAGTGGCTCTGATGTAATTAAGATGATACTTGCAGGAGCAGATAGCGTTCAGATTGTCAGTACACTTTATCTGAACCAGATAGAAGTAATCAGCTCAATGGTAAAAGATATGGAGAAATGGATGGACAGCAAGGGATATAAAGATATCGAAAGCTTCAGAGGCAAGTTGTCAAAAAAGAATTCAGACAACGGCCTGCCTTACCAACGAGTTCAATACATGGACTTTATGATGACTACCTCTCAAATATTAAAGAAATATAAGATTATCAATTAGTCATTTTTCGAACCTTTATGAAAAATATGGTCTTTTATGGGGAGCCACAACAGCCGACTGGAGTGATGTTCAGCCAGAACATGACTGGGGAGTATCTCTGACTGACGACACCCATTATGCTATAGATATATACGATAATGCAATTTTATCTAACCTATAAACAAACTACCTACCTGATAAACTGTAAAAGATAAGATCCAGGCTATTGCTGTTGTATAAACTACGGTAAAGGCAGCCCATTTCCAACTCCCCGACTCTCTGCTTATTGCGGCAACAACACCAATGCACGGGAAATAGGTAAGTATAAACAGCATAAAAGAGAAAGCTATAAGTGGAGAAAAGACTGTTTTGCCTGAAGAATCCTTTTGTGTCTGAATCTTCTCAACTAACGATGCCTTTCCTTTACTATTATCAGCCTGGAAAATAACACCTAAGGTACTAACCACAACCTCCTTGGCTGCCAATCCTGATATAATACTGACACTCAGACGCCAGTCAAATCCGAGAGGTCTCATTACAGGTTCAATTGAATGTCCTATTCTACCTAAAAATGAATTACTCTGTTCCTCACTCTTTTGTTCCAGCAGCAACTTACCAATCGATTCATTTGTTTCACCGACTAACATTTGTGCATTTTCAACCTTTGTTATTTCATCTGTATAATCTTTTGAATAGGCTGTAGTCCTTGGAAAATTACTTAGTATCCAGATTATAATAGATGCCAGAAGAATTACACCTCCTATTTTCCTGAGGTATAATCCTGTACTAAAGAATACATGTTTTACAATACTCCTTGCAGTAGGGATCCTGTATGGCGGAAGTTCCATAACAAATGGGATATCTACCGATTTAAAGAAAACACGTTTTAATATTAAGGATGTTAATATTGCGAATAATACACCAAGCAGATATAATAGGAAAAGAACTGAGCCCTGATTCTTTGCAAAAAAGGCACTTATAAGAAGTATATAAACAGGTAGTTTTGCACTACATGACATGAAGGGTGTTATAAGCATTGTAATAAGGCGGTCTCTACGGCTCTCAATAATCCGTGTCGCCATAATTGCCGGCACATTACAGCCAAACCCCATGAAGAGCGGTATAAATGATTTACCATGTAATCCGATCTTATGCATTAATTTATCCATAATAAACACAGCCCTGGCCATATAACCGGTATCTTCCATAAGTGAAATAAAAAGAAACAAAATGATAATATTGGGAAGAAAAACAATCACTCCTCCAACCCCACCTATAATACCTTCAACTAAAAAGTCCCTGACAACTCCGGATGGTAAAATATTTGAGATCAGTTCCGCCAGCATACCCGTTCCAAGCTCCAGCCAATGTTTGGGATAACCCCCCAATTTAAATGTTGTAAAAAAGGTGAGCCACATAAAAAAGATAAATATAGGAATACCCAAATATCTATTTGTCAAATACTTATCTATAATATTGGTTTTTCTTTTCCTTTCAATTTTACTTACCTTAAGAGTCTCCTTTAATGCTCCGGAGATAAAACCGTAACGAAGATCTGTAATAACAGTTTCAACTGGATCTGAAAATAGTTTTTCAAGTTTTTTGTATTCCTGATTTGCTACCTCAATAATTTCTCCTGAGTTGACACAACGGGTTATATTCTTCGAAAACTCCTTGTCGTTTTCAAGTAACTCAATAGCCAAATATCTGGCTGAGATGATGTTAGTAAATGTCCTGTTCTCTTCAATCTTTATTATTGACTGAAGAGCACAGATAGAATTTTCAATCTCTATTCCATAATTTATGTGAATGTGACGAACAATAGGTTCTCTGTTCTCATAAACCTCTGTTATCTTATCGAAAAGATTCTTTATTCCCTTACCTTTTGAACTTATTGTAGGGATTATGGGTACTCCCAATAGTTTGCCAAGAGAAACATGGTCCAGGACATCTCCTTTCTTATTCAGCTCATCATACATATTAAGGGCGATTATTACCTGTATACCCATATCTATCAACTGAGTTGTCAGATACAGATTCCTCTCCAGATTTGAAGCATCAACTATATTAACTACTATATCAGGCTTTTTATCAAATATGTAATTCCTAAGGTAAATCTCTTCGGGTGAATAGCTTTTTATTGAATATGTCCCTGGAAGATCTATAATTGAGAAAGTATAGCCCGATTGTTTGTATTTGGCTTCTTTTGAATCAACAGTCACTCCTGCATAATTACCTGCTTTTTCCTTAAGTCCTGATGCAAAGTTGAAAAGTGTTGTCTTGCCTGAATTAGGATTACCTACCAGGGCGACCTGTACGTGTTTGCTCTTAGCTAACCATGAACTATTTTCATCATCACTAAAAAGCACTCCATTAGAGGAACTGAATTCTTTGGAAGTGCTGTCCTTGTCTACCTCAATAAGCTGTGCTTCACTATTTCTCAGTGATATATGATAACCAAGAATCAAATATTCAATAGGATCTCTGAGAGGTGCTTTTTTAATTACCGACACTTTCTTCCCAACAACAAATCCCATTTCTGAAAGCCGTTGTCTGAATTGGCCTCTTCCCTTGATCTTTAGAATTACCCCCTCTTCTCCCTCGTTGAGATCATAAAGTGTTGTCATCAGATAAATTCAGTGTATGTGTATAACCCTAATAATGCGAGAATGTTCACAGGTCCCGCGGGTGCTGGATGAATGACTGCAGGGTGGTGATTTGAACAAAACAAGGAACCAGAAACCAGTACCAATTTTCAATCAATTTTCACCTTCACAACAATCTTCCGTACTGGTGAGCTTTCTCCATCCTTCAGACCTGGCCGATGCAAATCTGATGGAAAAAATATGAAAAATCTTTCCGGGGATGCTTTGTAAACTACGTCCTGACTAACAGTCATAAACTCAATATCTTTAGTCGCGTCGTAAGGTTCAAGAATATCCTGTTTCTGTGAAACAGTTGCAACTCCCATCTGCTCCTTGCCGCTGGCAACATACTGTATATCAATGTATTTTTGATGGGACTCAAATCTGGCATCCTCAACATTTTTTGAATTATACTCCTGAACAAGTGCAAACAGGTTATCTCCATCCAAATCGTAACGCCTTAATTCAAGGCTTGCCAAATCATTATCTTTCAAAAAAGCAAAAGCTTTGTCCCATCTATCTTTTTGCTTAAAATAAGAAACAGCCAACTCTCTTTTATTTATAGAAGCAACCGGGGAGATGATCCATCCATTCAGCCAATCACCTTTTTCAAACCAGGTATTCAACTTCTCACTATTCCATGTTGCCGGATCTGAGGAACTGGTACATCCAATAAAACTGATGAAGCTTGTTACTACAATAATTTTCACAAATAATTTTTTCATATTCTTTATTATTTCAATTTTTAATAATAATTATGGTTTTATGATTCTCAAAAGTTGCTTAATTAGAATGAGGTGCCAAGTTACAAAAAAACCAGTGTCCGACCAGATTTACCAGATTTCTTCTTTCAAAAGGATGTTTCTCAGTTCGTTTGGGGTTAGATTTTCTCTGATTTCACCTGACTCTACAACGTTGATGAAGCCTGATTCTTCAGAAACCACAATAATGAGAGCGTCAGAATGTTCGGACATCCCAACTGCTGCCCGGTGTCTCATACCGAAACGGGGAGGTAATGAAACCTGATCTGTGATTGGTAAAGGGCATCTGGCTGCAAGTATTTTGCCTCTTTCAATTAACACAGCGCCATCGTGCAATGGAGTGTTTTTGACAAATATCGTTTGAAGTAATTCAGCACTGACTTGAGCTTTAAGGATTTCACCTCCTTCAGAAAATATATCAAGACTACTCTTTCTGCCAATAACTAATAATGCTCCAATTCTTCCTGCTGCCATCGTATCACAGGCCTTTACTATTTCTTCAACTTCTCCCGGGCTTTCCTGATTTTTTCGGGCTAAAGAAAAAAGTCTTCCAAGAGAAAACCTGCTATTCATCATATACCGGTTTCCGATTACAAGCAAAAACCTTCTTACTTCCTGTTGAAAGACAATAATAAGAGCAATTACCCCTAAACCGATCACCTGCCCCAGTAATGCACTTATCAACTCCATATTCAGGGCTTTTACCAGCAACCAGGAAAGATAAATAAAAAATATCGCGATAAAAATACTGAAAGCAGCAGTACCTCTGATAAGTCTGTATAATTGAAAAAAAATCGCTGCCACGAGTAAAATATCAACTACATCAAGAAGGCTTATATGAAATGGCATACTTTTAAGAATTATTCGTCAAAAATAATAATTTTTTCTGCGGCTTACCTATAATATCCTATATGAAGTGTTTTTTTAAAGTTGGTAACTTAGAATTCAAAACCCGATTAACTAATTGTATTGTTTGAACAGCTTCTTTAACATCATGAACACGCAAAATATCGACACCCATAAAAAGTGCGATTGCATGTAAAGCAGTTGACCCGTTAAGTGCATCTTCAACTGGTATATTAAGTGTCTTCCAGACCATAGATTTTCGTGAGACACCAATAAGAATCGGTAATCCGGTAATCGACATGTCGCTCAACCTTCGCATCAACTCAAAATTATGATCAACAGTTTTTCCAAATCCAAAACCCGGATCAATAATTATGTCCTTTACCCCTGCCGACTGAAGTCTGACAATTCTATCTCCGAACCATTTCAGAATATCTGCAACAACATCTTCATAAACCGGGTTGTCCTGCATTGATTTTGGATCTCCCTTCATATGCATCATAATATATGGAACATTCAGTTTCCCAACTACTGAGAACATTTTACTATCGGCATCACCTCCTGAAATATCATTTATGATGTTAGCTCCACATTCGAGTATAGCCTCCTCGGCGATATCTGCTCTGAATGTGTCCACAGATATAATAGATTCTGGCAACTCCCCTCTTATCAGCTTTATTGCCCGGAGGACCCTTCTGCCCTCCACATCCCGTGAAATATCTGATGCCCCGGGACGTGAAGAATATCCGCCAACATCAAGAATGTCAGCACCCTCATCCACCATTTTAACAGCTGCTGAGATAATTTTTTCATCTGTATCAAAACGGCTTCCACTATAGAACGAGTCAGGAGTAATATTGAGAATACCCATTACCTTTGGAATATTAAGATCCAATAGTGTTCCTCCTATATTAATATATCCAGGTTTTGTCAGCAAAGTCATTTCCTTAAAACATCCCAATTTAATGATTTTATTAACATGAGCAATCGGTTCTTTTCTAACTGAACCATTTTCCCACAGCCGCAAAGGACTATAAAATAAATCTTTGAGTTTTAAAAATTGAAACCTGGGAGATATAATTAACTCTCACTAAAATTAAACCCCACACACATTTTATTCTTTGCGGTTTGGTTATTACATTTGTACTGAAAGAAAATAATTATTAAATGAGGCTAATTGTAATTGAAGGTGTTGATGGTGCTGGCAAATCAACGCAGATAAAACTAATCAAAAACTTCTTTTCAAAAAAGGGACATAACTGTGAATATCTGCATTTCCCAAGAACTGAATCACCATTTTTCGGTGAACTCATTGCAAGGTTCTTAAGAGGAGAGTTTGGCTCACTTAATGATGTCGACCCTTACCTTGTAGCAATGCTTTATGCTGGCGACAGAAAAGATGCTTCAGATACCATTAGTCGCTGGCTAAATGAAGGAAAGGTCGTCCTGCTTGATAGATATACCTATTCAAACATTGCTTATCAGTGTGCTAAGCTAACGGAGATAAAGGAACAAGATGAGCTAATGAAATGGATCTTCTCTCTTGAATTTGACCATTTTGCAATACCTCAACCAGACCTGAATATCTTC
>Ga0307377_10007265_pt1 | contig 11463 bp, 11 predicted proteins | sample TR3MG_FD_202535 | JGI IMG/M metagenome (GOLD analysis project Ga0307377, IMG submission 202535) | Soil microbial communities from Risofladan, Vaasa, Finland - TR-3 | ecosystem: Environmental > Terrestrial > Soil > Coastal area > Acid sulfate soil | place: Finland: Risofladan, Vaasa | collected...
TATACTTTCAGGAGGAAGTAGCTTGATTGTAGGTTTAAGCGAAAGAATAGAAGTTGAATTACAGAGGTATTTTTCAGAAAAGTTAAGACCAAAAATAAAAGTAGTAGCAGCCTCCGGAAGAGAAAACATGGGTTGGATTGGAGCTTCAGTTCTATTTTCAAAAGATCAACTAAAGAAAGGATGGATTAGAAATCCCTCTCATCAGGAGTTGGAGCAACAAGAAACTGATTAAACAATTTCAAAAAATTTTAAAATTATAAGAAGTAGTGGAAAGGATGGTTATTAATTTAAACATACAATCAGAATTCTTAAAGGAATTCCAACAGAAAATTATTCAAGGCAGAAAACTGTTACACTCTTCAAATCATCTTTGGGCAGATAGATTATTAACCGATTTATATTTTGATATCGAAAAAACTGAGTGGCTCGATATCCAAAAGAAGCACCAATTAATAATGATTATATCAAATTCTTGGTGGATGTATATCAATTCTTTGATTCGTAGGACTGAAGAAAGTATTGATATAGATTTTATTAGATATATTGATGCATATAAACGCTTTTTCTCGTTTTTGTCTAAATTAGATGATTTTTACCTACTCAATAACTTTGCAACTAACTTGCTTAAATCATTTACTAAGATGGATTCGTTATCTCAAACGGGTATAACAAAATTTATAAATTCTTTCTGTGTTAAAGTAATTGAAAGGGAAGATTACATCAAGCTAATCGAATTGCAGTTAGTTTTGATGTTTTTAAGGAAAACGGTTATTCCTCAGGAATTTTTTCATCTAAGTATGGAAGTTTTAGGTAGAACAATTTTTAAACTCGAACCAGGGAAACGGGCTTTATTTCTTTATGTTTTTATAGAGAATGTGAATGTGAACTTCCAACTTATGGAGAATCCTGAAGAATTCGTAAAGTCGATGATTAAAATCTTGGTGAATAGAATCCCTGGTTATTTAAAGAACGAATTTAGTAATTTAGGTAAGATTTCAATTAATGAACGAAATTTTAACTTAATTTTAGGGGATTTAGAAGCATTAATATATTACTTAAATAACATTGGAGAGCATACTTGGATAATTACCGTTATAAAAAATCTATTTTCTAAAATTCATGTGTACCATTCTTATGGAGACGCTGTTACGTATATCAGGAAATTTATAGATTTTGCAATTACGAGAAATAGATTCGAACTCGCATTTCAAATCTACGATTTTCTCGAGGACCTATTCTTGTATCAGACGGATCTTGGATATGATAACATTCTAATTGAACTTTGGGTTGAAGCATGCAAAAAATTCGTAGAAATGAAGGAGAAGAAATATCTTTTACAATCTATTGAAAAGTTAAATACACACCTGAAAATTCCTCAAACTAATGCCCAATTGTATCACTTCTTTTATACTTGTAATTTCTTATGGAAATTTAAGTCTCTATTTTTCTCATTAGAGCAAAAAGATTTTTGGCATATGATGTTTTATCGTGTGTTATATGAGCAAAAAGATTTTAAACTCGCTCAAAAAATATTGCCATATTTAGAGAAAAATCTTTTGAACGCAATTGGTGATCCGCTTTTTTTGTATAACGAGACTGAATTACTTAGAAGAGATATATATTCTTTTGGAGAGGAAAACTTACTTTTTACAGGATTTGAAGAAGGGTTTGTAATAAAACAGATGGTTTTTAGGATCAACCACGATGGATTAATTTCTATTCGAATGATATCTGTTGATAATAATATAGTGGAAGGAACAATTTTCAACGAATATTGGAACGATGCACATATTATAGATATTTATAATGACATTTTCTCAGACAATCGTGAAAAAAAATATGACTTTAGCGTAAATGAATTCGGTAGATTGTTATACTTATTTCTTCCAATTAAAATCCGCACCTTTTTAGAGCAGTTTGAGATTAAGTCTTTAAATATCACACCTGAAATTTATTTCATTTTAGATGAAATGACGATTCCTTTCGAGCTAGTTTATGACAATAATTTTTTCTTATTAAAATATTCCATTGGGTATATCATTGGAGAACCACCTCTTGGAGGGGTGACTTTTGGGCACGATACAACTGAAAAAGAAGGAATTCTAACAAAGGATGGTAAAATCAATGTCTTAATCATCGATTCTATAAATGCTTCAGGACCTATAAGGTGGAACGAAGAAATTAAATCAAAAGAGTTAATATTTCCTTTTGAATCGGGAAGCAATGAATTTAACTATATAACTGAATTTTTCAACGGTCGCGAAGAAGTAAATCAAATAAGTATATTAATGGGGCCGAATTCTTCTCGAGATAATATTCTAGCTCATATAGAAACTGGATCGAATCATATCATCCATTTTGTTGGAAATATTTTTTATTCAAAGTGGAATCCACGGGACAGCTTTTTCCTCACCAACGATGATGAAATAATAACATTTAATGATATTAATAAGTCAATACAAGCGAACCCTAACGCAGAAAAACCGTTTTTATTTTTTAATTCTCAAATTTATGATATTGAAGGTAAAAAGTTAAAGAATGTTTTACGTACTTTTGGAGAAATTGTGGAATATTTCGATTATGAGAGAATTACGGGGATAATGTCCAGAAATTATCCGATTTTTAATAACGAGACAAAGGAAATAATCGCAAACTTTTATATCAACTTATTCAATAATCTTAGTCAAGGGGTTTCCCTTATGAAAGCAAGGCAAGCATGTATGGCAAATAAAATGACTAAACTTGTAGAAAAGAAATTTGACGAGTTATCCGCAGAGGAAGGAGTAAAAAGCATTGATTTAGAAGGATCTCTAGCAATATCTAGCTTTAATCTTTTTGGAAAGCCGTGGAAAAAATTAAGTTAGAAAAATGAATCTAAAGTTATAATATAATACCTTCGTTTTGCTTAAACTTAATTAAAAGTATTCATATTAGAAAATTAAATTTAGAAACATATATAGGTCTAATATGTCAGATAGGATTATTGAACTCCGCGTTGAAAATACCAGACTCAAGAGTGAGGTACAAAATTTAGAAAATAAGGTATTATCATTAGTAGGAATGATTAGTTTAGAATCTTCGGGAGGTCCTGAACGCAAGAATGTTCTCAATGAGCATTTAATTAATCTGATCACTTCAACATCCATTCAACTTAATATAGTTTCACCCAAAATTGATAAATTTTACAGCATAGAACTTAAAAAGCTAACTGAGAAAGGAATTCCAATACTAATCATTACTAACGATAGAGGCAATATTCCTAACATATACCAAGAAATCTATGACGATTTAAAACAAACTTCAGGAATAAGCATAATTAATAACCCAAATGTTAGGTATTTATTAGTTTTCAATGCTGAAGAAGGCATTTATTCGGGGGGCTCATTAGATAAAGAAGAATTAGAAAAATCTATTCTTATTACTACACATATCAAAGAAAGCGCTAAACTCAGAAAAATCGCGGAAATCTTTAGTTTAATGCTCCCATCTTTTATGAGGAATTAAATAATTAATAATTTTATGATTTTACATCAAAAACTAAGATTATTAGTTTTAGACTCGTCATAAAAACCGTGAATAGAGAAAAGAGGATTGTTAAAATAAAAATGACAGATCAATCTAAATATGAGAAATTAGAGGATACAGAAGAAAAAGAAGAGACTAATTTTATAGTAGATGACAATATCACTCACTCGATTTCAGAAAATAAATTTGATTGGGATTTTATCCTTGATAGAGAATGGTCGAAAACAAAAAAGTAATAAGTTCAAAACAATTTGCGGAATTCTTTGGATTGGGAACAAATTTTTATGAAGAAACCTCTAAATTCTTAAAAAGGCAAGCGGAATTGAATAAAATTGGTTTTCAAAAAAAGTTTCGTTTGTGGGAATCGGCGTTTAAAAAAATTTACGGTAAGGAAATCGAACAATCTCTTTTTCTCAAACATTCTTATTATGTTTCGATATTGAAAATATTAATATTATTAAATGCTAATACATCCGAAAATAAAACAATCTACGACCATTTTAATTTAACTGAACTTAATTTTTTCTTCTGTCCTAAATTGGATGAAGCACTTATTTTTGAGATACGTAAATTTTTCGGGGGAGCAAGGTTAGCTAGACAGGATAATTTTCATGAATTATATCAACAAGTGTTTCATGTCGTGACACGACATAAAATCGGTGAATTTTATACACCGTCAAACCTTGTTGAAAAAATGATAAATGAATCATATAAAATTGGTTTAAAAACATTAGATCCTTCTTGTGGTTCTGGTAGTTTTTTAATAAAACTCATAGTTCGAATTTTTAATTCTGATAATAAAGAATCAGTAATAACCGAAGCAATTGATAACATATATGGGTTTGATATCAATCCTTTAGCAACCTTCACAGCAAAGGTGAATTTTTTATTGTTATTTTTAGATTATTTCAATGGAGAAATTGGTAAAATGCCGAGAATTAATATCTTTTTAATCGATTCTCTCTTTCCTGAACAATCCAAACCAAAAATAGAAAGGGAGATATCAATACTTTACAAATCATTTGATTTAATTATTGGCAATCCTCCATGGCTAACTTATAAAGACATTACTAATAAATCGTATCAATTAAAAATCCGTGCATTATCAGAGTCATTAGAGATTAAACCTTCCAGCCAATATATTACTCATATTGAATTGGCCTCCATTTTTTTCTTCGCAATACCTCTAAAATTTCTAAAAATTAAGGGAATTATATTCTTTGTCATGCCCAAGAGCGTGTTAAATGGAGATCATTGCTTTAAGTTCCGTAGTTTCTCCATATTTTACAAGATTGAAATTTGGGATTTCCCAAATAACTATTTCTTTAATGTTGACCATATCTGTTTGAAAGCTGAATATGTAGGTACAAGATCGGAGATGAAGATTACAGAAAAATATCCGATTAAAGCGAAAATATTTAATAGTAATCTCGAACTTCAAGATGAAACAACATATTCTAGTTTTGAATACGACGAAAGAGGAGCCAAAATCATTTTGCCCGAAAAAGAGTTGAAATTCTTGGATATGCATTCAATAAGCCCCTATAAAACTAACTTCTTTCAAGGAGCAACTTTAGTGCCTAGATCACTCGTTTTCTTTAAAATTGATAAAATAAATGATAGTTTCTTAGAAATATCTTCCGATCCTAATATAAATATACGGTCTAAGAAGGTCTGGAAGTATAGCTTTCAAAAAAAAATAATTGAAAGTAAATTTGGATTTAAGTCTTTTTTAAACAAAGATTTGATTCCTTTTTACATCAAAGAATTCAAAAATGTCTTTTTGCCCGTAAGTCGTTCCTTACAGTGGGATGAAAAACTTTTAAATAATAATCCTAACGCTCTAAGCTTTTACACTGAAAATAATAATTTCTACAAAAAAAATAAAAAAGGAACGAGCAATATTGATTCTCTCTTTTTAAATTTGAATTACTGGAACAAATTAACTAAACAAGCGAATAATGAACAATATATCGTTGTTTACAACGCAAGCGGCTCACATTTAAAATCAGCTGTTATTGATAACGAAGAACACGACATTGTTATTTGTTCTGAAAATTATTACTTTTCTACCAATTCACTAAACGAGGCACATTATTTATCTGCAATTTTCAATTCTCTAGTTTTATCAAAAAATATTAAGTTGATTAAATCAAGTAGACACATTCACAAAAGACCGTTTTCTTTCCCAATACCTATATATGATAACGATAACGATACACATAGAAAATTGGCTAAAAAAGCTCTAAAATACCACTCCATTGTACAAGATTTGGTATTTAATAATAAAAACATAACATCTGAAAAAGTTAGAACTTTTATAAAACCAAAGTTAAATAAACTGGATGTATTAACCAAACAAGTCGTTTTTCAGAAATAATTTAGGATTAAACCGAACCAACGAACTGTTTATATCGAAAATGTGAATTATACAAAGATTTATCTTTCTTAAATTATTTATTTATTTGATAAAGAGTGAAAAAGTAAGAATTATTTAGTGAATTAATAAATTGAATTTTACAGAATTAGGAATTAACGAATATAACGTTAACGCGTTAAAAAAAATTAACATTTTAAACCCCACACCTGTCCAACAAAAGTCTATACCTTTAATTTTAAAGGGCCAGAATATTATGGCTCAAGCGAGGACCGGTAGTGGCAAGACTTTAGCTTTTGTACTTCCAATTTTAGAAAGTATGGAATATAAGCGCAATGAGGCTTTAATTTTAGTCCCAACGCGAGAGTTAGCGACTCAAGTTTACGAAGTTATCAGAGAACTTGGGAATTCAAAGGTAAAGGCGCTTCCAATTTATGGAGGCGTGTCTATCAATGACCAAATAACGAAATTGGAAAAGGGAATAAATATTATCGTTGGAACTCCTGGGAGAATAATCGATTTATACAAAAGAAAAAAGTTAAGGTTAAACGACATAAGATTTGTTGTTGTCGACGAAGCTGATAGGATGTTTGATATGGGTTTTACTCCCGATGTAAAATACATCCTAGATCAAGTTCATACGGAGTATCAATTTATGCTATTCTCTGCTACTTTTGACAACGGAATCAGAGAATTAGTAAAGAAATACTCAAAGAATCAATTCAAATTTCTCAATTTGAGTAGAGACAACTTAACTGTTGGGAATACGAGACAATATTATTACATGATAGATAATTATAGCGATAAACTCAAGACATTCTTGAAAATCCTACGAAGAGAAAAACCTAAACACCTTTTGGTCTTCGTAAACACCAAGAAAACAGCTTCTTGGTTAAGAAACAGGTTGAAATCGCTTGATAATTTCGCCTATAGAACAGATCTGATTTCGGGAGATTTATCGCAATTTCAAAGAGAAAAGATTTTAAATTTATTTAAAGACCACAAAATTAATCTACTAATCGCCACTGATGTGGCAGCACGGGGTTTAGACATCGATAACATATCCCATGTATTTAATTACGACATTCCTAAATATCCAGAAAATTATGTACATCGAATAGGAAGGACATCCCGTATGAATAAACTTGGAGTTGCTATAACCCTATGTGTTAAAGATGAATACGAATATCTCTGCCACATCGAGGGATTAATCGACAAGGAAATTAAGTTAAAAACTTTAAATTCCCAAGATAAGCAAGATGAGGGTCGTTATCATAATCCTTTTTATTAAGCTAACTGAGAAGAAAAAACTTTTTGATTTACAAAGTTTAATAAATAATTATTATTATTAGTTTATAAAATTAAACTTGCCTTTAAATATTAAATGAGGTCATAACCATTGCCAAGTAGACGAGGAGACGGTACTTTAGTCTTTAAAATTTGTTTTTACGGACCTTCTCTCGGTGGAAAAACCACAGCATTAGAATGGGTTTACAATCGAGAGGGTCTTGCAAGTGGGGATATGCAACAAATTCAGGACCCTACTGGACGAACCTTGTTTTTTGATCGTGTAGTAGCAAGAGTTTCTAACGTGGTTTTTCAAGTTTACACCGTAGCAGGGCAACGCAGACACAAATTCCAGCGACAAACAGTTTTAAAAGGTACTGACGCCGTGATATTTACTTGGGACAGTCTAATAGATCAATTTGGGGAAAATATATGGTCTCTTAAAGAATTACTCAAGTTTTACGGAGATAGATTAATTCCAGCAGCGCTTTTTGATCCACCTGAAGTACCAATAGTTGTTTTAGCAAATAAAAGAGATTTAGAAGATATCGTGGAGATCTCTAAGTTAAGACAAGTACTGGATACAGCAAAACTTAACCACTGCTTAATTTATGAAACTATAGCTATTACTGGAGTTAATGTGAAAAGAGCTTTTGTTTACGCTGCTAGGCAAGCTGTACTTAACCATTATAAGAAACTATCGGGTAAAGCAATGGAAACCTCATAAAATCTCGATTTCAAATATTTAGAGTTATCTCATTTTTTACTTAGACTTAAGGCTAATAATATCATATCAATAATAGATAATCTTTAGGTTCGATAGATTTTAGGTGTGGCAATTTTTGATAATCTCTATCAGAACTTAGAATGATTGAATCAAGATACATTGTACTTGCCGCATGCAATGAATCAAAATATGTTAGCTGATATTTATCTCTTATTTTAATAGAAGTTACGATGATTTTCGAGTCTAATTGGATTTCTCCAATATTGTTGATATTTTGGAAAAAGATTATATCTTTTAGAATATCGTTTTCATCTATACCTTTACTTTTTAATATTAGTTCGTATTCTAAATAAGCGCTCGAAGGAACGCAAATATTCTTAAGCATATTAGAGTCAATTAGCTCAAATATTTTTTCCGATATAGAATGCAATTTATCTCCGGCAGAAATAAAAGCTATTAATAAGTCTAATTCAATTAAGGGGATTTATCATTCACCTTATCAGATAACATTTTATCAGCTTTATGTTCTAGTTCTTCATATTTCAAATTATACTTAGTGTGGCGTCCTTTTAAAAATTTAAGAGGTTTATGTATAATGATTAGCTCCGATTTATCTTTTTCAGTAACAATCCAATAAATTTTATCTCCTTTTTTAATATTGAGCTTTTTCCTTATTTCTTTAGGAATAGTTGTTAACCCCTTCTCACTTACTGTTGATATAGCTTTAATTTTAAACCCCAAAGTTAAATTTTAATATTTAATAAATAGATAGATTCTTAGAAATTTAAATTTATCTAAGATTATTTTATAAATATATTATTTCAGGTTCAATTTTATCTTTAGAAATTCTAAGATAGCCATAGGAACTTGTTACAGTGAATTTGTTATCTATAGGTGTTGTTGTTCCTGGATTGAAAAATAATATTCCATTACTTCTTTCATTAACTGGTCGATGAGTATGCCCAAAAATTACAACATCGTAATCTGAATTAAGTAAATCAAGATTTTTAATCAATCTTTTTATTATAATGTTTGGTCCACCCATTCCGTGAAGCAATAAGAGTTTAAAATTAAAAATTTTCAATTCTAATGTTTGGGGTAGAGTTTCTATTAAATTGGAATCAAAATCCATATTGCCCCGAACTGCTACAACTTTATTCCTCCCAAATATGTCGATGAGTTTCTTATACACGCTATAAGAGGTGAAATCTCCCATATGAAACACATAATCAACATTTCTTTTTTTAAAATCATCTAACACTACATCTGGTAGGTTGTCCGTTCTTTGGGGGATATGCGTATCAGATAATAATCCGATTAAAATTTCCTCTTTATCCGTTTTAATCATTCAAAAAACCTTGACTACCTATTTAGTTAATTTTTATTCATGTAAAATTATTCTTCTTGACTATCTTGCTTTCTCATCCTAAATTTAACGATTTTAAGGGCAAAATTTACGATTTCCTCGACATTTTTCCATCGTTCTTCATCAAGTTTTTCTTTCATCCAATAATATAAATCTTGTTCAATTGGGACGGTCATATATATAGGATTTGATAACTGTGCTTCTTGGCAATGTGCTTTATTCATAAGCCAAGAAACGATGTTAGATATCAATTTAAAGTTATCGGCAGCGTGTATACCGTATAAATCGTGAAATCCCGAAAATAAAGACAAATTTCCAATAGCTACGATTTTTCCCAATCCATAATGACCAATGGCAAGTATAGGGGCATTTTCAACGGGTTCGTCAACCCAATCCTCTCCATCAAAAATTTTATGCCAAGCTGATTTTTCAGAGGAGACTCCTATAGCAGTAACATCGATATCTTCGGTTTCTACTGATTTATCAATCTCTATGGTGCATCCATTAGAATGAATAATTTGGGTGATATCTCTCGTAATAAAATGCTTTTTAAAATCCTTAATTATTGGACGAGAAATATCCTTTGAATAATTTTCATTATCATAAAGCTGATCAGGATTGAACTTAATACCAAAAATTTTGGTGAGATCATTTAAATTATTTTTATTTTCGATTTCTCCTCCCTTATCATTTACAATTAGAAGAGATCCCCCATCATTAACATATTTAGATAAAAAATCAATTTCTTCAGAACTTAAGTAAGATTCAGCAATTGGAACTCCGATTATAAACACATTGTAATCTGCCAATTTCTCGTAAGTAATTCCCGCTTCAATTTTTCCCAACTTTAAATCTGAATTGAAGAGATATTCTATAAAATCATTAAAACCAGGATCCTCAATAGTTAATTTATTCTTGTGAGAACTATCAAAACCTATATTATACTCAGTTTTCATAAGTCAAAATCCTTGATATGAATATTAATTAATATATGATATAATTTTATTAGATTAAAAATTATTTCAATTATGCGAAAAAAAAATTATAAACAAGTGGAGAATAAACCCGCAGTATTAAGCGATGGTACCATAGTCAAAGATGTTTACGTTAGATGGTTAATTGATGATGAGCATGATGGGGCTAAAAATTTTGCTATGAGACGATTTGAAATTAAGCCTAAAACTGAGGTACCTCTTCATAGTCACCCCCAAGACCATGAAATTTATATATTAAGTGGCAAGGGTAAGTTCTACAACGATTCTGGAACAGAAGAAATCGTTGAAAATGGAGATGTAATTTATATTTCCCCAAATGAGAAGCATGGAATAGCAAATCTTGGTAAAAACGATTTTATTTTTTTATGCTCAGTTCCATATCTTAATGATTAGAATTTTAATAGGATTTTAATTCTTTATTTTTCTTCTTCTTCGTTGTCTTCGATTTGTGTTGCACACTTCCCAATTGCGACAACTGAATCTTTAGCATAAAGTTTTATTACTCTAACACCTTTAGCTTTTCTATGAGTAATTCTTATCGAGTCCACAGGCACCCTTATGACTTGTCCTTGCTCCGTACCTATCAAAATATCCATAAGTTTTGCTATTTTTATCGCAATAACTTTATCTTTTTTTATAGGATCTAAAGTTATATTTATTACGCCTTTTGCTGCACGCCCCGTTTTTCTATATTCCTTAAGGAATGTTCTTTGTCCGTAACCCTTTTCAGTTAAGGTCAAAATTATATTATCGTCAGTAACGAGTAAACTTTCAATTACTTCGTCTCCTTCCCTTAACTCGGCTCCTTTTACACCCATTGATGTTCTTCCTAATTCTCGTAATTCTGATTCGTCAAACCTGACCGCATAACCCAACTTCGTTGCGATAAAGATGTCTTGGAGATCGTTTGAAAGTCTTTTCACGCTTATTAATTCATCATCCGGTCGAATACGCTGAGCTCTAACACCTGTACTTTTAAATTTGGCGAATAATCTTAAAGGACACTTCTTAATGATTCCATTTTTCGTGGTCATAATGAGCATTTCGTTTGTGTTAAAGTTATGAATAGGAATCATCTCGGATATTCTTTCTCCTTCTTGTAGGGAAATCAGATTTATAATAGGTTTTCCTCTAGCAGTGCGTTGCTGCAATAGGATTTCAAAACATTTTAACGAATAAACGCGAC
>Ga0307377_10007266_pt1 | contig 11462 bp, 14 predicted proteins | sample TR3MG_FD_202535 | JGI IMG/M metagenome (GOLD analysis project Ga0307377, IMG submission 202535) | Soil microbial communities from Risofladan, Vaasa, Finland - TR-3 | ecosystem: Environmental > Terrestrial > Soil > Coastal area > Acid sulfate soil | place: Finland: Risofladan, Vaasa | collected...
CCTGCTCGAAAAATGGTATGCCGGCGAGTTGACGAATTTGGAGGGAGGAATACTTGAAGAAACGCAAAGAATGGCAAATGAACAGTTAAGCGTGTGGGATCGAGCCATGCAGCAAAGGAAAGATCTTCGGAAAGATGGATTGACCGAAATGGAAGCGGCGGAACGTGACACGATGCAAATCATGCAGCAGAACATGGATCGAACACAGAGTAATTGGGTTAATTTTTGGGACCCCGTAATTGACGGTAGCAAATCAGCGAAAGAGGCAGCGATTGATTTCTTCAGCGATTTCTTCTTAAGGCTGGCCCAGGCAAAGGCCCAAATGGCCATGTTAAATTTGTGGAACGCCGGGGTGGGTTCCGCGTTTGGTGGTGTCAGTGGCGCAGTCCTTGGCAGTTCCACTGGCAACGTGTTCGACAGGGGCCGGTTGGTGCCTATGGCAAACGGCGGCATATTCGACAGTCCAACGTATTTTCCTTTGGCTGATGGAAAAACCGGGCTTATAGGCGAAGGCGGACTTGAGGCTGCCGTGCCGTTAAGAAAAATGAGGAGCGGACGCCTGGGAGTGGAAACTTCAACAGGCGGCACGCCGGTCATAAACAACGAGATCAGAGTTAAAATGGTTGTTGTGAGCAATCAACGTGAGGCTACCATCGAAGCAATGAAAACCGACGACGGCGAAAAAGCAATTATCAGGACTTTGTACAGGAATGGGTTTACTCGATGAGCGAGCAGGCTTTCATCCAACACGCGGTCCGCAACCGGAATTTGTTGAGATAAATCGGCAGGTTATGATGGACGAATTCCAAGCGGAATTGAAAACTATCGTACGAGACGAAAACATTCTCGCCTTGCAGCTCGCCGACATGGTCGAAAATTTGACGGGTTTTGAACTTGGGACAGTTGAAAATGCCGAGGAAGTCGTAACGCAGCTTGAACTCAGGGTAGAACAAACGATCGCTGCGATTGACTTGCTCGATGAAGAACTGCACATTATCCCGGTTACAGCCTTGAGAAATTTGAATGAGGGATATCACCTGCCGGCGCTTCGTAATGCCCAAAAGCGGCTCGAACAAATTAACCAGAAAGATTTCTGATAGACGAAAAAATGGATTATGACCTCAAAGAAACCAGCAGAGAAAAAAAAGGCGTACACAGCAGAGGATCTTCGGGCTGCAAGAATCCGGGGCATAATTCAGGGCCGGGCAGAAGCGGAGGAATATTTGCAGGGGCGGATGAATAAAATTTGTGCGTCAAATCACCAGCTCCTCGTTGAGATAATGCGGCTTGACTTAAACGAGCCGGTCGTGGCCGTATCGGTGCCACGCAAGTTTGCGGAGGGTCTTGTTTACAAGTTGAGAAAAAGAGACAAAAGAGACTGGCAAGCAAAAATGCTAAAATTCTACATGAACAAAAGTGACGCGGAAATGTTTGAAAAACCTGACGAGATTATGAAGGAGCTCGTGACCGTGGACGATTGCCATGCTTCAGGGGCGCTCTGAGCGGCCACAGGACCGGTATCGAGAAAACGGGGCATTTTGTTAATTATGCAAAATCAAGCACTTATAGACGTTGAGCAGCGGATAAATTCTCCGATGCTCGGCAAAAAGGCCGTCAGAGGCCCGAAATTTGTAAGGGGGGCTACTGACCTGCCCTTAGCGGCGGGATCACGCAGCCAGCGACCGCGTGCAGCCTGCAATGCCGCTTGTGTGGGCCGTCTTGCCGAAGCCAGGCAAGCTGAGAAGCTGAAAAAAATCATAAATATTTCATAAAAAGTTCTTGACAAGCTGAGGAGTTTTAGACGATAATACTTATATGAGAATACTTTGTAGCATCTCGTTTGAATCAACAATAATGCCCCGGCGTTCTGACTCAGTAATGACCAGACAGGTTCTTCTACAAAGTTCCTGCATAGCGTCCGGGGCACCTTTTTATAGCGAGGTGAAATCATGTCAGCACAAACAGCAAAACAAGCCGAAAGTAATTCTGTTGTAATCGAACAATGGTTCGATGAACTGCCCTGGCAAGCAAAATTGGCGTCGTGTTTGCTGAATCAGCTTTTGACAGCGGACTCAGAACGTCTATCAGGGATCGGTCGGCGAATACTCAAGCACCTGCATAATGACGTCATCGAAACCGATGCTCTGCCAAAAGTACAGGACATGAGCATCCGCGAAATGTATCTTCTATTGTCTGAGTGACAACAAAGAACACCGGGGCTGGCTTTCCGCACCTGCCGGCTCCATTTATGAAAGGCGGTGACACAAAATGAGTAAAAAAAGCGAACAATTCAGAATTTACAAGCCGAAACGAGGTCCGGGCAGTAAGTTTTATATCGACCTTTACGACCATCGAAAAAGACGACATAAAATAGCGGGCTTTTCGGCAAAGCGGCCCACAGAAAAACTTGCCGAAAACATCCAGGGCCTCGTCAGTTGCCGCGTCTCAGGGCAGGGCTTGACGCCGGAGCTACAGACCTGGATCGACCACCTGCCAGACTCGCTTGTTAGAAACTTTGTCAGGTGGGGACTCCTGGACGGCCAAAGAGCGCACTCGGGCAAACCGCTGTCCAAGCATCTTGAGGACTGGCGGGAAAATATTTTAGCCAGAGGCAGAACTGAGAAATATGCAGACAGCCGATACGGCAGAGTATCGAGCATTTTCGCAGCGTCAGGCTTTCACTATTTCCGCGACATATCGGGAAGCAAATTGCAGCTTGAAATTTCAAAGCTCAAAACGACGGTAAGGGTTCGGGGTGATAACAAAAAGCTTACCGACAAAGTCATCGGCGAAATGACACAGGCAACGCGAAACTATTATTTGAAAGCCTGTCAGGCATTCTGTCGCTGGCTTGTACAGGACGGCAGAGCCTACAAGAACCCGCTTAAACATCTGGGAGCGGCAGAGGCTCAAGCCCAGAAACGGGCGGCACTTGAACCGGACGAATTGCGAACGCTGTTGGCATACACAGAGACGGCGGACGTGAGTTTTGGCCTGACCGGGCCACAACGGGGTATCGTGTATCGAACAGCCGCTGAGACGGGCTTTAGAAGCTCGGAATTGCGAGCCTTGAAAGTCTGCGATTTTAATTTCAAGAGTAATCGCGTTACTTTGAGCGGCGAGCATACGAAAAACGGCAAGAATGCCGAAATCCCACTCAAACCGGCAACTGCCGAAAAGCTCAGAGTGTTCTTTGGCTCCAAGTTGCTGCAGGCCCAGGCGTTCAAGCTTCCATTTACAACGAATATGGCGAAAATGTTTCGCAAAGACATTCTGGACGCCGGCATTGAGATCGAGCCGGATAGAGGCAAGGTCAATTTTCACGGACTTCGCCACTCATTCGGAACCATGCTTGCAGCAGCAGGCGTTCACCCTAAAGACGCACAAGAGCTAATGCGACACAGTGACATCAATCTTACAATGTCGCTCTACACTCATACTTTACGGGGACATGACTCCGCTGCAATCAATTCTCTGCCGGACCTTGACCGCCTGCCGGAAAGCCAGAAACAGGTCAAGACCGGAACCGACAACAAGCCCGTGTCAAGTCAAGAAAATTTACTACCGCGCCTGCTACCGAAAAGTGACGACAAACCTGTATTGACGGCGACTAATCTGGACGATACAATGACTCAGAGTAGGAATGACATAAACCTTGTTTCTCAGGCAAAATCGCAGAAATTGAGCGAAAAACAAGGATTTTCAGAAGTTAGTTCTTGTAGTTCAGTTGAACAAAGCTGCTTATGCCCAATAGGTTCGTCAAACGCTGTAAGCCACAACAAAGCAAGGACTTGTGAGAATGGCAATGCCGCGACTACCGCGCCTGTTACCGATTCAGAGCAGGACGAAGCGGATTTGGCCGAACTAATTCTGTCTATCCGAGCATTGACAAAAGCACGGCGTAAAGCCATAATCGAAGCATTAACAAAAGCGTCAAAAAGTGAATAATCGGGAGCCAGCTTGCAACTGGCGTTGGTCTGTTCTGTACTGCTCTTGATCTTGTCCTGGCAGTACAGACGGACCGCCCATGAAGGGACAAGACAATGAGTAACCCCAAAAAACCGACAAGGACGGAAGTTGAAAAGCTACTCCGTTATATTCTGAAATGGGAAAACAAACAGCCAACAGAAGCTATCATAAATGACATTGAGGCGGCCTGCGAACAAACAATAAAACATAGAGACGAATTAACACTAAAACATATCTTTGATCAATTCAGTATTTTTTGTCCTGAAGCCAGTGAAGAAAAGGGTAATTTTCTGCGTGCAATTCAATCAGGTAATATTGAGGGTGTTTTATTGTCTTTAATAAATGATGTTCAGGAGTATCTTATCGCATTCCTAAACACTTTACCCGACAACGAACAACAGAATGAAACGCCACAGCTTGATACAGGCTTGCCGATTTACAGGAGTATTGACCTTGCAAACCGGACTATCATAATTGGCAATACAACATACTTTATCAAAGGTGACGACCTTTGGGAGTATTTAAAAGAGCTTTGCTCTACTGCTAAGCAAGGTACTTTTGTGCCATATCTGGAAGGCGCAAAAATCTACAAGAACCAAAATGACCAATTACGCAAGTTAATCAAAAAAGACAATCACCGTAAATTTATATTTTCAGTGAAAGGTTACGGCTTTAAACTCAATCCTGACGTAAAGATTCTTGAAAGCAGTCAAGTTGGTATCCGCAAAACAAGAGCGTCACGAAACCGTCAGTAGAGCGATTTTCTGAAAAATTATAAAAAATATTTTTCTTCATTTACGCCCTGAAAAGGGCTTTTTTTATGCCTGCATAGCAAACCCTTGAGCGATTTGTGAGCGTCTGCGTCTATTTGTAGTCAGTGCAAGAATAAAATCAAGTAAGGACACAGACAATGGAAAAAGGTTTGATGCCATTACGAAACGCAGCCCGAAAATACAAGCTTCCATTAGACTGGTTGACTCAGCAAGCCCGCAACGGTAGTTTGCCCTGCCTTATCGCCGGAGATCAAATTCTTTTCGATGAAGTGACTCTTGTGAAAGAGCTTACGAGAAAAGCCAGGGAAGGATTTGCTCATGCCGGTTAACACCACGCTTGAACCGCTGCTGCTGTCACCCGCTCAAGTTGGAGAGTTGCTCGGAATTTCTCGCAGCAAAGTGTTCGAACTGCTTTCAGTGGGATCACTTCCGCCGTCTCGTAAACTCGGCGGCTCCCGGAAATTCAAACGTCGGGACATCGAAACATGGATCGACCTGGGTATGCCCAAACTTGACGACTTTTTGAAGCTAACGGGGGGGCGTCGATGAACGCACACCAAAAAACACGGATAGAAGCGGATCGGCAGATCGAAGAACTACTGTCAGCAAGCACGCAGGCAGAGCGGGAACGCATCGAGGAAAGAGGCGAACAGGGCCGGCAATGGCGTCAACAAATGATCGAGCTGGAGCGTGAAATCGGCCAGAGGCGCGGTAGTCGCGGCCATTGTCCAATTATAAATGACGGTACGGTAGGGGTTTATGAGCAGTAACGAACGAAAACAGAATCCGATGCCCGGCAAAATAAGCCATATTACGGCACCGGCGGCGATACTAAAACTCAAAGATATAAATCTGCGAGAAAAATTATTGCTTTCTTTGACAGCTTCTTTTAATGGCAACGGCCTGCGTGCCGGCAATGAAGAACTGGCAAGCTTGCTGGATATTCGCTCGGATCGCGTTAGTACGTTACTGGCCAGCCTGGAGCGCAAAGGCTATGTTCAAATCGAGGGCCGGCAGAGCAAATATCGGGCGGTCCACTTTCGGCCAAATTCAAAAGTAGGCGCTGAGCTACTTATGACGAAAACCAAAAGTAAAAATGCTCTACTTATGGATTTGGTCGGTTCTACTTTTGACGAAAGTCAAAACATAAATAAGAAAGTAAGTAAGCGCTCTATGCGCAAACAATTCACACCACCTACGGCTGCCCAGGTCAAAGAGTATGCCGAGAGCCGGGGCTATCCAAACTTCGACGCCGAAAAGTTCATTGCCTATTACGCTGCTGCTGACTGGCATGACTCCAAAGGCAATGCCGTCCGCAATTGGAAACAAAAAATGCTTAGCGTATGGCTAAAAGGCAAAAACAAATCGGAACCTAAGCGCGGGGATCCTGACTGGCTGCCGAGCGAAAAAGAGCTGGACGATATTTATGCACAATGCTGAAAAACAACTTGAACGCCAGAACAGAGACGCCTTGATCCGCGAACTTCAAGTTGCCGGGGCAGAAATACGCGGCAAGGCGGTCAAGTGCCCCTGGCATAACGACAGGCACGCCAGCGGTTCTGTTTGGCAGGATGCTCAGGGTGTTTGGCGTTTTCGATGCCATGTTTGCGATTCGAGCGGGGACGTGTACGATTTACGCGCGAAAAATACAGGCCGGGACGTGAAAGACGTTTTAACCGAAAGCGGCAATAATAAACCGCAGGAACATATATTAAAAACTTTGGGCGATTTACGGCTTGCGGTATCACGCGGCGGTCAGATCGAGGCCGAACACGTTTATGAGAATCCAGTAACCGGCAAAACCGAGCTTTTGGTTTTTCGCCTGCAAACACCGGACGGCAAACAATTCCGGCAATGTCACCCGGTTCCGGGCGGATGGGTAATGCGAGCGACGGCAAAGCCCTGGCCGCTCTACAATCGGGCCGGTATCGAGCAGGCAAATGAAATCATCGTGACCGAAGGCGAAAAGTGTTGTGATTCTCTGATTAGTTTGGGCCTCTGCACAACAACTTCACCAGGCGGGGCAGGGAAAGCATCACACGCCAACTGGGGACCACTCAGGAGCAAGCGGATTTTTCTATGGCCGGACGCCGACGAACCTGGCTTAAAGCACATGCGAGAAGTGGCGTCAATCCTTGCTGCGTTCGATCCAAAGCCGGACGTCTTAATGCTCAATCCAAACGATCTGGACCTTCAGCAAAAAGAAGATTGTTACGATTTCATTTCGCAATGCAGAGTTGCCGGCATAGATCCAAAGACGGCAATTGTGGCGGCACTCAAGCGAGCAAAACCTACAGGGGCACTTGCCGACTATCAAGAGCGGCTTCGCCGAATTGAGCGCGGCGAATTAGTCTGTTTGCCTCTGCCCTGGCCGGAGCTGGGACGGCTGACGCGGCTTGGTACGCCAGGCTGGTTGGTTGTGCTTGCGGGGCGGCAGGGAGCGGCTAAGACGTTTCTTGAGCTTCAATTGTTGCGGTATTGGCTGAGTCTGGGCATTTCGACTTCGGCCTATGTTCTTGAAGGCGACAAAAACGAATTGCTGGATCGAACACTGGCTCAGGTGTCCGGCGTTGCCGACGTGACGGATACGGACTGGCAGAAAGCCAACTCTGAGACTGTTCGTCAATTGACAGATTTACACAGCGATGAATTGGACCGCGTTGCTGCATCTGTGACAGTGAGCGCCGGTCTTGGACTTGAAACACTTGAAGACCTGGCGGCCTGGATCGAGTCCGAAGCCGAGCGGGGACGGCGGGCGATATTCATTGATCCGATTACAGCAGCAACACGCAAGGCTCAGCCCTGGGTAAGTGACGCGGCTTTTGTTCGGCAGGCAAAGCGGGTCGCAAGGGATAGCGAGTGCACAGTGATCCTTGTCTCGCATTTAGTCAAAGGCGCGGACGAAGGGGCGCCCGACAGAGTGGCAGGCGCGGCGGCTTACGCGAGATTCAGCGATTGTGTCTTGCAGCTCATTCGACACGACAAAAAACCAAGCTTAGTCAAAATGCCGCTGGGCCGAACAGAGATCGAACACAATCAGACTTTGTTTATCGAGAAGACGCGAGCACCGGGCACAGGGCTTCGCCTGGCGTTCGATTTGACAAGCAGCCTTACGTTTTCTGAACACGGTATCGTGGTGAAGAAAGGAAGTTAATCATGGGCATCGGACTCGGTGTCCGTTTGTCATGGAAGCTAAGGTATTGAAAATAAGGAAGTTGCGTAATCGGCAGTGAATTTACTACCGCGCAAAAGGACGAAAAAATCAAAAAACAACGAATTTGAAAGTGTGTATCATGGCAAAAAAGCGAAGCAAACTTCCTAAAGTGACAATGTATATTCGAACCGGGCTTCATTCGAAGCCGAGAAAAAAAGTAGTCCGCGTGAACCCGATGGGCGGCGGGCCGAAGCGCCGTTAATGTAGTGACATACTAACATTTTTTTGAAAGGTTTCATCATGGCACGAAAATTTATTGAGTTTTATGCAGCAAGTCCGAACGCTTTCGGCAACGTTTTGAAGGCCAAAGCAGGTGACACGACATCGGCAATGTTTTGGGGTGAAAAGGGTCAGGCATTTTTGCACCAAATCAGCAAAAGATTTATTGACACGGTCCAGGAAGTGGGAAAAGATGACCACTTAACGCCGGTAGGCCGGGCCGATGCAATCAAGGCAAAGGCCAAAACTTTGCTTGCGGAGCTGCGACGCGAGAACAAAAAGTTCCTGAATCCGCTCGTCCAGAAATTCCAAAACTTTGACTCCACAAATTTAAGAGCTGTCACGCCGGCGAGGGACCCGATCCAGGCTGTCGAGAGAATGGAGCTTCGCAGTTATTTGCGAGGACTTGATGGTGGGAATCGCCTTGCGGTTTTTAATGCTGCGCTTCGAGAAAACGACGAACAGGTCTTAGCAGCTTTTTTTGAGAAAAGCTCACTATATCAATTTTTAGGCGCAGAGATTCTTTCCGCAGGACGCCGGGAATATATGCGCAGGAATGGTGGCGGTGATACTTTGGACGCCGAGGAGGCCGGAGCGGTGCTCGTTGACAATATCAAGCATGTCGCCGATGGCTTGACTCCGTATGCCGGAGCGAGTGAAGATGCCGAAAAAATTTATGAGGAACTACCAAAATTGAACTGGCAATTTACACCAACTCAGGACACGCTGGCAATGAGAAACTTTCATCTCTCAAGCAACCTGCCGGACATAGAGTTAGAACCAATGGGCGACGGCCAGCGAATCGAATCGCCGAAAAAGGACGGCAAGAAAATGTAAGAACTGCCTTACTGGCTCAGGGGCCAGTATCTCTTGCGGCCCGCTCGCCTGGGCCTCATAAACGGGCGGGCGGGGCTGTTTTGGAATTAGTGAAAAATGACGAAAAAAACCAAAAAAACCGAACCGTTAACAACGGAACTTTACGGCCGCGATGAACAGGGCAAATTTGTCAAGGGCAATAAATGCGCTCGAGGCAATCCTTTTGCAAAAAAAGTGGCCGCTTTGCGAGCTGCTTTGTTGCAAGCGATAACGCCGCAAGACGTCAAGTCGATAATCAAAAAGCTCATAAAGCAAGCCAGGTCGGGCGACTTGGCGGCGGCAAAAGAAGTTTTTGATCGGGCAGTTGGCAGGCCGACTGAACTCGATTTTCTCGAAAAAATTGAGAAACTTGAAAGGATGTTAGATGAGATTGCGGGGCCGACTAAATCAGATTGAGCGGCGGATCACGGCAATCAAAGCCGAATTTGACGACACGGAACTTGTGGCAACCGGCGTTCATTATCTTGACGATGACGGGAAGATTATTCCGGGCGGGCCGGCGTCACGAGTCCCCATAGAGCAAGTGAACGTTTTCGGCGTTTTGCTCGTGCCCGAACCTTGCCAGGACCGCGAAGAATTTGAAGCCGAATATCAAAAAATGGCAGCTCTTCAAGAATCGCGTAAAGAGGTTATGATGGACCAAAGCTTGTCATTCGATGAAAAACTTGAGGCTTTGGATTTGCCGAAATCGTTTTTGAATTGTCTGCAAGGCGGCAAAAAATGCGAAGAATATCAACAACAGATCGAGCAGGGCTTGTCTTAGCCGCTGCTATTGTCCAGGGCTTTGTCATCGGCGCTGTCCTGGGCGTTCTTGCGGGATTTGGCGCGGTACTTATGTTGCGGGGCTTATCGTAAATGTTTTTCGTTAAAGAAGTTAAGGCAAGCGAGCAGCGGATGTCATATTCGATGCTCAGATTTTTTCTAAAAAATGGAGTGACATTATGGCGACACTAAAAATGGCAATCGACGCCCGACGAGCGAAGCAGGGAGCTGCGGAATTTAATCGAGCTTCCGATAGCATGAAAAGGAGCGCGGAAAAAGCTACTAAGTCTATCGGGTTAGGCTTTTCTTCAGCTATGACACGTATTCTGATGTTCGGCGGTGCGGGCGGTGCGATATATACGCTCAAGAAATTCATCGACTCGGCGTCCATCGCCGAAGAAACGATGAGCAAATTCAACGTCGTTTTCGGGATCAACGCTAAAGAAGCGGCGGCCTGGGCGGAGACGTTCGGCGATTCGGTCGGACGGGCTACTCAGGATGTTCAAAAGTGGATGGCGGGCCTGCAGGACTTGTTTGTGCCCCTGGGCTTTGCGAGAAAAGAAGCTATGGAGCTTTCGAAGAATCTCACAACGCTTGCGGTCGACGTTGCCTCTTTCAACAACAAGGTGGACGCGGAAGTGATACGTGACTTCACGTCGGCGCTCGTAGGCAACCATGAGACGGTGCGCAAATTCGGCATTATCATCAGCGAGACATCACTTGCCCAGGAAGCCCTTAATCAAAATCTCGGCAAGGCTTATAAAGACCTGACGGACCTTGAGAAGGTCCAGCTCCGGTATTCTCTCATTCTAAAAGGCACAACCGACGCCCAGGGCGATGCGGTACGCACCTCTGATTCCTTTGCAAATCAGTTGAAGCGGTCTGGGGCAAACGCCAAAGATTTGGCTGTGATATTGAGCGGCCCGCTGACAAAAGCGCTTGCTGGCGTTTTGAAGGTGACGAATGAGCTTTCTGGTGACCTTATTAAAACCTTAAGACCTGAGTTGACACAAATAGAAAGAATAATCGAGCTTTTAAATGAATATGATAAGCTCAAAGCGGCCCGGCTCCGTGCTTATCAATATAGTGAGGAGTCTGGTAAACGTCTCGCTCCCTGGGATCCAAACGCATTACCTAAACTCGAACCCCAACCTTTGCCGGGAGGCAGTTATTATTTACAGCCGGAACATATGCAGCGCCTCGCAGAAAGCGAATCAAAACGGCAGAAAGCAGCCGCCACAGCCAGGGAGGCAGAAGCCATCAAAAGGGGAGCGGCCGAGAGTGCATATAGTAAAGTAATGTTGGAAGATGTCGATAGGTATAACGAGATAGCTCTTAGACGAATTCAAATCACGGCCGATATGTATGGTGACATGAAAGGGCGTGGAGTTGATTATTATAACTCACAGAAGGCGCTTGTCGATCTGCAATATGACGAATATTCTGAATTCGTAACCAACAAGGTCCTGCTCGAAAAATGGTATGCCGGCGAGTTGACGAATTTGGAGGGAGGAATACTTGAAGAAACGCAAAGAATGGCAAATGAACAGTTAAGCGTGTGGGATCGAGCCATGCAGCAAAGGAAAGATCTTTGGAAAGATGGATTGACCGAAATGGAAGCGGCGGAACGTGACACGATGCAAATCATG
>Ga0307377_10007267_pt1 | contig 11462 bp, 24 predicted proteins | sample TR3MG_FD_202535 | JGI IMG/M metagenome (GOLD analysis project Ga0307377, IMG submission 202535) | Soil microbial communities from Risofladan, Vaasa, Finland - TR-3 | ecosystem: Environmental > Terrestrial > Soil > Coastal area > Acid sulfate soil | place: Finland: Risofladan, Vaasa | collected...
ATCAACCTTGATCTCGATTTCTGGAATCTCAGCTTCCGCTTCAAGACCCCAAGGTGTGTTACCTCGAATAGATCCTAAGCCACCACCTGCACTCCAACGATCGAAAATCGCAAATGTTGCAGCGTTGCAAGCGTCCAAAAATGTGTTCAATTCTGCAGCTGTTTCAGATCCAGTTGCTTGAACAACGAACATGTAGTTTGCAGAACTTTGAGGATCTTCACGAGACAATCTACGAACTTGTCGACCTTGGCTCAATGTTGACAAAACAACAGTTACCAAGTTCTGATCATTAAAGTATGCACCACTGAAAGTTGCCTTTGGAATTGTACATACTGCAACAGCTGAACCGGAAAGGTCGGGATCATACTGTACTAAACGATCGCCAAGAGCTGAATATGTTCCACCCCAAGCTCCACCAACTGTTCCTGAAGCTACTTGAGTTGTTGCAACAACTGCGGAACCTGTAGGACTGGAATAACCTTGGTTCAGACTGAAGAAACCCAATTCGGCTTCTGCGTCAGAAAGTGAAACACCACCAGTAATCTGTTGACCAACAACTCCACCACCATAAACTGACAGACCATCAGTATAAGAGAGCCGGGTACGATCAACGGTAAAATCCATGAAGAAAATCAGACCAGCTGGCAACGACATTGGCTGAACTGAAACGATATCATTAGCGATAAGATCTGCGAATACTCTACGAACGATAGGAAATGCTACACTAGCAAAACCCTCAACATTGCCAGCTTCCATAGTTGAAGCTTCTCGCAATAGTTCACGAGCTTGATTTTCTAATAGCAAAGAAATGTCCTTACGTTTCCGATCGGACTCAATGCCTTCTAAAAGGCCAGTCTCTTCCCACTTGGCAAGAATTGTGGCTCCTTCTTGTTCGAGAGAACGATGTACAATTCCCTCTGTTAGTTTCTGTAAAATGCTACTCATTTTTTTAATAACTCCTTTTATAAACGATTATTTTCTTAATCCAGCTATTTTCATCATCTTTAATTTTTCATTTTCTTCCAACAATGTAATCTTTCCTTTTGCTGGGAGTGGACGAGTAATTAAAGAACTCTGACGGTCAAAATTTTCTACAGCTTCACGTAATGATTTTGGTTGCTTCTGTTTAGCTGGCGGACCTTGCAAACCCATTACGCTTTTTATTGTGCTATATGCCATTTTAACTTCCTCTACCGAATTTGCCTTCGAAATACTTTCGACAATCAAGGGCTTTTGTCGCTCATTCAGGGAGTTATTTCTTAAGACCTTATTAGTATATAGTAGTTTTGTATTGAGAACGCCTGTTTCTTCTATATAAGTTTTGGATTCAATTAGTATTTTTGTTAATTGATTAATTTTTTTCTTTAGTTGTTTGTTCGATTCATAAAGTTCTGTAACTTGTTTTTTTAATTTTTCGTCCTCTTCTTTTGTTTTTGTGTCAACTGCATCAACTGCCAATCTTTCCTTGACACGTTCTTTTGCTTTTGTTTGTGGTATCCCAAGGTTGCCACTCTTTTGAGGTTGAAAATCGAAATTCACATATTCTTTCAAATCAGCTTCATTAATTTCAATATCTTCATCATCGTCTTCTTCGTCTTCTTTTTCGTCTTCTTCACTTTCGATATCTGTTTGATTGACAACACCATTATCAACTATATCTTTAAAATCTATTTCTGTTTCTGGTTCTTTTGATGTTGCCATGCTTGCCAATTCTTCTTGATCTACAAGATCATCATCTTCTTCTTCTCGTACAATATTGCGCATTTCATCTTGCAAAGTTGTAAGATTCAATTCGATAACATTTTCATCTTCATCACTAGGAACAACTAAAGAAGATGGCAAATCCTCTAATACCTTTTCTAATGCAATTTCCTGTTTTGCAGATTCAGGATCATCAACTTCTGGAAATTCTGATTCTAAATCTTCAGGAGGTATTCCCTCTTCTTTTGCTTTGCCAACACCTAATGGATCTAATTCAGGATCTAAATCAATTTCTTCTTCATCATCCATAAATTGTGGTGGAGCATCTTGTTCTAATAGAATGGTTAAGGCTTCTTTTATTTGTGGTTGAAATTGTGCAATAATTGCTTTCTCAACATCTACCTTTGCAGCCTCTTTTATCATTGCAGCGTCAGCAATTGCAGCGTTCAATAAACTTGAATTTTTGTCTAGCATTGTTATTCCTCTTCATTAAAGATTCTAAATGTAATTAGTAATTGAAAATTCAATTAACCCACTCCTACTGTACCTGTCCAATTCAATAGAGGAGCTTCTGAAAGTTTTTCTCTGCGAACGTGTGCCATTCCAGCTACAATATCAGCTGAAGATGTAAGGGCTGTGCCAATGATATAAATATCTGTACACATCCAAGCACCTGTGTATGATGCGCCATTTTCAAGTTCAATATAATTTGTTCCACTGCCACTTACACCAAGAGCACTCCAACCAAATCTAATTGGAGCATCAGCTTCAGTTGTGGGAACTGCGTTGCGAACAGTTACAAATTGTGTAACAGCTGGAAATTCAACATGTACAGGAGCACTAGACGAAATTCCAATTGCTAAAGAAGCGGAAGCATAGGGTTTTGCACCTAATTGAAACGCTCCAACATTGCCAAGTCCGAATTCATATTTGAATTCATTTAAATCTTTCATTTATTTTGCCTCCGATTGCTTATCTTTTTAGCTTTATTAATTTTTCTAATAGCTCTATTCTTTTTTTGTCTTTTCTTTTCAGAAGGTTTGACATAAAAGTTTTTGGCCTTTAATTCATTAAAAACATTTTCTTTTTTCAATTTCTGTTTTAAGCGCTTATACATAGTTTCTACTGGTTCATTTGCATATTTAGCATAAATTTGCGCTAAGACTACCTTCATTTATTCTCCTACTACTATCCGTTGTACATTTTCTCTTACTGGTTTATTTTTCATCTCTTGAAAAACACTCTTCCACTTACTTGTTCTTTGTGCTCCAAATAGTTCCAATGGAACACTAGTTTTCATTCCACTTTCATGGCCACGGATTGCACTCTGAATTTCATGTGGCACAATAATTTTTTCATCTACTGCCCCTTGGAACATTGTAGGTTGTGGTTGAATTTGTTGTTGCGAATTTTGTAGTCGCAATTGATTTATTTGTTCTTGAACATGGGAAGGTATTTGTGGTTGTTGTGCCACTGGTTGTGATGTTGGAATGTACTGAACTACAGGCTGTTGCACATTGGTAGATGTCAAAAGTTGCTTATTATTTTCAGTTATTACATCTTTTATACCACTAAAGGTTTCACGTATTAACAATGTAACAAAATGATCTTCCAATAAAACTTCTTTGACACATTCTTTTACTAATTCTTTAAGTTGTGATCTTTTCATTATTTTTTCAATATTTCATTTAAAATTGATGAAATACTATATTCCTTTCCTTGAAAATTTTGATTGTTGGAAAAATTGGAATGTTTCGATTCTGCCACCAAATTTAGGAATGCTCCTGGTGTAGATGGATCTGCCACGCAATCGTAACAAATCAAATCAAAATCATCATTTACAAATGTTTTACCACTTGCTTCTCGTACAGAACCCATACCTCTTGAAGATATTGCCAATGGTATTCGTTCATTAACTAAGTCTTTTAAATATCTCCCAGCTTCAGTGTTGAGGATTCTTAATTTGCCCCAAAGAGCATCATCTTCCCACCATGTTTCAACAATCAAATGAGATATATTTCTCAATGTTAACACTGCTGTATCTGGATGATCGCACTCTCCAGTTGACAAGTTATATTGGATTTTCTCTTGAAACTTTTTATCTTCTCTCTCCAAAATATCTCTTGAATAAATGCGACCGTTTTGATTTAGAACATTGGCACGTTGAAAAATTCCATTCAAATACATTGTGTTATTCTTTCTAACATCTAATTGTTCATATTCTGTTAGAAAAGTAGTTTTAACTGGAGTCGCCCCAGAATAGAATTCCCGCAATAGAATTCTCTCGCCCATGTTAGCAACCTCCTCGGCACCGTCTGACTGGTTGTAATTTCCATTTTTTAGTAAACATTGTTGTAATCGCCTCCGACTTTAATTCCTTTGTCATCTATAAGAGCACATAATAAATATGACGTTCCACTTGATAAGAACCCTAAGAAAACTACATCAAGCAAATTTATCGTTATAAATAGTAAATTAGAATAAGGAATTAATATTGCGACCAAGATTCCAACCCAAAATCCAATGCACATTGGGCATTTGAAAAAAGGATAATTAGGACGTATCCTGTTGAAAATCTTGCCAAAGGTGAGAATCGAGGTCGCCCCATAACACACCAAAATAAATAATAATAAATTCATCACTATAAATAGTGGTTAGGGGCTGAAAAGGAAAAACTTGACTAGCTGTCAATATGTGGTAAGGTCTCTTCAGACCAAAACGCATTGCAAGGTTGACAATGGAAAATAAAATAGAAAAGATTGTGAACCAAGTTAAGGAGCGAGCTTGTACTAGAGTTAGTGACCAAGTTTGGTATCAAGCTTGGTATCAAGTTAGGTGGCAAGTTTATGGTCAAGTTTGGAGACAAATTGTCAACATTGCAAGGTTGCAAATTGGAAAGTAAAGCACGACAAATTTATGGACCAATTTGGTATCAAGATAATTATTGGTACTTGATTAATAGCCAATTTAGTAAACAAGTTTCAAAAACAATTCATTATGAACTTCGTCTCCAAACTGATGAACAAGTTCAAGATGAACAAATTATTAAAGATCAACTTATTTACGACATCGAAAGGTTGTAAATTGAAAACTAAAATATATAAAATTGAAATATATAAAATTGAAGGTTTGATTAAAAATTTTGTTAGTCGCCAAGTTAACAATCGGGTTCACGTAACAGTTTGGCACCAAATTTATGATCGAGTTGGTCATCAAAATTATGTTCAAAATTGGCAACGAATAATAAAATTAACACAAGACCAAATAAGGTTGTAAATTGAAAGCTGAAATATTAAAATTTAGAAAAAAGATAAACAAACAAATTATAAACCAAGCTTATCCTCAAATTTCTAGGTTGGTTTGGGGCCAAATTTTGAAACAAATTAATTCTCCAGTTTGGAAACAAATTAACGCTCCAATATTACATCTCATTGAAAATGATATTGAAGGTGGCCAAGATGAAACCCTTAATTAATAGAAACAATAATTGTTTTAAACCAGTTGAAATAGCTGAAAGAATTGTATATTCTAATATTGAAGCTACAATAGTGTGGGGCATAAAAGATAAAATAATGGTTGGTAATAATATGTTGTTCAGTTTTTATTATAGAATTTTAGTACAAGATGAAATACGTGAATCTAGGGCTCGTTCAATTTCAATTTTTTTCACTTCTCCATGAGGACAACTAACAATGAGTAGTACATTTATTTCTTTACTTGCCATCACTGCAATATTGGCATTGTTGTGGATAACATCTGGATTAATGACAAGTCTTGTATTTGGTGGAGGTTGTATATCTGGTGCATTATTGATGTTGTTCATGAGTTTGGACATGTGGCAGGATAGAAAAAAGTATGAAGAGTAATCCACTTACAAAAAATTTATACGTTAGAATATCTTTAATACAGGATATTGATGCTAGAAGAAAAGTAAGAAAAAAATATGGTTGGCAATGTATTGGAATCTTGAGAAGTTATTTTGAAAGAATTTACACTGTTTCACCAACAGCACACATTTTTGTATATAATGAAATCCAATATTTCAGATAAAATCTTGAATATATGACGACATATGAAAACTAAAATAGGTCAAATTTATTGGAAACTTCGTAAGCAAGTTTATAATCAAGTTAGTGATCAAATTTGGGAACAAGTTCTGGATCAAGTTTGGAATCAAGTTTGGGAACAAGTTGGGAGACAAGTTCGGGAACAAGTTTTTTTAAACATTGACAACTTGGAAAATTGAAAAATGGAAACTAAAATAGGTCAAATTTATTGGAAACTTCGTAAGCAAGTTTATGATCAAGTTAGTGATCAAGTTTATGATCAAGTTAGTGATCAAATTTGGAGTCAAATTTATGATCAAGTTTGTGATCAAGTTTATTGGAAAGTTAAGAATCGAATTTATTGGAAAGTTAACAACATATGAAAACCAAAATACAACAAGTTGATCGGAATGTTTCTAATCGAGCTTTCGACAAAACAAGAGATTCAATCAATGATCAAACTTGGCATAAATCTAAATCTTTGTTGGTGTGGAAAATTTATCATCGAGTTCCTAATCAAACCATAAAAATAATTGGTGAACAATTATTGACAATATTGGAAAATTAAAAAATGGGAACTAAAATAATAAGTATTTGTAATCAAATTCGGAGTCAAGTTTGGAATCAAGCTTGGGACAAAGTTACTCTTCAAGCTTGGGGTCAAGTTCTGAATCAAGTTGAGAGGCAAGTTCGGAGTCAAGTTCGATATCAAGTTCGGGATCAAGTTTCTTTAAATATTGACAACTTGGAAAACATATGAACAACAAAATAGATCAAGTTTATTTTCAAGTTGATGAACAAGCTTGGAATCAAATTTCACTTCAAGTTAGTAGTCAAGTTAGGGACCAAATTTGGGATCAAGTTCGAAATCAAGTTCGAAATCAAGTTCGAAATCAAGTTAGTGATAAAATTTGGGGTCAAGTTTGGGATCAAATTAGAAATCAAGTTCGAAATCAAGTTAGTGATAAAATTTGGGATCAAGTTTGGGATCAAATTAGAAACATATGAAAACTAAAATATATCAAATTAGTAAAGAAGTTGTAGGTTCAGCTTATTGCAAAACTTATGATCAAATTAATCTTGAATCTTGGGGTTGTATTGTTAATATGACTTGGAAAAAAATTACCATTCATATATATGGTGTAATACATTTAATTAATAATCAAGTTGACAATGAATAGCAAAAAGGATCAAATTCAGAATCAAGTTTATGATCAAGTTTATTGGCAAGTTGAAAATCAAGTTCGGCGTCAAGTTCGGCGTCAAGTTGGGAGACAAGTTGGGAGACAAGTTGGGAGACAAGTTCGGGATCAAGTTGGGAGACAAGTTTTTTTAAACATTGACAACTTGGAAAACATATGAAAACTAAAATAAAAAGTGTTCGTGACCAAGTTCGGAATCAAACTTGGGACAAAGTTAGTGATAAAATTTGGCGTCAAATTTTGAATCAAGTTGGGTATCAAGTTCGGTGGCAAGTTGAAGATCAAATTTATTGGAAAGTCCGGGAACAAGTTTATTGGCAAGTTAACAATGAATAGCAAAAAAGATCAAGTTCGGAGTAAGGGCCAGCGTCAAGTTTATGGTCAAGTTTATTGGAAAGTTAGAAATCAAGTTTGGGAACAAATTAAAAGTCAAGTTTGTGATCAAGTTTATAATCAAGTTGAGAGCCAAATTTGTTGGCTAGTTGGGGAACAATTACAACTTGGAAATAAATGAGAAGACTAAATCCAATGTCCATAGAAATTTTTCATATAAGGTCTAACTGAATTCATTGAACCTTTACGTTTGGCATGTGGAATCTTACCTAATTCAGTACTTTCATCTGCATCTGGATCTGTGTACCATTGTAACATTGTTTCTTTTTGTGTTTTCACTGCTTCAAAATAGGAAGCTTCTTCTTTCAAAAATTGATGAATAGAAAAAAGTGTAGCATTAATTGGTTCTATGTCTTCATTTTTTGGACTAACGATGCGACCTTCCAATGAACCATAGATGTTGCTTCCTCTAATACTGTCAACAGCTACAACACCAGACCGTACTAAAAATTCAAATAATCTAGATTGTGAAATATAAACATCATCGGACATTTCTTCTTTTGGATATGTTAAAACTTTACGTTTGTCTGGCATAATTGCCATGTCCATATCAATATGATCAAAGATTAAAATATTCCCATCTAATGTTCTACGAGCCTGTAACTCAATGGTTATAGGTTTTCTTAATTTTATATCTACTTTCACGAACTAATCTCCTCAACTAAACTTTGGATATGTAAAGTCTGCGTTATCAATTCTTCTGTAATAGGTTTCTTACGATAATCATCAAGAACAATTTTAACCTCTTCTATTTTAGTTTGTAGTTCTTCGTTTTCAACTTTGCAATCTTTCAAACTTTCTTTCAGTCTTCCAACTTCTTCATTAAGATATAATTTTAATTCTGAATCATTAGTGTGGGAAGTTGAAATATATTTTTGCAATAATGATCTTTGGCTTTCATGCAAGTGTTGATACTTTTCATTGAAGCCTTTTACTAATGAATGGAATTCCAATTTTGTCAATGGTTTCAATTCATCACACTTACAAGATTTTGCTGTCAATTTTTTAATCAAATTATTTTCTAACATAATTCTTTTTTTGATTGGCATTTTTGTGTCAAAGATTTGTCCAATGGTTGCAAGGCTTTTATAGTTGGGAATGAATGTAGAAAAAGCACTCTTGGACAACAGTTGATTAATTTTGGTTATCAGTCTAGTTTGTTCATTAAAAAGTCTTTCTTGATCAATTTCATCTAGATATAACTTTCTTGTTTCCTTTATCAATCGTTTTGCATCTTTTTCATCCATGTCATATTCATTTAATGATTGAAGTATTTTCAATTCTTTCTTTAGAATAGTTCTAGGATTGAAAAATTCTTTTAGTAGAGAAGTAATGTGTGCTATTTTTGTTTCGTCCTTTTTTATAACAGCTGTCGAAAAAGCTTGTACTAAAATTTCAAACAAAATCCCAGTGTTACGCTTCTTATTATGATTCATCTTTGTCCTCCGATTGCCATGAAATTTCATTTAGTTGTTCAACAAGATTGGCTTCTTCCAATTTTACAAGATTTTTCCTTACATATTCTGTATCATTTGAATTAAGAAGTTCTTGTTTCTGAATGGTGTTATTCATTTCTGTGATCAAGCCTTGCAATGTTTTCAATTTTTGTTCTGTGGAATATTCTTCTGCATATACGGTTTCCGAAATTCCTTTCCCAATGGACATTATATCTTGATAACCAGGATGTGATCTTCGGAAGGTTCCAAATTCTGGCATTGACATCCTTTTAATGTGGCGAGTGTAACCAGCTGAATGACGCCTGTCTGGTTGTTTAAGTTCTTCATCCTTGCGTTTGGCAGGAGGAGATAGAATCATGCTCTCATCTTCTTCTTCACCTTCGTCATCTGGCATATCTCCCATTCCTTCTAAACCTTCTATGCCATCTAATTCTCCACCACCCATGCCACCATCGATACCTTCCTCACCATCAGTCCTAACCTTTTCCAATTCAGCTTCCAACATTGCATCTGTGAACAAACCTCTTTGGTTTTGCACAATTTCTTCATCTGTCATATTGAAAAACTTTTTGGCAATGATTTCACGGCAAAAGAATCCTGTATCTAGTGCTTGCTTTGCTATATCAAATTTTGAACGCCAATGTTCAAACTCTTGTAATTCAGCAAGCTTTGAAGGATTATTCAAACTCAGTTCAAAAGAAACAAGATCTTCGCTTCTATAACCAAGAACAAACAAATGTGCTGTTGCTATTTTTTCTAAACCTGAAATTATGGAATTTTGTAAATGGAGGATAGTTCTTGCGAATCTTATATCTTTTTGCGACAAACTAGCTTTATCTTCATCTGCACCCTCGCCACGCATTAGATATGATTGAGGAACTTTCAATGCTGCAAACAATTCCGATTGCAATAATTTCAAGTCATCAACATCGCCAGTATATTTTCCACCTGGCAATGTTTCAATCTTTGTTTTGTCATCACCTCTTACTGGTAGGAAATAGTCTTGTTCAATGCTGTTAGTAATAAAGACACCACTCTTCCATATTTTGTTGCGAAGTTTGGGAGCATTGAAACCACCAATAGCTACTATATGTGTTGAGTTTTCAACAGTCAAACCATATGCTGTTGATTCTAATTCATATTCTCTTACAGAAACAACTGAATGATTATGAATTTCAGTTCCTGTTTGTTGCTCACAATATTTCCATCGTTGATCATTTAAATATTGAGCATCGAATTCTTCTAGTGTCAAGTTGTGTCTATGCACAAGTCTTGTGAAATCATATTTTCCAATACCAAAATGAGTAAAGACAGAAAAACGAGATTTTATTTTTCCATTTTGACAAAAGTCTTCAATTTTATCGAATGGTGCTTTCAAAGAAACATAGAAATCTTTTACTTCTCGTAAGTTTTTAAAATTAATTTTTCTCAATGCATACAAAAATTGCATCTTAACTAATTTGTGATTGAAACCATTTTTAAAATTAGGATTCAAACCTTTTAAATAATTAACAAAGTCTTCATTATTGTTTAAGTGCTCTCTAATTTGATATTCTCTAGCTTCTGTTCCCAATTCATCAATCGCCTGAATTACATAATGGATTAATTTTGAGTCTATTTTTAAAGAAAGCTTATCAATTCTCTTTTTTCTAATTTTGGGATTTTTCCAAAGCTCTACTGAAATTTTTTTGAAGTCATACTTCTTTCTATTTTTGATTAATGTTTGCCTTGATTTTTCTCTTCCTTGTTCAGAGCGAGCATAATCATTCAGAAATTTTATATTTTCTTTATGAATTTTTCCATGTTCATGTTGTGTTAGTTCTAATAAATTTTCAGGATTATTATCAAGTTTGCAATGATTCACATGATGAACAAGATTTGGCCATTTTATTTCGTGACCATATTTGTGTGTTGCAACAATTTTATGCGCTGTTTGCCATTTATTTAAACCAGGATTATACAAGTTGGTATAAAAATTATCTTTACCACCATGTCTTTTTGTCAGTTCAGTATTTACTTTAGCATAAAAAGGCATTAAAGAATCTTCTGGTTTTAGATCTTTTGCCTCAACTTTTGTTCCATCTCGTAAAAGCCACTTATGTTCTGGAGTAGTTTTTATTATTTGTCCATCATCTAAAGTAACTTCTATAAATTTTGTTTTTTCATGTGTTTGCCCAGCCCACAATAATTTAGTGGGAACTATTTCTTGCTTTTCATTTAAAGACCAAACATGTATGTCTTCTTTTCGTTTGGTCCAATCTTTCGCAAGTTGGCCTATATTAAGCATTTGACCGTCTGTAGTATACACATGATCTTCAGGAAAGTAACACATAGGATTGTAACGTAAATCTACTTGTCCCGACTCTTCATTAACAATTTCGGCACGTTTCATTTGCGTGATAACTTTTTGCATCATTTGTTCAACATCGTCTGGAGGAATGCCACCTACATCAATATAGAAAACTCTACGCTCGCTAGAGCGGACAACACGATAAGCTATGATGTTATCTTTCAGTAGAACAACTTGTCGAAAAATACGTCTTGCTGGATCTAAAATTGAAGTTCCGTAGGGCGAATATTTATCGTTGCCCAAAATTCTAAAGTGTGCAACTTGACAATTTTCCAATGTTAGATTCCCACTATTCCATTGAAACTGAACATAG
>Ga0307377_10007269_pt1 | contig 11460 bp, 15 predicted proteins | sample TR3MG_FD_202535 | JGI IMG/M metagenome (GOLD analysis project Ga0307377, IMG submission 202535) | Soil microbial communities from Risofladan, Vaasa, Finland - TR-3 | ecosystem: Environmental > Terrestrial > Soil > Coastal area > Acid sulfate soil | place: Finland: Risofladan, Vaasa | collected...
CGGGCTTTCGATTTCTAGTCTCACCATCACCATTTCCGCAACGATACCCGATCAATCTCTGAATTGTCAATTTCGGGGGGTGCGCTGGACTTTTCAAGGCCCGTGACTACGTTCCGGCCAGGCCGCCCGACGGCCTCACACTGGCAGAGCAGCCGCCGGCCGCCGGTAGCACGCCGGCAGCCCGACGGCATTTCAGGAGGTGATTTCATGGCCGAAGACCACGAAACAGACGAGAAACCGGAGCCGACGGCAGACGAGCGCCAGGCGTCCGAAGTGGAAGAACTGCTCGGCGAGGCCTGCGACAAGGGATATCGTCTCGCGATCCACCGGACGGATCCCCCGTGGTGTGCCGGCTACCTCGAAACCTGGAACCTCGACGGCCCGATCAGCCTCGACGCCCTGCGGGACGCCTGGGGCGGCCGCCGGTTCAGACTGAAGATCCTGGGCGAGAAGTCGCGCTACATCCGGGATTTCGTCGTGTCGATCGACGACATCCCGCGCCGGCGAGGCATTCCGATCAACCCGAACGGAACGGAATTCGACCGCGACAAGACCGAAGTTTCTGCGCCGCCGGCGCCCTCGATCGACCTGGCCGGCATCCTCGATCGCGTCAGCCAGCAGCAGCAGCGAGCGGAAGATCGGATCTTCTCGCTCATGGAAAAGGTTTTCGAACACCGATCGCCAGCGCCGGCCACGGCCCCGGCCCCGGCCGCCGACCCGTTGACGGGCGCGCGCCAGCTCGGCGAGCTGATCGAGATCGCAAAGAGCTTGTCAGGGAGCTTCGAGAAGGCGCCAGACGCCGGGATGCTCGACGGGCTGATCAAGCTGATGGAGATGAAGACCGCCTCGGACAAGTCGCAGGCCGGCCGCCAGCGCCCACCGCCAGGACGGCCGGGCCAGGCTCAGCGCCGGCAGATCCCGCCGCCACCTGGTCAGCCACCGCCGGCCGCGCCACCTGGTCAGCAGCCCGCGCCACCTGGTCAGCAGCCGCAGGGAGGGGAGCAGGCCGAGCAGCTCGCCGAGGAGGACAGCCCCGACCCGGTGGACGTGCTCAGCCAGTACGAGCCAGCCGACGCCGGCGTTGCAATCCGCGACTACCTCGACAGCCTCGACCCCGAGGGAGCCCGCGCCGCCCTCTCCGCCCTGGTCGGCCAAACCTTGACCCTTGACGATTTGTCAACACTCAGGGCACAATCAGCACGTGCAGCAGCCGACACCAGCAGCGACGATCACGGCCCGCCGGATCCGGCCGAGTAGCTCCCGCGAACAGCTCACGACCACGATCCGCCTTATCGGCCGGGGCATCCGGCAAGCCGGCCTTGACCCGCTGGTCCGGATGCACGCGGCCGAAGTCGCCAGCAGCCGCGCCGGCTGGAAGGACTATCGCGGGCAGCTCGAGGCCCTCTATGATGACTTCCTCAGCCGGTGGACCTACGTCAAGGATCCGGTGGGTCAAGAGGCGCTCCAGCTCGGCCGCGCGGCCTACTGGCTCACCATGGGCCGAGGCACTCCCACCGGCCGAGGGTATGGCGACTGCGACGACGCCACGATCGCGATCGGCGGAATGGCTCAAGCGATCGGACTCACGCCGCGAATCTGCGTCATGGCCGCACCTGGCAGCGATCGGCCGTCGCACGTATACCCCGAAGTTCACATTCCCGGGCAAGGGTGGATCCCCGTCGATCCTGTAGCCCAGCCCCGGGTTCAATTCGGCGCCGCCGCCCCGGCCTCGTGGCGCAAACGCTACGACCTGGACGGGCGCCCCATCCACGGAGGAAAGATCATGCGCGGATTTCAAGGACTCGGAGGACTCGGAGACATCGACACCTGGCAGGGCCGCCCGCTCGAAGACTACGGGCTCGCCGGCCTCGACGGCGAGGAGCCCGACAACTGGAACGACACGATCGTTTCCGGGTTCGGCGCCTACGTCGGCGAGTACGGTTTCGCCGAAAACCCGGGCCTGCTCGCCGAGGTCGATGTCATCACCGCCGACGGGCTCGCCCTCACGCCGGTTCTGGAATTGTCGCTCGGCGATTACCAGTACCTCACCGAGCACGGAACGCCCTATATGGGAATGCTCGCGTTCGGCGAGGAGGGCAGCACGTACTACTGGGCGCCGTCGCGCGGCCTCGGAGGCTTCTTCAAGAAGCTGTTCAAGGGCGCGAAGAAGCTGGTCAAGCGCGTGGTGAAGAAGGCGAAGAAGCTGGTCAAGAAGCTGCCGGGCGGGAAGTACCTGGTCAAGCTCCACGACAAGGTTACGGCCTTCTCGCGCAAGCTGGTCAAGCCGCTCGCGAAGTTCGTGGGGAAGTACGCCGCGAAGTTGGCGCCGATCGCCGCGCTGATCCCCGGGTACGGCACCGCGATCGCGGCCGCGCTCTACACCGGAGGGAAGATCGCGAACCTCTACAACAAGTTTGACGTTCGGACCGACAAGAAGACGAAACAGCCCGTCTTCAAGTCGCCGGCTCAGGCCAAGGCGTTCAAGGCCGCGCTCAAGCAGGCGGCCGAGCAGCAGAAGCGCGGCGGGAAGGGCGGCCGGCAGCCGGCCCGCAAGCCCGCGACGCCCGGCCACATCCCGGCGGGCACGCCGCAGCACGCCGCGATCCTGGAGCAGATGAAGCAGCGCGCCGCGCTCCCGATGCAGCGCGCCCGGGCGTGAGATGCGCGCCTTGGCTTTCCAGCCGCGCGGCCCGCTGTTTCGCTTCGGCGACGCGGCCGCACTCCCCTCCCCCGAGGAGGTGTTGACCACTCCTCGCCCGGGAACCTTCTACCAGACCAAGAAAGGCGACCTCGCCACCGGCATCGCTCAAAAGGCCTACGGCTCGGCCGACCGGAAAGCGGGCCTGCTCACCATCAACCGCTCGACGTGGAACGACCAGATCCGCAAGGCCTCGACGGGCTGGACCGCCTACGGCGTCAAGGGCTTTCAGCTCGAAGCGAAGTACTCCGGCCCGCGCACGGCATACGCCAGCGGAAAGAAGTTCCCGATCCTGTGGATCCCGCCGTCCGCGACGCAGGGAGGGGAGCCCGCGGCCGCGCCGACGCCGGCGCCGCCCGCGCCCGCGCCCGCGCCGAAACCGGCCCCGGAAGCCCCGAAAACGCCCACAACGCCGGCCCCCAGTCCGCCGCCGGCGACGGATTCGCGATATCGGCCGCTTCCCGAGGAGGTGTTGACCACTCCGCGCCCGGGAACCTTCTACCAGAGCAAGAAAGGCGATCTCGCGTCCGCGATCTCTCAAAAGGCCTACGGCTCGACCGACAGAAAAGCCGGGCTGCTCACCATCAACCGCAGCTCGTGGAACGAGAAGATCAGAAAGGCGGCTACCGGATGGACAGCCTACGGAGTCAAGGGCTTTCAGCTCGAAGCGAAGTACTCCGGCCCGCGCACGGCCTACGCCAGCGGAAAGAAGTTCCCGATCCTGTGGATCCCGCCGTCCGCGACGCAGGGAGGCGAGCCCGAGGCCGCAGTTTCGCCGGCGCCCTCGCCGCCGCCCTCGCCTACGCCGCCGGCGCCGCCGCCCTCGCCGGCGCCCTCGCCGAAGCCGCCCGCGCCGCCGGCAACTGACGGCCGATATCTCCCGCTCCCCGAGGAGGTGTTGACCACGCCGAGGCCGGGCACCTTCTACCAGAGCAAGAAAGGCGACGAGCCGATCAACATCGCCTCGAAGGCCTACGGATCCACGCAGAAAAAGCCCGGCCTGCTCACCATCAACCGCAGCTCGTGGAACGCCAAGATCCGCAAGGCCTCGACGGGCTGGACCGCCTACGGAGTCAAGGGCTTTCAGCTCGAAGCGAAGTACTCCGGCCCGCGCACGGCATACGCCAGCGGAAAGAAGTTCCCGATCCTGTGGATCCCGCCGTCCGCTACCCAGGGAGGGGAGCCCGAGGCCACCGCGCCGCCGACGCCGATCCCCGCGCCGCCGACGCCCACGCCGGAGCCGCCGCCCTACGTGCCGCCCTACGTGCCGCCCTACGTGCCGCCCTACGTGCCGCCCTACGTGCCGCCCTACGTGCCGCCCTACGTGCCCCCGGAGCCGCCGCCCTACGTGCCGCCAGGCCCGGAGCCGCCGCCCTACGTGCCCCCGGAGCCGCCTCCCTACGTGCCCCCGGAGCCGCCGCCCTACGTGCCGCCAGGCCCGGAGCCGCCGCCCTACGTGCCCCCGGAGCCGCCGAAGACGACGAAGGGCGACCCGATCAGCACCGTTCTGTCTCTGCTCGCCCTGGCGCGACTGGCAAGGATCGGCGAATGAACACACGACAACCGACAGCGCACGAGCGCTCCCTGTTCGACCGCTGGCAGAGCAGGATCACGAGCGGCCGGCGGTCGATGGAGGCGATGATATCGGCCGCAGCGGCCGCCGGATACGGCGAGAAGTTCCGCCGCGATCGCGTGCCGTTGCTGGCGCCCGTGCTCACCGAGGCAGGCGCCCGCGAAGTGATGAAAATCTGCGACCGCTGGAACCAGATGGAGCGAGCTTTCGCGGCCGTGCAGCAAGAGCAGCTCGCGATCGTGCTCACCGCCGACGGCCGCGATCTGGACGTGGTACAGACCGAGCCCGGGCCGATCAGCTTCGGGATCGCGCCCCTCGTCGCCGTGCTGGTGATCGCCGTCGCCGTCGCTGGAGTGATCGCCCTGTGTGAGACGCTCGACTATCTCGCACGAACACAAGCACAGCTCCACCGCGCCGCCCTCGCGCGACTGTCGGCCGACATGGCCCAGCAGCCCGCGCCGATCCGCGACGCCTTCCGCGACCTGATGAACAGCGAGGCCATGAAGCAGGAAACGAAAGACGAAGGCTTTTTCGGCGGACTCGGAAAGATCGCCCCGCTCGCGATCGGAGCCCTCGCGCTGTGGTTCTTCTTGCCGATGCTGTCACAAGCACGCCCGCGCCGGTCGCAGGAGGCGCCGGCCGAAAACCCTTTTCGTAATCCGTGCGGAGGCGACCCGCGCACGCCGGATCAGTGGCGCGTTGCATGGTCGAAAGACCCGCGAAAGGCTGAGAGGCAGCTCCGTATGATCATCGACGACCCGCGAGCATTCAAGGATCTGTCCGGCTGGGAAGGATGGTTCACGCAGGGCATGACCGAAGAGGACTTCGGCGAGGAGGTACCTTTTTGAAGTTGCGACGCGACCAGTACGATCGCTTGATCGTTTCCTACGACGAGGAACGCGATCGCTGGTTCTTCCGCGCGTTCTACGGTCAGAAGGTCATGGCCTCTTTTGAAAGCCCGGCGTGGTTTGATCAGGCCTGGAGTGATCGCGATCTCCTCGATATCGCGTTCACTACCCTCAACAAGTCCGACCTCAACCCGACCGACAACGCGAAAGTCGAGATTTGGCGATGAAGGTTGCTAGCCACCTGGTCTTTCTCGGCTGGTGTCGCCTGTTCACGATGGAGGACGACGCCGGCACCGTCATCCGAGGGGAAACGGCCGTCGGCAAGGTTGGAGTGTTCGCCACGCCGAACAAGCGGGCATTGTACCTGCTCCAGCTCCCGACGGCCCGCACCGTGGACAAGGACCCGCGCAGCAGCAGCCAGGCCGCGAAGCTCTTTCGCACCTGGTCACAGCGCGAGCCGGAAGAGTGGTTTCGGTTCGTGCTGCCGGACAGCAGCTCGACCCTTTGGAAGTGGGGATACGCCTCGGAGTTGGTCTACCGCTCGGACAAGTGGAACCGCGAGCCCACCGACTACATACACCGTTTCGACCGCGCCCCGGTGGCCTACGCGGACCGCAAGCCCGGGCCGAAGGCCAGGCCGAAAAATTGGGGCATCCTGGCAACGGACGGCCGGCCCCTCGTGTCGGCCCGTGGGATCATAGGTTGACGAATCGTTAAGGTTCACAGTTGACAAAAAGACAGGAGGCAAAGAAAATGGAGATACTCGCATTGAACCCCGCCAAGCGGGATGCAGGAGGAAAGTTCATGGCCAGCACGAAGCGAAGCGGAAGCAGCGGCGGGGGCAAGAAGCGCCGCTCCACAAAGAAGGTTTTCCACGTGGTTTCAAACCCCGTGGCCAACCCGCCCAAGAAGCGCAGCTACGCCCGCCGCGCGGCCGCGGCCGCGGGGAGGGGAGCGGGCTGGCTGGGCCTCGGCGCCGTGGCCCGGTCGATCCTGCCGATGCTCGCCGGCGCCGTCGCGGCCAAGATCGTCGCGAAGAAGTTCGGCAGCGGCGCCGACGAGGACAAGGGCGGAGGCTGGGACTGGAAGGACTACTTGATCGGCGGCCTCGGCGTGGTCGGCGCCTCGCTGCTCTCGCGGACCCTCATGCGCTCGAGCCCCGCCACGAGCCAGAAGATCCTGGAGGGTGGCTTCCTGATCCTGGCGTACAAGATTCTCACGCAGGAGATCGCGCCGATGAGCCCCACGGTCAAGGGATGGCTGGGCGAGGCCAACGAGACGGGGGCCGAGGCCGGCTATCAGGTCGGCGATCTGGCCGAGGGTGCGGACGGCGAGGTCTACGTGCTCGGCCAGGACTACCGGTGGCGCCCGGCCGACTCGAACAACCGCGCCATCTCGGCGGCCGACGACGAGGAGGACTTCGCGCCCGCCGGCCTCGAGGACGTGATGCAGCAGCCCGGCCGCCTCGGGGACGTGATGCAGATGCCCGGCCGCCTCGGCGCGAGCCCCTCCGCGCTGTTCGCGCGGTCGCAGTTCCCGGCCGGGTTCCGCGACAAGTTCGCCGCCTGATAGCGGCCTGAAAGAAAAAAAGATCGCCCTGCTGGGCGACACACATCCGAAGGAGAAAAGAACATGGAAGCGAACGCCGGAGCCTTGCAGGCCTCAAACGTCATCGAAGACGCGCCGATTTATGACACCGTTCAGATCCGCGCCGACGCCACGGCCGAGGAGGGCTACATCAGCTTTCCGGCCCTGGCCGGCGTGGACGAGATCCCCTTCTTCACGCGGCGCAAGCGGGACATCGGGATCGCGTACACCAACCGCGACAGCAACGAGGCGCTCGAATACGCCTACTTCCTCAAGATGATCCACTGCGGCTTCGTGCCGTCGCTGGCGCCCACGCCGGCGTGCGTGGTGGCGGCGGAGGCGGATCCGGTCGGCGAGCACAACCCGCTGTCCAGCGCCTTCTGGATGGCGCTGATGGACCACTGCGGGCTGGTCCTCAAGATCCGCGAGGACGAGAAGCTGACGGCCTCCGTGCCGCTCGTGCCCCTGGGCGGCGGGATCTTCGGCTTCAACAACCCCGGCGTCGCGAACCTCGGCTCGAACAGCCTCAACAACGGCTGGCCGCACGTGTCCAACGGCTTCAAGTTCTCGGGCGACGGGATCGAGATCCCGCGCGGCGCGACGTTCTCGGTTCGCCTGCGCTTCAGCACCTACGCCAAGGCGGCGCTGAAGTGCCTCCCCGGCCCCGGCGTGTTCAAGTTCAACGACTGCTCCCAGTCGGGCGAGCCCCTGGCCTACGGCCCCGACTGCGAGGTCAAGGGGTGCGCGCTGATCCGCGTGAACCTGCTCGGGTGGCGCGCCGTCCAGCAGCGCGGGCAGCTCCACGTCTGAGGACGACCGACAACGGCCCGCCCGGTGACGGACCGGGCGGGCAGCTCGTCCACCTGGCGAGACACGGAGAAAGGTGAACCATGCCCGAGGACACCGCGAAGAGATACAAGGCGCGCTTCTACGCCGTGACGCTCACGTTGTCGGCCGCAAAGGCGCTGCTGATCGGCGAGTCGACCGAAGGCTCGTTCAACGTCGTCAACCTCCCGTTCACGGCGACGCGGATCACGTCGGCCGTGGTCGGCCCGACCAACAACGCGCTGGAGGCCTTCACCGGCGCGTTCGATGGCTCGTACTCGCTGGAGTTCCGCACCGACCAACACAACTACCAGGGCGAGCCCTTGCTTGCTGCGGCGCTCCACGGGCTGCCGTCCGGCGGATATCACGCCCTGCCGGCGCCGATCGAGATGGCGCCGAAAACGACGTGCTCGCTCCGTCTCGTCAACCAGGCCGTGAGGACCGCTGAAACGAAGTTCCAGGTCATCTTTCACGGCGTCGAGCCGATCGTTGCTTCCGCTGGTATCCCGACCTGATGCGCGACGACCCGACACGGCCGGATCTGTTCCCGGATCCTACTCCGGATCCGATTCCGTCTCCCCTCCCCGCTGACTACCTGCTGCCTCCCGAGTGGGCCGACACCGAGCCCGAGGAGGCCTGCCCGGCCTACGCGCGGCCTTCGGCCCGCTGGCAGGAGTCGGCCTTCGTGGTGCGGCCTCCGAAGGGGCTCAGTTGGAACCGTGATAGCTGCATCGAGCTGGCGCGCTTCCACGTGCCGGCGGGCTGTACGGGCGTCATACAGCGGATCGGGATCGGGCTGGAGATCAAGGGCGCGGATCCCCTGCAGGATCCTAACGTCGCCGTCAACTACAGCTACAACCCCTTTGCGTTCGCCACCGGCGCGACCGGTACGCCGGTCGGCGTTCTCTTCCATCTGCGCCTCGAACCCCTCTCGCCGTCGGAGGCGCTCGCACTCGGGCAGGTTGTCACGGATCAGAACCACCTGCCCGGACTCGCTCACCCCGAGCTGGGGAGCTGGGGCGATAGCCGTTACTGGTGGGGCAACTGGGTGACGACTCGTCTCCGTGTCCCCGAGGGGCGCTACTGCTCTTTGTGGGTCGCAAACCCGCCGGGCGACATCATTCTGAATCTCACGGCCTGGGCCGGCCTGCTGGCCGGGCACACCTGGAACTACCGCAAAAACGAAGCCGCGCGGATCGGCGCGGAAACCTCGGGGCTATAGTTGTGGTTCCCGCTGCACTGTGGCGGGCGTTGCCGGTCGCTGCGGTCGCGCTGGGTGCGATCGGCGCGACGGTGGGCGTGATGTCGTTGTTGGCGGTCTTCCCCTCCTCTGTCGAAAGGTGGCGCTGGGCTGCTCGTGATGCGGCCCAGCGTCACCAGGTCCCCGAGGGGCTGATCCTCTCCACGATCAAGAACGAGAGCGAGGGAATCGCGGGCAAGCCCGGCCGCTCGGGGGAGCGCGGGCTCATGCAATGCATGCCCTCGGTCCTCGCCTCCTACAACCGCGAGAACCTCGCTCGTCAAGTGTCCTGGGAGACGATGGCGGGCAAGGACGATGCCGCCGGCGCTGACCAGGTGTCCGTTGGAACCTGGTTCCTGGCGCACCTGGCGCGGCAGCTCCACCAGGTCAACGGCCGCCGATGGCCCGGGCCGGAGCCTGGCCCGTGGCCGGACGATCAGATCCTGCACGCTGATCTGGCCTTCGCCGCAGGGTTCGGCGGGATGCAGTCTCACCGCGCGGCCGCTGTCCGCGCGGGCTACGCGGACACCTTCGCGGGCCTCGAGGCGGCCGCGGTCGCCGGCGTGGGCCCACGCGGGAAAACCGGCGAGCTGATCTGCCCGCCTCGGAAGTTCGGGCACGCCCGCCGCGCCCTGGCCTGGACTCGGAAAGATCAGGGAGGGGAGGCGCCAGCACCGGCGCCGCTCGTGGCTCGCTCCAGCAGCTCCGGGATCTGGATCCCGTTCGCCGTCGCCCTCGGTCTGATTCTGTTGCAGCCGGCGAAGGTTCCGCCGCCGGGCGCCTACGACTGATCACCCCGCCGCGCAGCTCCTCAGCGTTCCAGCTCCATCAACCAGTCGTCGTGTTCCTGGTCGAACGCTCCGCCGTGGTCCCTCCGAAGGTGCTTCACCAGGAAGACGGCCACGCGCTCGATCCGCTCCTCGATTTGGTCCAGCCGGCGATCGAGGTCAACAACCTCGTGGTCGAGACACCCTTTCGCTGCCTCTTCATCGATCGACTCGATCCAACGGTCGAAACGATCGATCCGCTGCTCTATCTTTTCCAGGAGAGGCCGCAGATCCTGCCACAGATCGATCGATCCTTCCTTCCCGAGCCTGCCCACCATGATCGCCCCGCGCCTTCCCTCCACGCCCACGCAGGCCGAGCAAAGGTCCAGCTCAACCCAGCTACAGGGCGCGCCCGTCTTCTCGATGCACGCCGAGCAGTCATCATCCGTGCAGCCGCACACGCGGCATGTTTTCCGTGTGTCGCTCATCGCTTCACCTTTCGTGTGAGCCGCGCCGTCACGCGGCGCCGTTGTCGCAACCAGGTCAGGGCTTGCGCCGGACACGGGGCGGGCGGTCCGTCGCCGGCGTCTCCTTCTTCGGCGCCTTCTTCGCCGGCGCCTTCTTCGCCGGCGCCTTCGCATTCGCATCCAGCTCCCAGATCCCTTTTTCGCTCAGCACGTAGATCCGGCCGTCTGCGCATTCGTGGATATCGCCCGGGATATAGGTGACACCCGACGCCAACCCCCTTGGCAGCGCCGGCGCCGGCGCCGGCGTCTCCTTCTTCTTCTTCGGCGGCGGGCCCTGGATCTTGTCGTCCACCCAGCCCGAGCCCTTGCAGTTCGGGCAAAACCCGTAGTACAGGCCGCCGATATTCGACAGGCCGGTTCCCCGGCATGTGTCACACTTTTTCATGGTGATCGCTCCTTGTTGTAGGTTTGCGTTTTTTCTCCGTGTGCTCCCCTCCTTGGTCCTCGTCGGCTGGCAAGGCCGCGAGGGCGGCGGCGGCGTCGTCCACGGCGGCGGCGGCGGCGACGAGGGCGGCCGCGTTGGCCTCGAGGGCGGCGGCGGTGGTGGTTGAAGCGAATTCCTCGGCCGCAGCGATTAGCGCGGCGTCGGCGGCGGCGAGGGCGGCCGCGTTGGCGGCGTTGAGGGCGTCGAGGTCGGCCGCGAGGGCGTCGGCGGCGGGAGTGTCTAAGAGGGTCAGACCGGCGGCGACGAGGGCGGCCGCGTCTCGGGTGGCGAGGTCGTCGAGGGCGGCGCCGAAAGCGGCGTCAGCGTGGTCAGAGGCTTCGACCGCGCGCGCGCGGGTGGCGGCGCGGTAGGCGGCGCGGCAGGCGTCGGCGTGCGCATCGGCGGCGGCTAGCGCATCGGCGGCGGCGTTGGTGGGGGCTCCTTCAGCGGCGGCTAGGGCGGCGTCAAGGGCGTGTTCGGCGGCGATGAGCACGGCGAGGGCGTCGGGGGCCTCGACGGCGAGGGCGTCACTCTTTTTCATTTTCGTTTCGCCTTTCTTCGCCGCAGTCCATCACCGCGACAGTCACGGCAGACAATGAAGCCCACCGGTTTTTCAACTTTTTCGACTCCGCGCCCTCCGCAGATCACGCACCTTTTTTTTTTCTCGATCGTCGTCGCGTCCATCTCCTCTTCCCTTCTGGCCCCAGGGAACCCCGAGGCACGGTCCGCACAGTCCAATGTCTTTTTCCGCGTCCGCGTACAGCTTGCCGCCGCACTCAGCGCACCGAGGGAACAGCCAGCGCAGCAGGCGCCGCAAAAAGTAGAACGTCCACGCGAGGACGACCACGACGGCCCCGAGGGCCGCGCCAGCCGTCGCCGGGTCAAACCACTTGAACAGATCCCAGTTGACCGCCGCGATCATGGCGCCGGCTCCTCGAACGGGCTTCTCCAGTCCAGCGGCACCGGCTCGC
>Ga0307377_10007270_pt1 | contig 11460 bp, 9 predicted proteins | sample TR3MG_FD_202535 | JGI IMG/M metagenome (GOLD analysis project Ga0307377, IMG submission 202535) | Soil microbial communities from Risofladan, Vaasa, Finland - TR-3 | ecosystem: Environmental > Terrestrial > Soil > Coastal area > Acid sulfate soil | place: Finland: Risofladan, Vaasa | collected...
GTAATACCTGAAAATTGTTCGTTTTCAGATTTAGGAATCCAAAGAGCTTGAGATTTTCCAATTTCCCAAGATGTTTCTTCTGTGGTAAAAACAGGTGATTTTTCACGATGTAAACGAATATATACGGAATTTGGATATTCAACAGCTGAAAGAATGGCTTTACGAGCTTCTAAAGCATCTGCGGGGCATATAACTGTCATATGAGGTAAAACTCTCATCAAAGCAATATCTTCCAAGGCCTGATGGCTAGCGCCATCAGGCCCTACATTTAATCCTGCATGAGAACCAATAATAATAACCTTTCGCTGGTTATAGCAAATCGTTGTTCTAATCTGTTCCCAATTTCTTCCAGGAGAAAAAATCGCATAAGAACCCATTACAGGAATCTTTCCTGCAGCAGCTAAACCAGAAGCAATACCAGCCATATTTTGCTCAGCAATTCCTAATTCAATAAATCTTTCCGGGAAACGATCTCTAAATAAGTGCATCCTTAGGGATTCAGTTACATCAGCGCATAAAGCTACTACTTTTTCATTTATTTCTCCAGCTATAACTAATCCTTCACCAAAACCATCTCTGGGAGAAATTTGTTCAATTTCTTCTGTAAAAATTTTAGGATTAAATTTAACATCAGGATTAAGCATAAAAAATCTTTTCTTTATTGGCTTTGACTAAAGTAAACTTCATTATTAGATCCCCACACTGCGTAAGAATTATTTTCATCAGCTGAAATATTCGGCAAATCAGCTTTTTGAATTCCATTACTAATATCAATAACATCAGACCAACTAGTTCCGTTAAATAAACGGAAAGGAACTCCTGTTTGACATTCACCCCATATAGCCTGAATATTATTTGCCGAAACAATAGATAAAGATGGCCAACGAGAACCAATGCCAGGTGTTTCAGAAATCTGAGTTGGACTATACCAGCTTAATCCACCATCTTCGCTCAAAGAAAAATAAATTTCTTGGTTAATGCAATCATTTGGACCTTGAGTATACGCAACTGCTACAACTCCATTAGCGCCAAGACTAAGCCAATACGTATTATCTGGCCATAATGCTAATTTAGAAACCAATTGTGGTGTTTCCCAAACTTTACCATCAAATTTAGTATACATTATCCCAAAATTATATTTAGCCCAAGCAATATGAATATTTCCTGATTGATCAATCTTAATAGCTTTAGCTCCTGAAGTATAATCCCCATAAAGTTCATCATCAGAAACATTCAAAGGAGAGGACCAAACAGTTCCATCAAAATTTGAATAGAAAATATCTGAGAAAGAAGAATAAACTATATGAATTCTATTGTCAGGACCAACCTCAATAGATGGACTAGATCCCTGATAAACTTTTTTAGGGCTTGACCAATTAGTTCCATCAAAAAAGGCATAATAAACTACATAACCTTCTCCGGCAGCAGTTTGGGTATAAGCTAAATGAATTTGATTTTGGTTATCAATAGTAAAATCAAAATCGTACAATGGATTGTTTTTATCAGAAGAAATAATAGGCTGAGGAGAACTCCAAACTTCACCTTCTAACTTAGAAAAATAAAGTTTATATTGCGAAGTAAAATCAGAATCCAGCCATAAAGCATAAACATTACCTGATTTATCTTGAAGAACCTTTGGTTTATATGAGGTAATTATTGAATTAGAGATATTTACTGGTGATGACCACGAAGGTAGTGTTGGAGGAACAGGCTCTTGGGCAGGAATTACAATAATATTAACAGCCAAAGGTTTACCAATCGTTCTTTTTCCTTCTCGAAGATGAATGGTTCCGCCATAAGTATCAGGGCTAACGTCTGATGGTACGTTTATTAAAACATTTATTTTATTTGGTTGATCTTTTACAACTTCTAAAGTTGCTGGTTCAAAACTGCTGATAAATTTACTTAGATCGTTTGAAACACTTAAATTTACTTCTCCAAAATCCTTTCTGCTAGTAAATACGAGCTCAATTTCTTGAGTTTGACCTACTGAAATTTTTTCTACTAATTTACTCCTGCCCCACCATATTATGCTATTTGGCGAAGAAGAAACAACAGCTACTGTTAAAAATAAAATTCCAGCTACTAAAAATATAAAAGGTTTATGCATATTTTTTATTTTATTTTATTAATTTATCGACCTTTAGTTTTTTAATCTAATTCTGATTCAATTTTCCCTTCCATATTTCTCAACTGCCGCAAAGCCTCTTCTGCTTGTTTTGAATTTGGCGATTTTCCGTGCCATTGATATTCCCATTGCATAAAATCTACCCCCTTTCCGGGAATAGTGTGGGCAATAATTACTACTGGTTTGACGAAAATAGATTTTGAGGCATTAATGGTTTTAATAATTTCTGGAATATTATGACCGTCTATTTCTAAAACTTTCCAGCCAAAAGATTCATACTTTTCTTTTAATGATTCCAAAGGCATCACATTTTCAGTAAACCCGTCAATCTGAATATTATTTCTGTCAATAATAGCTGTTAGATTATCTAATTGATACTTTCCTGCCATCATTACTGCCTCCCAGGTGTTACCGCAATTTTGTTCTCCGTCCCCCATTAAACAATAAACCTGAATTTTCTTTTTATCAATTTTTGCTCCTAAAGCCATGCCAATTGCCTGAGAAAGTCCTTCCCCCACTGGGCCAGAAGAAGTTTCAATTCCTGGCAAAGACAAACGAAAAGGATGTCCTTGAAACCGGCTGCCTAATTTTCTTAAAGTCTTTAATTCCTCTAAAAGATCAGAATTACCTTTTTTCTCATTTTGTTCAAAATAACCAGCATGAGCTAATGTTGCATAAATTAAAGGAGCATAATGTCCATTGGAAATAATAACCCTGTCTCTTTTCTCCCAATTTGGATTTTTGGGATCATAATTTAAAATACCACTAAAATAAAGAGAGACATATAATTCCACTGCACCTAAAGGCCCTGCGCAATGACCTGATTTCGCTTTTAAAAGCATCTCTATTATCTCTTGGCGAATAGTTATCGCCAATTTTTCCATCTCTTCTAATGTAAGCTTCATAATAAAAGTTAAAATTCAAAAACAATTGGTGATTTAGTAATTTATACTAAATACAGAATACTAAATATAGGTTAATGATACCATATTTTTTTATTAAAATAAATCAGAAAATACAATCTTTCTTGAAAATTAATAAAAAAACTGATAAGATTTATCTGCGCATGGGCCCGTGGTATAGAGGTAACACACGACTATGGCATAGTCGAATCAGGGGTTCGAGTCCCCTCGGGTCCACATTATTTTTGGGCGTGTAGCTCAGCTGGTTAGAGCGTCTGCTTTACACGCAGAAGGCCTCCCGTTCGAGTCGGGACACGCCCACTAATTTGTTCTCGTTTGGTGAGAAGGTTTACTTTAAAAATTTATTATGATAAGCTAATAATCTGAGTCGAGCCGAGGTAGCTCAGTGGTAGAGCGTTTGCCTGAAGAGCAAAGCGTCCGGTGTTCGATTCACCGCCTCGGCACATAAACTTAAAAAATAAAGATAATTAATGTATTCTGAGAAAAAAAATAATTCAATTTCTATGCCCTCAATTGGATCTTTTGTTGAGGGATTTATTTTAGAAAAAAAAGAAAAATCTTTATTTATAGACTTATCTCCTTATGGCACAGGCATTATTCAAGGAGTAAATTATATAGAAACAAAAAATTATATCAAAAAATTGGAAATAGGCGTTAAGGTTTTAGTAAAAATTCTTGATTGGAATAATGAAGATGGATTAATAGAGATGGCTTTACAAAATTTGGAAAAAGAAAAAGCATGGGAAAAAATAAAAGAAATGAAAAAACAAGAGGCAACATTTCCTTTGTTAATTTCAGAAGCCAATGCCGGAGGATTAATGGGAAAAGTAGAAAATATTAAAGGGTTTCTTCCTGCTTCTCAATTATCAACAGAACATTATCCAAAAGTAGGCGAAGGCAATAAAAATAAAATATTAGAAAAGCTAAATTTTTTAATCGGAAAAAAAATATCAGTTAAAATATTGGACTTTGATCCTTCTGCAAATAAATTAATCTTTTCTGAAAAATTGGTAGAAAAAGATAAAATAAAGAATATTATTAATAAATATAATATTGGAGATAAGGTTCAGGTAAAAATTACTAAAATTGTAGATTTCGGCGCTTTTGTAAAATTAGAAGACAGCGGAATTGACGGACTTGTTCATATATCAGAAATCCCTAATGAATCAACTGATAAGATTAATAATATTTTAAAAGAAGGGGAAATAAAAGAAGCAAAAATTATCGGTATTGATGATGATAAAATTTCATTATCTCTTAAAAATTTAAAAGAAAAGAAGCAAAAGGAAGCTTAATTGGACAAAAAACTTAAGTTATTAAAATCCCGACATGCCATCTGGCTGGTCGGGATTTTAGATAAAGAATCAATCTTTTTTTATCTTACAGCTTCCTTAAGACCTTTTCCTGCTTTAAATTTTGGTACTGTCATAGCAGGAATTTGGATCTTTTCACCAGTTTTGGGGTTTACTCCTGCTCTGGCAGCTCTCGCTCTGGCGCTAAAAGTGCCAAAACCTGTTATTGTTACGGAATCCCCACTTGTTAAACTCTTAGTAATTGTCTCAATAACTGCATCCAAAGACCTGCCTGCATCTGCTTTAGAACAGCCAACTTTACTAACAATGGATTCAATTAAACCTTCTTTTGTCATTGTAATGATTTTTATAATATTTTTTTCCTTTTTAGGCTAATAAATTCTGCCTAAACAGGGTTCGACCTTTTACCTTATTGATACCTAATTATACCAGCATGGCTTAAATAAAGCAAATATTCTATAAAAGTTATCTGGCAATTTCAATAGCTCTTGTTTCACGAATTATCGTAACTTTAACTTCACCAGGATATTTCAATGTTTCCTCTATGCGCTTGGCTAAATCTTTTGCTAATTTCATTGCTTCAAGATCATCAATTTTATTTGGATGAACAAAAACTCTAATCTCCCTGCCAGCAGAAACAGCATAAACCTTCTCAACTCCTTTAAAAGAATAAGCTATTTCTTCTAAATTAGCCAATCGTTTAAGATATGCCTCAACATTATCTTTTCTTGCTCCGGGACGAGCAGCAGAAATAGCGTCAGCAGCATTTACAATAGCCGCTTCTAAAATCTCCACAGGATATGTATCATGATGAGACTGCATAGCTTTGATTATTTCCTCTGGTTGGTGATATTTTTTTAATATTTTCCTTCCTAATTCTAAATGAGTGCCTTCTATCTCTTGGTCAACCGCTTTGCCAATGTCATGAAGTAATCCTGCTTTTTTGGCTATCTCAACATCAGCTCCAAGCTCTGAAGCCAAAGCCACACTTAATAAAGCAACCTCCATTGAGTGCATTAAAGCATTCTGGCCATAACTCGTCCTAAAGTTTAGTCTCCCTAATAAATAAATTATTTCTGGCGGTAAATCTAATATACCAACTTCATATACAGCATCTTCACCAGCTTTCTTAATTATCTCCCTAATTTCCGCCTGAGCCTCTATAATTTTTTCCTCAATTCTGGCTGGTTGAATACGACCGTCTTGAATTAATTTCTCTAAAGCTATTCTTGCAACCTCCCTCCTTGCAGGATCAAAACTCGAAAGAATAATCGTGTTCGGCGAATCATCCATTATCAATTCCACTCCTGAAAGTTTCTCAAAATGGCGAATATTTCTTCCTTCACGCCCTATTATCCTTCCTTTTATATCCTCTGAAGGCAAGTTCATTATCGTAGTAGTAATTTCACTAACATTTGAACGACTGTATTTTTGAATTGCGCCTACAATTATATCCTTCGCTTTCTTCTCTATTTCTTCTTTTCTTGTTGTTTCTAATTTTTTTAATGATTTCAATATGTCTTCACTGTATTCTTTTTCTGTTCTTTCCAGAAGTTCCTCTTTTGCCTCTTTCACTGATAGCCCTGCTACCTTTTCCAAGGATTCTAATTCACTTTTTTGAAGTTTTTCCAGTTCTGTTTTTAAGTTTTGTATTTTCTCAAAAATTCTTTTATTCTTTTCCTCTTCCTCGATTAATTCTTTCTGTTTTTTATCAACTAACTCTTCCCGTTGAAATAATCTTTCTTCCATTTTATCAATCTGAATCTTTCTCTTTTTATTCTCTTCTTCAGACTCCTCTAAGATTTTCGTAGCCTTTTCTCTGGCTTCTAAAACAACGTTTTTTGCTTCTTCACGAACTTTCTCAATACGGGACTTTAATTTAGCCTCAATAGAATCAGCGTATTTTTGAGCAATTTTCTGGCGGATAACATACCCCAAAAACAATCCTATTCCAATAGACAGAACTATGCTTGGTATATTTAATATAGCCATAATTTTAAATTTAAGGCCTATTATTCCCTATATTTATAAAGCAAACCTAAGAAACCCTTAAGAGTTTTTGATTTAGCTTCAATAAATAAAATATGATATGATAAAAATCTTTCAGATAAAACATCCTAAAAAATTAATCACAAGAGAATAAATAGTGCCTAAGTTAAAGTTTAAATGCAGAACAATATAATTCTACCAGAAAAATATATCCTTTGTCAAAGATAAAAGAATAAGATATACTATAAAGAATTTTAAATTTATGCCTGACTTTTGTTCAAAAATTTGTTTAATAATTTTAGATGGTTGGGGAATAGGAAAAGAAGATTTTTCCAATGCTATTCATAGAGCTGGTACCCCAAATATTGATGAGATTAAAAAATATTATCCTATGATTGCATTGCAAGCATCAGGTATTTCTGTTGGATTACCATTTAACAAAGCTGGAAACAGCGAAGTAGGCCATTTAACATTAGGTACTGGCCAAATTTTATACCAATATTCTGTCCGCATTTCACAAAGCATACAAAACGGATCTTTTTTCCAAAACCCAGCTTTGTTGGAAACATATAACCATGTTAAAAAAAATAATAGCACATTACATTTAGCCGGTTTATTTAGTAATAACATTGTTCATAGTTCTTACGAGCACCTTATGGCACTTTTGGATTTAGCAAATTCTCTAAAGATAGAAAAAATAAATTTGCATCTTTTTACTGATGGACGAGACTCCCCTCCAACAAAAGCAAAGGAATTAATAACTCAATTGCAAGAAGATATAAAAATAAGAGGAAAAGGCAAGATTGCAAGCTTGTCAGGGCGTTTTTATGCCATGGATAGAGATAATAATTTTAACAGAATAGCTAAATGTTATAACGCTTTGGTTTTTGGTAAATGCAAACTAGAAAATGACCCCATTACTTATTTAGAAAAATCTTATAAAGAAAACATCACTGATGAATTTATTGTTCCAGCTTTAATTGGAGATCCAAATGAACAGGAACCTTCTGGTATTATCAAAGAACAAGATGGTATTATATTTTTCAATTTTCGCGAAGAAAGAATGCAACAATTAGTAGAGCCCTTTATTAATCCTAAATTTGACAAATTTCCTATTAAAAGATTTCAACAATTGAAAATTACTACATTTACTCAATATAGAAAAGATTTTTCTTTACCAGTAGCATTTCCTCCTCAAAAAATTTCTACCTGTTTATCTCAAATACTTTCTAAAGCCGGAAAAAGACAACTTCATTTAGCAGAGACAGAAAAATATGCCCATGTTACATATTTTTTCGACGGATTTAAAGAAAAACCATTTCCAGGTGAATATTGGGTAATTATCCCTTCTATAAAAACCTTGCACCTTGAAGATTATCCGGAATTAAGGGCTCCGGAAATTACTACGCGCCTTTTTCAGTCTTTTGATGAAAATATTTATGATTTCATATTAGTAAATTACGCTAACCCTGATCTAATAGGCCATACAGGCAATATAAAAGCAGGAATTCAATGTGCAAAAATTATTGACCAGGAAGTGACAAAAATAATTCAAAAAAGCCAAGCATTGAACTATACTACTATTATTACTGCTGACCATGGCAATTTAGAAAGAATGATGAATCCTTTAACAGGAGAAATAGAAACCGAGCATGACGCCAGCCTTGTTCCTTTTTATTTGATAGATAAAAGATGGAAATTTTCCTCACCTCGTTCAATAAAAGAAATCTTGGAAATAGAAAAATGGGCCGGAGGAATGCTTGCCGACGTTACGCCTACAATTTTAGAATTATTCGGTTTGCCAATCCCTTTAGAAATGACAGGACAAAGTTTAGTTCCATTACTTGGAATTAAAAAGTAGTTTGCTTACTAAAATTTTGACTTTTTGCCTTTATTAGCATATAATGCTTAATATTATAACTCAATGATGCGTTTTTTAAAGAGACTTTTTTTTGGTGTTATTTTTAATGTTGCAGCGATTTTGCTATGTCAAAGATTATTAAATTATTCATTTAATGATTTCTATTTTCATGGCACATTAGAACAATTGATTATTCTCGCTCTAATTCTTTCGCTTCTTAATTTACTAATAAAACCTATTTTACGAATTCTTTTTTTACCGCTTATTTGGATAACCTTAGGACTTTTTGCTCTTATTATTAATATTATTTTATTAAAAGCTGCGACCATTTTCATGCCAGTGTTAGTAATCCAATATCCCATAACTTGGTTAGCTGCATCTATTATAATTAGTATCTTCAATTCTTTTTTGCATTGGATTAAGTGATGATAAAAAATTAAACAATTATAACAACCATTCGCCTCGCCATGTTTAACGTATCTTCGCTCAAGGACGTTGAAATTAAAATAAGTATATTTTAATTATGAATCAATTTAATTTAGCTATTGCTCAAATCATTATTGGTATCTTTCTTATAGTTCTCGTACTTTTGCAACAACGAGGGGGAGGAATGGGAGTATTAGGAGGAATATCTTCTCAGTTCTATGGCACAAGAAGGGGCCTGGAAAAAACAATTTTTGTATTTACTATCATATTAGGAGGTTTATTTATTGCTCTATCAATTATTTGCTTCCTGATTTAATCTTTTTGCTTATTTATCTTAATGAAAACCATTTTTAGTTCTTTATTTGAAAAGTGGTTAAAATTACCATTAAAGAAGAAAACGCTAGGTTTGTTATTTTTATGCTTTTTAGTTGCCGGCATTTTTCTTCTAATTTTTAATTTTATTGGTAGATTTACGGCTCTTGAACCACAAAAAGGAGGGGTTTTACGTTTAGGCATCATTGGCCGTCCATCTTATATTAATCCTGTTTTAGCTCAATCCAACGACTATGATAAAGATTTGATAGAATTAATTTATGACGGACTCTATTCTATCGATGGACAAGGAAAATTAATTACTAATTTAGCAGAAAAAACAGAAGTTAGTGAAGACGGAAAGGCCTATATCATATTTCTTAAAGACAATATTTTTTGGCATGATGGAGTTGCCTTTACGGCAGATGATGTAATTTTTACAATTGAGACAATCCAAGATCCAAGCATAAGAAGTCCTCTGAGATTAAATTGGGCAGGAGTTGTTGTAGAAAAATTAGGAATAAATGTTATACGTTTTAATCTTAAAAACTCCTATAAGCCATTCCTACAAAACCTTACTTTAAAAATAATCCCAAAACATATCTGGGAAAATATTGAATCAAGAAATTTCTTATCAGCAGATTATAATCTTAAACCGATTGGAACAGGACCATATCTCTTTGACAGCTTAGAAAAAAACAAATCTGGAAAGATTATTAGTTATTCTCTGGTATCCAATGAAAATTATTTTAAAAAGGAGCCTTATATTTCCAAATTAATCTTCCGTTCTTACGATAATTATGATTTAGCTAAAAGCGGATTATTAAAAAAAGAAATCGATGGATTCTCTCCTGTTTTAATCGAAGATGTAGATTTTTTTGAAAGCAAAAAGAACATTCAAATGGCTTCTTTATATCTTCCACGCTATTATGCAGTATTTTTAAATCTAAAAAATACCATATTTAATCAAAAAGAAATCCGACAAGTATTAGATTCAGCAATACCACGACAAGAATTAATCACAGAAATATTAAAAAAACAAGCATTTCCTTTAGGAGGCCCTTTTACTCCTGGATTCTTAGAAGAAGAATTTAATTTCTCGCCAGAATATTCGCTACAAGAAACAAAAGAAGTCATTGAACAACTAGAACCAAGCCAAAAAACTTTTGTCCTTTCACTCCCTGATAATTTAGAATTGATTAGAGTCGCCAATTATTTGGCAACTTGTTGGGAAAAAATAGGGATTTCTGTAGAATTACAAATTCTTCCATTGGCCACTTTGGAAAAAGAAATTATTCAAACTAGAACTTACGACGCATTGCTTTTCGGAGAAGTTATCGGACAAGACCCTGATTTATTTTCTTTTTGGCACTCCTCGCAAACAACTGATCCGGGCCTTAACCTTTCTGCGTATCAGAACAAGGAATTAGACGAACTTTTAGAAAAAACAAGGCAAACCTTTGACGAAGAACAACGAATAAATGACTTAAAAACAATTCAAAACATACTTTTTGAAAACAAACCTGCCCTTTTTCTTTATAACCCATTCTATCTCTATATCCTTCCGCAAAAAGTAAAAGGTTATAATATTCAATACGCTAATCTGCCATCAGAAAAATTTGCTGACATTGAAAACTGGTATATATATACAAAACGTACAATAATAAATAAGAACCTGTCTCCTGCTGGTCGGTAGAACCTTGTTTCTCACTTCGTTTGAAATAAATAAATTTGCCGCGGTGGCGGAATTGGTAGACGCGCACGGTCCAGAACCGTGTCCCAAAATTTTGGGATGTGGGTTCAAGTCCCACCCGCGGCACACAAATAATAAATAACAACCTTTCACTTCGCTAAAGAAAGTTGTTTTCTTACTTCGTTCAAAAATAACAATAAACAAATAACCTATGAAAGACAGAATATTTCGTAAAAAAACAAAAATATCTTCTGATCCATTAAAAATTATTCCTCTTGGTGGGTTAGAAGAAGTTGGTCGTAATATGACTCTTTTTGAGTATCAAAACCAAATCCTCATTATTGATATGGGGTTACAATTTCCTGATGAAAATATGCCAGGTATTGATTTTATCATTCCCAATATAGAATATTTAACAAGTCATCCAGATAAAAAAATATTAGGAATTTTTATTACTCATGCCCATTATGATCACATAGGAGCTATTCCTTACCTAATCGATAAGTTAAACTATCCTCCTATTTATACTGCTCCTCTCAGCCGTGGGATAATCCTTAAAAGGCAGGAGGATTTTCCTAATTTAAAAAAGCTTAATATTGAAGAAATAAATTCAAATAAATCTATCACTTTAGGTCCTTTTAAAATTTCTCCATTCCATTTAAACCACAACATACCTGATACTTTGGGATTAGCAATTGATACACCGCATGGATTAATTATGTATGTAACCGATTTCAAATTTGATCTTCAACCAATGGGTGATAAACCAGCTGATTTATCGCGTATCGTTGCTCTTGCTTCTCCAGGGGTTCAAC
>Ga0307377_10007271_pt1 | contig 11459 bp, 16 predicted proteins | sample TR3MG_FD_202535 | JGI IMG/M metagenome (GOLD analysis project Ga0307377, IMG submission 202535) | Soil microbial communities from Risofladan, Vaasa, Finland - TR-3 | ecosystem: Environmental > Terrestrial > Soil > Coastal area > Acid sulfate soil | place: Finland: Risofladan, Vaasa | collected...
GTTTAAAAATGAAATATTCAAAAAAGTTATTTTTATTAATCAAAAAGATATTGTTATAAGGCAAAAAAATGTTTATTTAAAAAATAGCTCTGCTGAATTACATGACAATAGCTCTGCTGAATTATATGATAATAGCTCTGCTGAATTATATAATAATAGCTCTGCTGAATTATATAGTGATAGCTCTGCTGAATTATTTGATGTTAGCTCTGCTAAATTATATGACAATAGCTCTGCTAAATTATTTGATGATAGCTCTGCTGAATTATATAGTAATAGCTCTGCTGAATTATATGATGATAGCTCTGCTAAATTATATAATAATAGCTCTGCTGAATTATATGACAATAGCTCTGCTAAATTATTTGATGATAGCTCTGCTGAATTATATAATAATAGCTCTGCTGAATTACATGGCAATAGCTCTGCTGAATTATGTGACAATAGCTCTGCTGAATTACATGATGATAGCTCTGCTGAATTATATAATAATAGCTCTGCTGAATTATATAATAATAGCTCTGCTGAATTATATAATAATAGCTCTGCTAAATTACATGGCTATAGCTCTGCTAAATTATATGATGGTAGCTCTGCTAAATTATATAATAATAGCTCTACTGAATTACATGGCAATAGCTCTGCTGAATTATATGACAATAGCTCTGCTGAATTATTTGATGATAGCTCTGCTGAATTATATAATAATAGCTCTGCTAAATTATATGATGGTAGCTCTGCTAAATTATATAGTGATAGCTCTGCTGAATTATATAATAACAGCTCTGCTGAATTATATGGCAATAGCTCTGCTGAATTATTTGATGATAGCTACTATTTAAAAGAAAAAACATTTTACACTAAAAGTGAGCAATATAAACTAAAACAAATATAGAGGAGAAAATGATGAAGAAATTTATATTTTTAATAGTTTTTTTTATGCTATGTTGCACAACAAATGCAATGACTTTAACATGGGATGTTCCTGCAGAACCTATTTCAGGAATTAGAGTATATTCATCTGTAAATTCTGGTGAATACACAATAGGAACAGGTTACATTGCACAAAGTGATGGAAGTGTGAATTTTATTGAAGTCCCTAATCCTACTGAAAAAACTTATTATGTTGTCACTGCATTAAATGAATGGGATGAATCTACACCATCAAATGAAGTGATGACATCTCCCGTTAATAGTCTTGATGGCTTAAAGATAAAGGTTACAGTAGAAGTAAACATTCCATAGGTCCCCCCCATGGAATGTTAGGAACCGGGTATCTCTTTTTTCTCTCTCAATACTCGGTTCCACCCCTAAAATATTTTAGGGTGTTATTATGAAATACTCATATTATCGTAAGTGGAGGTTTTCCACAGAAAGGATTTTGATTGATATTGAAACTCTTAAAAGAGAACTGTCAATATTCTTTGATAATGAAGAAAAGTTAGTAAAAAAGATGGAAAAAGGAGCTGTAGTTTGTGCTCCAAATGCTGTTTACTTTGCACAAAAAGGAAAGAAAAAATGATTAATGTGATTCTCAATAACTACATCAGATTTGGAGAAAGAGATCTTCCAACAAAACAATTCTTTGAGGATCTAACTTTCAAAAATCCTAAACATGTCCGTGCTACAAAATATGGGTATTCTACATATAACATTGTACCAAAAATCAAAGCTTACGAAAAGAGATTTGGTATGGTTTCCCTTCCAAGAGGTTATCTTAGTATTTTTAAAGCAGCATTAAAAGAGAATGGAATTAAATATAAAATAGAAGATCAAAGGATAGTTAAGAAACCAATTGACTTTGATTTCTTTGGTGAATTAAGAGTGTATCAAGAGAAAGCAGTTAAAAATTTAGTGAAGCATGACTTTGGTACGTTAATGGCTGGATGTGGGTCAGGCAAGACAACTACTGCAATAAATATGATCACTATGAGAAAACAACCAACATTGATTTTAGTTCACACAAGTGATCTACAAAACCAGTGGGCAGACATGTTGCACAAGTTCTTAGGAATAGAAAAAGAAGATATTGGATTAATTGGTGGTGGAAAATTTAGAATTAAACCAATAACAATTGGAATGATTCAAACATTGGCTCGCACAAAAAAAGATTTTAGTACTTCTTTTGGTTTTACTATATCTGATGAAATCCAACATACACCTGCGGAAACATTTAAAAAGGTAATCACTAAGATTACATCAAAGTATCAATTAGGATTGTCAGCAACACCATATAGACAAGATGGATTGACACAATTAATTCAATATTATGTTGGTCCGATAGTCCATCAGGTGCATGAGGAGGAGTTACAAAAAGCAAATGTAAAGATGGATTTTCAAGTGAAAGAAAGAAGAACTAACTGGAGTTTTCAATATGCTGATAATTTTGTTGAAATGGTAAATTGCATGGTAAAAGATTTTGATAGAAACAAGGGAATAATGATAGACATTGCACAAGAAGCGAAAAAAGGAAATTATTGCCTTATTTTATCTGACAGAGTTGAACATTGTTCAAGATTAGCAAAAGCATTAAAAGAACAGGGATTTGAAAGTGGTTTTCTAAAAGCATCAGCAACAAAAGAAAATAGAAAGGAGGTATTAGAAAAAGTTAATAATGGAGAAATACACATATTATTTGCTACTGGACAGCTTGCAGGAGAAGGTTTAGATATTCCTAGATTGAATAGATTATTCTTGGTAACTCCAATAAGATGGAAGGGACGATTGAGGCAATATGTAGGAAGAATTGCACGGGTTTTCCCTGGTAAGGTTGATGCTATTGTTTACGATTATGTAGATTTAAAAGTTGGAGTGTGTTTGGGAATGTTTTACAGTAGACGCAGTAACGTTTATAACGAGTTTAAATAGGAGAGAAAAGATGTATTTTATTGTACAAAACAATGATGGGGATACAACAGTAGAGCAACTAACCAAAGAGAGCCTAATGCAAAAACTCAATGACGGAGATTATGATAGTACAGGTTTTATTTCTAAATTAAAAGATTGTGACACAAATTACTGTGGGGATAATATTCTTATTATTAAAGGTGACATTGTTACACCAGAAGCTATAAAAACAGTGGAAGAGTACACAATAAAATAAGAAGGAAAGGAAAGATATGTTAGAAGTTAATGGGAAAGAGTACCCTTTATGGTCTCAATTTGTTGAAAGAGAAGATGAATGGATAGGTGGCACCCTCATAGAAGATGGTTATGGTGAAACTAAAATTGAAGGTATTGAACTTACTCCTAATGGGAAAGACTCTGCATCTTTCCGGGTAAAAGGAAAGGATTTTAGCTGTAGTTTTGATGTCAGATATGGTGGGATTTCTTGTGAACCAGTCACAGTACCAGGTGAAATACCTTTTTATACTGCTTGGGGAGACCCATGGAGAATTAGGAAACCAGACAAACAACACTAAAAAGGAGAAAAGGAATGATTGAAGCAATAAAAATTGAAAAAAAGAAACCACTTTACACAACAAATGAGATTGCAAACATATTAAATTGTTCAATAACCTCAATTGTCATTTGGATGAAAGAAGACAAATTAAAGGGCTTCAAAACACCAGGTGGACATAGAAGAGTTGCACACAGGAACCTTGTTGCATTTTGTGAAAAGTATTACAAGGAAGGAGAATAAATTGATCATCACACAAGATATTTTAATTAAATGCCCTTATTGCCAAAAGGACAGAGAGATCCCAATTGATTACTTTATCGAACTAACAAAAAATGGACAGGAAATCACACACAGCAAAAAGAAAACAAAATGCCCATTTTGCAGTAAGTTTTATTTATTAACACTAATTGAGATCGTTCCAATAGTAGAAGTAATCCCAAACACATAAAAAAGGAGTAAAGAAATGAAAACAGAAATTGTAACACAAGAACAAAATGATGCAAGTGAGATGCTAGTTGCAAAGGCATTTATTGAGTCTTTAATCAGAAATAATAAGCAAATTAGACAGGATAGAGCGGATGTTATTGCAGAGGATGCACAAGTCACATATAAACGAGCAGTTGAGGACTTGGAAATATCAATAAAGAGAATGAAAAGAGACAGAGAAAACATGCTTGATTTGAGTCCGGACCATGCATTAAGTTTAAAACTTGCATCTGATTTTGATTCGGTTGAATTTACACAGAAAGATATTGAATTAGGAATTAAGATCAGGAATGCTGAAATTAAATTAGAGATTGCAAAACAAAGATATAACTTTTTATTTGGAGGAATGAAATAATGGGTGGAGGAACATACGATTTTGACAGCAGGTCAGCAAGAACTGAATCATATACAGGACGATCTACACAAGAAATATTTAAACAACGAAGCATAAACAATGCAATGAGTCCATATAATGTAAAGATAAGAGAGTCCCGAGATTCAGTGGAACATCCAAACAGTCAGGCAATCATTATTGCGCTTGACGAAACTGGTTCTATGGGCAGTGTGCCTGATTTTTTGGTAAGAAAAGGTTTGCCAAACATAATGAAAGGGCTCATAGAGAAAGGTATTAAAGATCCTCAAGTATTATTCTTGGGAATTGGAGACCATGAATGTGATAAAGCACCACTCCAAGTAGGACAGTTTGAGTCAAGTGATAAACTATTAGACAAATGGTTGACCACTGTTTATTTAGAAGGATGTGGTGGTAGCAATGGTGGTGAAAGTTATATGTTAGCATGGTACTTTGCTGCAATGCACACATCAATAGACTGCTTTGAAAAGAGAGGACAAAAAGGATATTTATTCACAATTGGTGATGAGCCTGTATTGCCAACACTACCAGAAAAAGCAATTAAAACACTCATGGGAGATGGGCAATTTCAAACCTACTCTTCAAGTGAATTATTTGAAAGAGCAAGAGAAAAATATATTGTAAAACATTTGCATATTGCAGAAACTGGATCAGGTTCCAGACAATTTGTCATAGATGGATGGAAACAACTAATGCAAGATGATCTCATTGTAGTTAAACACAGAGAGGATGTTGCACAAATAATAACAGACATAGTAAATCCACAGAAAGAAATTGCAGCAACAAAAGAAGAAACAGAGGGAATAATCTTATAAGGGATTTATGATTATGAAAAACGTTGCAATAATTGGTGCAGCATGGGGTGATGAAGGCAAGGGATTAACTGTAGACTATGTAGCCTCTCAATTGAAAGGAGAGGCTACAGTCATTCGTTATAATGGATCAGCTCAGTGTGGGCACACTGTTGTTACCCCAGAAGGACACAAGCACATTTTCAGGCATTTTGGATCAGGAACCTTTGCAGGGTTACCAACACATTTCAGTAAATATGCAGTAGTAAATCCATTATTATTTAAAGAGGAATTAGAATTATTTGAAAATAAATTTAATTATAAACCTAAGTTATCAGCAGACCCATTATGTCTGGTAACAACACCATATGATATTTTATTGAACCAAATAATAGAAAATCATAGAGGAAAAAATAGACACGGTAGTTGCGGTTCTGGATTTGGAGAAACAATTGAAAGGCAAAAAAATGGTCCTTCACTTTGTATCTGTGATTTAATTGATACTGATTTCCCAACTTTCAGAAGGCTTATGAAATTAATAATTGCACAATGGGTACCAAAAAGACTTAGAAAATTAAACATACCAAATACAGCATTAGAAATTATCACAAGTGAAAAAACGATTGAGGACTTTTATCTTGCATGGACGTTGTCCAAAATGAATGTAGCTTTTACACCAAGACCAGTACCACCATATATATTTGAAGGTGGACAAGGACTTCTCTTAGATCAAGACCACAAATTTTTTCCACACGTAACAAGATCAAAGACAGGTTTGCACAACATTGAAAAACTTTGCACAGAATGGGATGTAAGAGGAGTGGATTTAGATGTGATTTTTGTATCCAGAATTTATACAACAAGACATGGAGCAGGTCCACTTCCACATGAGTTGAAAGAACCACCATATTTAGATGTAAGAGATACAACTAACACAAAACATAAGTTTCAAGGAGAACTACGCTATTCATATTTAAATTTAGATCTAATTCTGAAAGCAATAAAAAAAGAATTATCACTTTCAAAGCTGAAGATCCAACCCTATATTATGTTCACTTGTATGGATCAATTAGATGATAGAAAAATAAGATTTATTTATGAGGATGAAGTGCAAATAAAAATGATACATAAAATAAGAGAAAAGATAAGAAATGAAATCCCAAACATTAAATTCCTTTATAGTTATGGACCAACACGTAGAAATGTCTACGCATGATTACATAAACTATTGTAAAGAAGAAGCAAAAAAATATTTAGTGTGGAATTTCCCTCATCAGGCACTTAACACACTAAAATTTTTATTAAAAAGAAATAAAAAAACACAAAACCACAAATTGCTTGAAACAAAAATAGAGGATATTACTAAAACCCTTAACTGAAAGGAGAATTGCCTATCGAATAAAGCAAGTAAGAGCAATCCTATGAGAATGGAAATTGATACATTATTGACTTGGGTGTAAAAGCCCAAGTCAAAAAAATAAAAGGAGAAAACAATGGAATTTATAACTTTCAAAAAACACTTACAAAAGCATGTAGAAAACATGTTGGAAAACCAGGACAATTTATTTGTCACAAGTACAGATCCAGATGAATTATGGAATCTATATCTAAACAGCTTCCCACCAGGAACAAATGAAATATTTAGAGAAAGAAGAGAACATGATTGTAGTTGCTGCCGCCATTTTATAAGATCATTTGGAAGTGTCGTAGTAGTAAAAGATAATGAAATCATCAGCATATGGAACTTCCACACAAATAATGCAACATACCAACCAGTAATAGACAAACTCAATGCTTATGTAATATCAAAAAACATTAAAGATGTCTTTATCACAAAAGAAAAATTTTTTGGCACAGATTTCAATCATGAACAATTAGAAAATGGAACAGTACATACTTGGAACCATTTTAGAATAGACTTACCTAAAAGATTTATTTCAAACTCTAAAGACACAGAATTAACATTAACAGCCCAATTTAGGGATATTAGAAATGTTTTCAAAAGATCATTAGAAGAAATCTCAAAGGATTCAATAGAAACAGTATTAGATCTAATTGCACAGAAGTCCCTTTACAAAGGGGATGAGTGGAAGAACATTTTAGATCAATTTCTAACTATTCACAATGAATATCAAGACATAAAAGAAAAAGACATCTATTGCTGGCAGAAATCAATACAAGTAGGAGCAGTCATCGGAAAAATAAAGAACCATTCAATTGGTGTATTACTAACAAATATCACAAAAGGAATAGAACTTAATGAAGCAGTACATAAATATGAAGTAATAGTAGCTCCAACAAACTATAAACGACCAAAAGAGATATACACAAAGAAAATGATTGAAGCTGCACAGAAGACAATTACAGAACTTGGGTTCCTAGATTCACTCGGAAGACGTTATGCAACAATAGATGATATCACTATCAACAATATCCTTTTTGCGAACAAAGACACTACTAAGAGAATGACAGGAGATATATTCTCAGAATTAAAAAAAGAAGCCACAACAAATCAAAAAAACTTTGACAAAATAGAAGAAGTCCCAATTGAAAACCTCATAAAAGATATTCTACCAACAACTACAGACATTGAAGTATTGCTTGAAAACAAACTTACACCAAATTTATTTTCTCTCATTGCACCAGTAAATAAAGAGAGTAAGACAATGTTCAAATGGGGCAATAACTTTTCATGGGCTTACAATGGGAACATTACAGACAGCATGAAAGAACTTGTGAAAAAAGCTGGTGGAAACGTGGAAGGAGTTCTACGCTTCTCAATACAATGGAATGACAATGCAGACAACGAAAATGACTTTGATGCTCACTGTATTGAACCAAATAAGAATGAGATATTTTTTAGAAACAAAGAAGAAATCCACCCATCATCTGGAATGTTGGATGTGGACATTATAACTCCTATGGGTAAAGTTGCAGTCGAGAACATTACTTGGACAAACAAAGATAAAATGCAAGAAGGAATGTACGTGCTTTTTGTTCATAATTACCATCATGTAGGAGGAAGAAGTGGTTTCTCAGCGGAAATTGAATATGAAAATCAACTTTACAAATATGAATACAACAAAGAACTCAGACAAGATGAAAATATAGTCGTTGCAAAAATCAACTTTAACAAGAAAACTGGAATCACATTTATAGAATCACTACCATCAACAACTTCATCAAAAACAGTCTGGAATCTCAACACAAACAACTTCTATCCAGTTTCAGCGCTAATGTATTCACCAAATTACTGGGAACAAAAAACTGGACACAAACATTATTTCTTCACTATAAGTGAATGCATAAATGACACACAACCAAACGGATTTTTTAATGAATTTCTTAAAGAAGATCTAATGAAACATAAAAGAGTATTCTCAGCATTAGGAAGTAAAATGAGAGTGGAACCATCAGACAATCAACTTTCAGGACTTGGTTTCAGTTCAACCAAGCATAATTCATTAGTGTGTAAAGTAAAAGGAAGCTTTACACGAACAATTAAAATTATTTTTTAAAGAAAGGGTATCACTATGTTATTTGAAAAAGCAGCAAGATTAAAACTAAGATTTAATTACCGAGGACTTTGTTCAGTAGAAGATTTATGGGATTTAGGGATAGAACCATTGGATGAAACCTTTAAACAACACATGAAACTTAAAAAAGAGGAAGGTGAAAGTTTGCTTGAAAAGAAAACCAAAGATGATGAAATTCTTGAACTTAAAATTGCAATTATAAGACACATTGTAAAAGTAAAAATTGAAGAGCAAAAAGCACAAGAGAATGCAATATATAAAGCTGAACGAAAAGAAAAATTATTGCATATTCTTGCACAAAAACAAGATGCAAAGTTTAATGAAATGACAGAAGAGGAAATCAATAAACTTATTAATGAGCTGTAAGATCTCATTTTGTAGAGGGGCTACAACCCCTCTACAAGCAATGAAGAAATAGAGGAGCAATAGATGGATGATATTGAAGTATTTAAGAAAGAATTAAGCAATTTAATCAACAAACATTCTATTAAAAAACGAAAGGAAAATAATGGATTTATTTGAAAAGGAAACAATAATAAATTTTAATGAAGGCGAACAAGAAGCAGAAATCTATTCCTGCACAAGCTCAATTTGGACTAAATGCGTAAAAGCAGGATTAAAACTAAAAAAAACGACAACAATAAATGATAAAATAATCTCTAAAACGTACACTTGTCCAAAAGGCTATATTAAGATAAAAAAACCACATAAATCAAATCAATCACCTGAACAAAGAGAAGCGTCACGAAAAAGGATGATTGCCCTCGCTGAGAAAAGAAAAAATGAAAAGCAACACATCGAATCAGCCAGCTCCTAACACCAATAAAATTTTAATAATGGTTTTGTACCTCAAAGAAACTAAAATTTTAGTGGGCAATAGAATCAGCAATGTTTAACGCAAAAAAATTCCTAAGAGACCATAACATTTACACAGACAATACAGGAAAAAACGCTTCCCCAGGTTGGACACAAATCAACTGCCCACTTTGTACAGATAATTTAGACCATGGAGGTTTCAATCTCAAAACAGGAATTTACAATTGCTGGAAATGTGGGACACACACCACAGTAGAAATCATCCAAGCATTATTAAAAGTATCAAAACAGGAAGCATACACAATAGCAAAGCACTACTATTCAGATAAATTTCTAAGAAGGATAGAAAAGAAGCAAATAACACAAAGAGCAAAAGAAGTAATTTTACCAGGGAACAAACTAAATGAACATCATAAAAACTATTTAAGAAGTAGAAATTTTAATCCACATAAATTAGAAAAGTTATACAATCTAAAAGGAACGGATCACACAGGAGATTATTCATTCAGAATTATTTGCCCAATTTATTTAAACAATGAATTAGTTTCATTTCAAGGTAGAGATTATACAGAAAAGTCAAAATTACGTTATAAAGCCTGTCAAAAGGTAAGGGAAGTAGTGGAACACAAACACACACTGTACAATATTGACAATGCAGTGACAGAAACAGTGATAGTAACTGAAGGAGTCACGGATGTCTGGCGTCTTGGGAGCAACACAACAGCAACATTTGGAACAGCATTTACACAAGAACAAGCAGCACTCCTACTCAAGTTCAAAAGAATTTTCATACTCTATGATCCAGAAGATGAAGCACAAGAGCAAGCAGATAAACTATGTAAACTATTAGCCAGGAACACAAAAACAATAGAAAATATAATATTAAATGGAAGTGATCCTGGTGATCTGACAGATGAAGAAGCAAATTACATTAAAAAACAACTAATGAAATGAGAAACCAAATGAAAAAGTGTCTGATAAAAAAGCATAAGTATCACACAATAACAAGTATGTTTAAAGAAGCCACATTAGAAGATGAAAAGGTACAAAAAAAAATTTTAAAGGAGATAGAAACAGCAGGACCAATCACAAATGAACGCAAACAAATAACAATTCAAGAACAAAACCCAAAAGAACAAAATCCAAAACAGCAAACTAGAATATGCCTAACATGCAAAAAGATAGAAATACGAATAGATGACTCTCTAAATGGAACTCGCATGGACAAAATAGGAATATTAGAAACATTTGAAGGGTTCACTAAATATATGCAATTGAACTGTGTAATGAGTCACATTGAAATGACATATAAAAATATAAAACTATTAAAAAAGATGAGTCTAAGAGATAGCAACATGGTATTTAAATTACACAAAGTAATCACACAAGACATCCTATTATACAAGCAAATAAAATAAAAAGGAATAGAAAACAATGGATAAAGAAAGAGTAATTCAACAATTGAAATTAAAAAAACAAATAGAAAAACAAAGCATTACAAATTTACATGCAGGTGTATACGGTGATTTTAAATACATACAAGGAGATGTAAGTAATATTAGTGGAAATGTAAGTGAAATTTATGGAGATGTGTGTGGTATCATTGAAATATTAAAAAACAACTAATAAAGGGATGCTTTAGAAACAGAAGAATTAAAAACATTTTAAAAGAAAATGAATTCAATCTTGACAAAAAATCAATAGCATAGTAAGCTTAAAAAACGAATACAACCCTCATCCAAACCTGTTTTTCATATCTTTTCCAGGCAATGATGAGGTTCAAGGGGCTGGATTTTCTTTAAAGAGGGAGTTTTCAATTGTTTCTTCCTCTTTATTCCTTTTATCCAGCCCCAATAAATTTCCCCCCGCTTGACAAAATCAAACCAGAATATTATAATTAATATTATAGGAGAAACAATTCGGTAAATGATGCTTAATGTTATGAGACATGAAAGGGCATTCATGAAAGGTGATGACGGAGCAACTAAATGCCAAAGTTGTGCGGGGCTGCCAGGAACACCCATAAAGTAATATCGGTTAATGTTTTATGGGCA